>JGI12635J15846_10004430_pt1 | contig 12128 bp, 10 predicted proteins | sample BlaSpr_A8_OM2_M2_FD_15846 | JGI IMG/M metagenome (IMG submission 15846) | reverse complement strand
CACAGGAAAAGCGATGTATGGAATGGATGCGCATCTGGATGGCATGGTGTATGCATCGATCGAACATCCTCCGGTCTTCGGTGGGAAAATAAAGACTCTCGACGATCAGGATGCGCTCAAGGTCGCAGGCGTGCAAAAGACCGTCAGGCTCGATCCGTTTAAGCCCCCTGCTGCGTTCCAGCCCTTGGGCGGCGTTGCTGTAATTGCGGACAACACGTGGGCTGCGTTCCAGGGCCGCAAGAAATTGAAGATAACCTGGGACAACGGCCCGAACGAATCCTACGATTCCGCTGAATACAAGAAGGAACTTCGAGAGACAGCGCACAAGCCGGGGAAGCCTATTCGCATCGTGGGCGACTCCGACAAAGCGTTCCCCGCGGGCAATAATGTAGTGGAAGCCGACTATTACGTTCCACTGCTGGCCCACGCTCCGATGGAGCCGATGGTAGCGCTGGCGGAATTCAAGGATGGAAAAGTCACCGCTTGGGCCCCCACCCAGAATCCCCAGGCAGCCCAAGCAATTATGTCTTCCGAACTTGGCATTCCGCTCGAGAACGTGATTTGCCACGTCACATTATTGGGCGGTGGATTTGGTAGGAAATCCAAACCTGACTATGTTGCCGAGGCCGCGGTCTTATCGAAGAAGCTGGGCCGCCCGGTAAAAGTTGTGTGGACGCGGGAAGACGACGTCAAGTTTGACTATTACAACGCAGTGGCTGCCATGTACATGAAGGCCGCCGTCGATGACAAGGGAAAGCCCACAGCGTGGCTGCAGAGATCGGTCTTTCCTCCCATCACGTCGATCTTCGATGTGAACTCAGTTTATGGCGATCCGCCGCACCTGGCGCAGGGTTGGACAGATCTTCCCTATGATCTGCCCAACATACGCATCGAGAATGGTCCGGCGCAAGCTCATGTCAGGATAGGGTGGCTGCGATCCGTGGCCAACATCTATCACGCCTTCGCAGTTCAATGTTTCACCGACGAATTGGCCCATCGCGCGCAACGCGATCCCGTGGAGTATATGTTGGATCTTGTCGGACCGCCGCGCACTTTGGACTTCACCAACGTGCAGTATCCCAATTACGGCGCAGATTACAAGACGTACCCCTGGGAAACTGGCCGCTTGCGGAAGGTCATCGAAGTGGTTGCCGACAAATCCGGCTGGGCCAAAAAGAAGAGCACAAAGGGCCACGGATTCGGATTCGCCGCGCATCGCAGTTTCTTAACCTATGTGGCCACGGTCGTTGAAGTGGAGGTAGGTGATGACGGGGAGATCAGCATCCCGCGTGTTGATACGGCGCTGGATGCGGGTCTCGTCGTGAATCCGGAAGCAACACGCGCGCAATTCGAAGGCGCGGTGGTCTTCGGCACGAGCATTGTGCGCAGCGGAGAAATCACCGCCAAGAACGGAGTGATCCAACAATCGAACTTCAATGACTATCCGGTAGCCCGGATCAACGAGGTGCCGGCTCAGACCAACGTCTATATTACGGAGAGCAGCGCGCCGCCCGCCGGCGTCGGAGAGCCAGGAGTACCGCCCTTCGTCGCCGCATTTTGCAACGCAATTTTCGCCGCCACTGGCAAGCGGGTCCGCGATCTCCCGCTGTCGAGCAACAGTTTGTTTGCATAAAATGGTGCGGACAGGAGATTCTCCCATGATCCCCGACGAAAGTGACTCGCCTCAATCCAACTCTGATCGTTGCGATCAGTCGCAATTGCAAAACAGAATGCTCGAAAATGTTGACCCCTCGCTAAGCAGGAGAGAGTTTCTCGGCATGACTGCCGCCTCCTTATTAATGGCCGGGAGGCTAAGCGGCGCCGCAAAGCCGAATACTCAGAATGGGATTCCATATCGAACGCTGGGCCGCACCGGTGAAAAGGTTTCGCTGATCGGGTTAGGCGGATATCACGTGGGGAGCCAGAGCGATCCCGAAGAGAGCATTCGCATTATTCGTACGGGAATCGATGAGGGAATAAATTTTCTCGACAACTGCTGGGACTATAACGGCGGCGAGAGCGAAATTCGAATGGGCAAAGCCCTGCGCGACGGCTATCGCGGGAAGGCTTTTCTGATGACCAAGATCGATGGCCGCACCAAGACCGCTGCAGCAGCTCAACTCAATGAATCGCTGCGACGGTTGCAGACCGATCGAATCGACTTACTCCAGTTCCATGAAGTGATTCGCGATTCCGATCCGGACCGCATTTTTGCCAATGGCGGCGGGATGGAGGCCGTGCTGGAGGCCAAGAAGGCGGGCAAGATCCGTTATATCGGCTTCACGGGCCACAAGAGTCCAGAGATTCATTTGAAGATGCTGGCCACCGCCTCAAAGCACGGTTTCAAGTTTGACGCCGTCCAGATGCCTCTCAACGTTATGGACGCTCACTTCAACAGTTTTGAAAAAAAGGTCTTACCAATTTTGACTGACGACGGCATCGGAGTTCTCGGCATGAAATCAATGGGAGACAAGGTCATTCTCGGGAGCAAGGCTGTCACCCCGGTTGAGTGTCTGCACTACGCGATGAATCTTCCCACGAGCGTTGTTATCACGGGCTGCGACTCGCTGCCGATCCTTCAGCAAGCTCTCCGTGCGGCCCGCAGTTTTCAGCCGATGGACTCTTCCCAAGTTGCGGCTCTTCTTGCAAAAACGTCAAAGGCTGCGGAGGCTGGCCAGTTCGAGCTTTACAAGACTAGTCACCAATTTGACGGTACCTATGCCAATCCGCAGTGGCTTGGCTAAAGACAGAGGGATCCCAAATTTCTGACGAATCTTGCTGCTGGTCCACAGCTTGCCCCCTGCGACGGTACAGTCAGACTGGCTCGCGCTTAGTAATACAGCTCGGGCGGTCCTTTGTACTCCTGAAGCGCGTTGCCACCATCGATGATGATCAGTTGACCCGTGATGTAGGAAGCCGATTCTGAAGCGAGAAACGCGATCACGGCAGCGACCTCGCCAGGTCGCCCTGGTCGGCCGATGGGAGTGTTTCTGCCCGCGACGATTTCGTGCTCGGTGGAGGACGCGGTTTCGATCCAGCCGGGAGCGACGGCGTTCACAGTGATTCCCTTGCGGGCAAGTTCGAGGGCGAGACTGCGCGTCATCCCAACCATGCCGGCTTTCGCCGCACTGTAGGCGGTTTCGCGAGGGTTGCTGACGACAGGGCCGGTGACAGAAGAAACATTTACGATGCGCCCATAATTCGCTGCCAGCATGAACGGCAGAACGGCCTTCGTGATGTTGAAAGCCGTTTTGAGATTGAGTGCAATGCTGTAATCCCACTCCTTTTCGGAAAGCTCCACCAGAGGTAACGAGGCGGTCTCGGTTGGACTGCCAATCTGAGTCATGCCGGCATTGTTAACGAGGATGTCGAGGCGTCCATAGCGAGCCAGAACCTCACGAACCAGTTCCTGAGTGCGAGCGTGATCCCGCAGATCGGCGGGAAAAGCAAAGACCTCGGCTCCGTCTGCGGCGAGTTCGCGAGCGCGCGCTTCAATTCTTTCAGTCGTGGAAGTGATTGCGACTCTCGATCCCTGTTGTGCCAGCAGGCGAGCGGTCGCAAAGCCGATTCCTTGCGGGCTGCCCGCGCCTGTAACGAGGGCCACTTTACCGGAAAAGTTCATCGATGCGATTTCATTCGCTGGTCGGACTGCACTAACGGTTCCAGGCAGATTCGATTGTTTGCGGGCATTCCTCTTTTGGAGCCGTTGCAAAGGCTCTGTTACGAGCAGGAAGCGATTGTAGCGGAGCATGCATTGATGGTCAAAAGGGAAAAGGCCACGCCCCCCGATGTCGATCAATTTGAGGGATGTTTTCTAAGGAGGCATACTTTCTTAAAAGCAGAAGCTGCTATTCCTATTGCGATCGCCCGTAATATCCAACTCGTTTACATCGAGTATCAGACGCAGTCGGCGTTACTCCGATTACGTGTCCGTCTCCTGCTGCGCCGGCGACATCCCATCTTGGCCTACGAGAGACGGCCTGGAGACTCCTAGCTTCTGCATCTTGTGGATCAGAGTAGTGCGCTTCAAACCAAGTTTCGCGGCTGCGCCTTTCGGTCCGCCAATGACCCACCGGACTTCCTCCAGCGTGCGCCGAATTAGCGCGCGCTCGGTCTCCCTCAAAGTAGTTGCCACCGTCGAGACAGAAACGCTCTGGGCCCCTGTTATTGGCAAAGGGTTAGGAAGCACGCCATCGTTTGAAAGAATTACGGCACGTTCCACGAGGTTCTGTAGCTCACGGATGTTTCCCGGCCACTGGTATGAATTGAGCGCAGACATTGTTTCTGGAGGAATGTGCTCGATTTGCCGACCCATCCGCCGGCCAAAAATCTCGACAAAATGCATCACCAGGGCGGTAATATCTTCTGGACGTTCCCGTAACGGCGGCAACTGCACCGGGAAGACATTGAGTCGGTAGTAGAGGTCGATGCGAAATTGGCCTCGATTCACCATTTCCGCGAGATCGCGATTCGTGGCAGCCACCAGCCGAACATCCACTTGGTGAGTCCGGGTGCTACCCAGGCGCTCGAACTCCTGTTCCTGCAGTACCCGCAGCAGTTTAGGTTGCAGCGCCGGCGGAATATCGCCCACCTCGTCCAAAAAAAGCGTGCCTTTGTCAGCCAACTCGAAACGTCCAATCTTCTGCGCTATGGCTCCGGTGAATGCTCCTTTCTCGTGGCCAAAAAGTTCACTTTCTAGTAGGTCCAGCGGAATGGCAGCGCAATTCAGTCTCACGAACGGACGTCCGCAACGCGAGCTGATGTTGTGAATCGCGTGTGCGATCAGCTCCTTGCCGGTGCCGGTTTCGCCCTGGATCAATACGGTAGAATCAGTGGGCGCGACCCGTTCGACCTGTTCGAGCACCGATTCCAGAGCAGGACTGTTCCCTATAACCTGCTCGAATCTGCGCTCATAAGAAGATTGATCAACATTTCCGAATCTTTCGAAAGCTCCCACAGAGAACCTCCCGGCGTCGCGTATGCTCATTTTTTGTTGGGCTCAGCTCTCAAGAGCTGCTCGAACACTTCCGAGTAGGGCTTCATCGTCGAATGGTTTTGCCAGGAACTCCACCGCGCCTGCCCTCAACGCCTGCATCCGCATTTTTGTGTCGCCATGCGCCGTGATGAATATGGTTGGAATCCTGCAATGCTCAGCGTTCAGCTTGGCCTGCAATTCCAGTCCAGACATTCCCGGCATGCGGATATCCGCTATCAGACATGCGGTCTGGTGCTGTTTGCCGGACTTCAAGAACTCTTCCGCTGACGCAAAGGCCTGCGACGGCAATCCCACCGATTTCAACATGCCTTGCAACGCGCTGCGTATCAAGTCATCGTCATCGACGATCGCGACTAATTTCGTTTTGTTTTGGATAGCCATGGTTAAAAAAATAGCAGCGTCGTAAAACTTGCACAATCATACTTTGGTATGCAAGTGCTCATACCGCCTGCGGCCTTCGGACTCCCTTGGAGAACCGCACCCGAGGCACGGCTGCTGCTACGGCCACGGTGGAGGCGGCTGCGAAAGGTTATTCGTGGATGTCGGCCTTGCTGGGTAGAGTGAGATGAAAAGTCGCGCCGCGCGGAGCGTTGTCGGCTGCCCACAAGCGGCCGCCATGCGATTCCACAATGGAGCGGCTGATCCGAAGTCCCATGCCGGTGCCGTCATCCTTGGTGGTAAAGAACGGATTAAAGATCTGGTCCGCCTGCTGCGGTGGCAGACCCACACCGGTATCACTGACCGAGACCATCAGTTGCTCATCTTCAACGGTCTGCGACTTTACGGCGAGCTCGCGCGTCCGGTCGACGTCTTTCATCGCTTCGATGCCATTGATCATGAGGTTCATCAGCACCTGCTGTAATTGCACTCGATCTCCCATGATCTGAGGAAGCTCTTCCGATAGTTCTGTGCGCATTAAGATGGAGTATCGAGTAGCTTCGCTGCGCAACAGATCGACCATCCCTCGAATGATTTCGTTTACATCAAGCAGTTCTCGTTGCGAAACTCCCTTCTTGAAGAGCGAGCGGATCCGGCCGATGATTTCAGTGGCTCGGGCTGCATCCCTGACTACTCGTGATGCCGCCTCGCGGGCTTCCGCCAGATCGGGTTCAGCACGCGTGAGCCATCGCAAGCAGGTGCTGGCGTCGGTTACGGCAGCGGCTATCGGTTGATTCACTTCGTGAGCCAGCGACGCCGTTAGTTCTCCCATCGTGGTCACCCGACTGATGCGCGCGAGATCCCCCTGCGCCTGACGCAACGCATCTTCGGCTCGATTGCGCTCGGCAATCTCAAGTTTCAGGTCTTCATTCGCTCGAGTTAGTTCTGCCGTTCGCTCCGCGACTCTTACTTCAAGATCATCTCGGGCTCGCGTAACTGCGGTCATTAGCAGCGCGAAGACCAGGAATACAAGATCATAAAGAACGTGAGAAATGCTATTGATTTCAGGATCGAAGATATAGCTGCGGACAAGCGCTGAGAGCACAGCTGCGAGAATGCCAGGCTTGGTGCCGCCGTACCAAAATGTTACCGCGATTGCCGTTAGCGCGAATGCGTTAAACGCCAGAGGCAAATGGAAGTATAGAAACAGCCGCGTCAGGCCGGCAGCCGCTGCGACCGAGACCATCGCCAATCCATAGCGGATGGCAGCCGAAGCCGCTGGCCGTGCATTCCATTTCTCTTTGTCCGGCTTTCCCATCGGCTGAACGGGTTCTCTATAAACGTGTCTCTCTATAAATGACTATCGTCGAATGGCCTGCAATCGCTTGTTCATACTTGTGCTCGTTTCGAGGGTTTTCTCAATAGCCGCGGCATTTACGTTACTTCTTGTTAGGTGAAAGCTCAAGCTTCGCCGCCATTCTCACCAATTCCGCTAGCGATTCCGCCTGCATCTTTCGCATCACGTGTCCGCGCTGTATCTTCACGGTGATTTCACTGGTTCCGAGATCAAAAGCTATTTGCTTATTGAGCATGCCCGCAACCACCAGGCCCATGACCTCACGTTCGCGTGCGGTGAGCAACTCGTAGCGCTTTCGCAACTCGCCAATCTCGCTCTGCTGCTGGCGAATCACCCGATCACGATCCAAGGCCTGGTGGATCGCATCCAGCAACTCCTGGTCGCGGAATGGCTTGGTCAGGAACTCTACTGCACCGGATTTCATGGCTCTTACAGTCATCGGAATGTCTCCATGACCCGTGATAAAGATGATGGGAATCCGGATGCCGGCGTCAGCCAACTCGCGCTGAAAATCCAGGCCGCTGACGCCGGGGAGTCTCACGTCCAGCACCAGGCAACTTGGCCCGTCCGTCCGCTTGCTGCGCAGGAACTCTTGCGCCGTCCCGAAGGTCTCGGAACGCAAGCCCACCGACTTGAGCATGCCTTGGATGGAGGCACGCACTAAGTCATCGTCATCGACGACGAAGACGATGGGCGCGGCTGCCGGGATCATTCACTGGCCTCAATTCTGCTGGTAGGTTGAACCGCTCCGATAGGCAAACATAATAGCGCAGTGGAACACTCGAGTGACATTCCAGCAGATCTTCGGCCCGGTAGTGAGGTCGGCCATCGCAGCGGTGTTGTCCAGGTCGGTGACGAAAATGCTCAGTTTCCGATTAAGGTGGATTCGTCCACTTCAAAGACGCGGCCCCTGGCATCGCTGCTCAAATCAGAGAGTTATTGGCCTTGAAACAGTCCACATGCTGACACCGCTATCAGCCTGTCGACACTGGGCCGCTTTGCTTTCTTTCACTGGCTAACGAGATGACCTTGAAAAGCCATGACTTAAGAGCAGCGCGAATTTGGAGAGCAGCATGCAAATATCCGAAATGACATAGTTGCCAAAAACTCACCGGCCAGAGTGGATTTCCTCAAAACTCCGTCGAGTCGGTGCAGGGATGGTGCTACGTCAAGAGTCGCAATGTTTGGTGATCATAGAATTCGAAAGGACGAAAGAATAATGGCGAACAAGAAAAAGAGAATGTGCGCACACATACCATGCCTGTGCTTTGTGCCTGATGGACAAGAATTCTGCGGCGAAGCGTGTCGAGACGCGGGAAGCGAAGATGTGGAAATTGCGTGTCAATGTGATCACGCGGCATGTCCACTGACGATCCGACCGTTTGCGGCTTGGAGTGCTGACCTGCAGGGCTTATAACGCCTATTTTGAAGAGCCGGCCAATACGCGGGTACAAGAGTTCTGAAGTCACCGTTGTTTTGGTCGGTCACGCTCGTCAGTGCCAAGTGAGACTGGAAAGAATGGAATTGCCATGACGGGTCAAAGAAAATACCCGCGGATCATCCTGTTGGTCAGTGCACAGATCTGGCTCGCAGCTTACGGCTCAGCCCAGACTGTCTCCTTGCCTGAGCCACCGCAGGTGCGAGCAAAGAATCATGTTGTGTCCCTTACGCTTGATGCCGTGAATGAAAACGGCCGGGATGCCTTCGCTTTCGAGGGAGAGACGGTTGCCCCGGTCATCCGCGCTTCCCCAGGTGACGCTCTCAAAATCACGTACGTCAACAACCTGCCGGCGAAGTCCGCCGAAACCTGTGCGGTGAATCCCTGCATGGACATGACGAACTTGCATTTTCATGGGCTCACGGTTTCGCCGAACGCTCCGCAGGATGATGTCCTCGGAATGCTTGCTATGCCCGGCCAGAGTTTGCACTACTCGGTTGAGATTCCGCGCGATCATCCGCCGGGCCTGTTCTGGTACCACACTCATCCTCATGGCGAAAGTCACCGGCAGGTATTGGATGGAATGTCGGGAGCCATTGTCATTGAGGGAATGGAACGTTATGTCCCCGAAGTAGGACGACTCCGTGAGCGCGTGCTCGTTCTGCGTGGCCGCTCCATCGAGCATGATCCGAAGGCAGCCGAACTCAAGCGCGATGTCGAAATCCCCGCTAAGGGATGTGGGAGTGAAACGGAGGCTGTTGAGGAAATCTTCACCGTGAACGGGGCAGTGCGACCCCAAATCGAGATCGCGCCGAAGGAGCGGCAGTTCTGGCGTATCGTGAACGCCTCGGCGGATCGCTATTTGGACCTGCAGCTGGATGGAGGGTTATTTAAGATCGTGGCGCTGGACGGAATGCCACTTGCTTATCACGATCCTCAACACCCCACGAGGACGACCAATCACGTGCTACTAGCGCCGGCGGGACGGGTCGAAGCGATCGTCGCCGGTCCAGCGCTGCGTACACATGCTGCACTGCGTACGTCTTGCGTAAATACGGGTCCGGCCGGGGACCCCAATCCAGGAATGGTGCTGGGGGATTTGGTTCAATCCGCTCCAGAGCGGCCCAGTCCAGATCAGCGTAATAAAGATCCGCGTGCTGAACATGCGGCCGCACCACGGCGACCGCTCTACAAGCCGATCAACCTGGAACCGCTGAAGAAGCGTTCGCCGAGCTTTACTGTCATCTTCACCGAGGACCAGAACGGCTTCTACATTAACGGCAAAAAATTTGCCATGGACGCAGGGCCGATGACGAGCGCTCGTGTGGGCGCTTATCAGCATTGGAGTATTGTGAATCGAACCGCCGAACTCCATCCTTTCCACATACACCAGGTCCACTTCCTGTCCTATGCAGAAAACGGTGTTCCACTCGCCCATCCTGCGTGGTTGGATACCGTGAATGTTCCGGTTGGCGGCACCGCGGATGTCATCCTGGACTTCACCGACCCCGTTATCAAAGGTATGGCGGTATTTCATTGTCATCTGCTGAATCACGAAGACAAGGGAATGATGGCCAAGATTCTCTTCAAGTAGATGCCAGACCAATTCTTCGTTGCAATTGGACAGACATGAACAACATAACCCGCAGATCTTTAATATCTCGCGCCGCGCTAGGCTTAACGACAATTGGCTTGTTCAGCGGCGCGCCTCACGAAACGGAGGGCCAGCTTGTATGGAAAACTTCAGAGTGGAAACTCGCTGATTTCCAGAAACTCGTGAACGATCCCGCCCGGATCAAACAGTTGTACGACATCGTGCACCTTGGCGACGAGAAATTCCTGAACAACATCAAGAATTCTTTTAATGGCCTGCGCTTCGGTTTCGGCATCCCGGAAAGGCAAATCAAGATCGCGGCCGCGCTGCACGGCCCCGCCAACATGCTCAATTACGACGACTACATCTGGGAGAAATACCAGATCGGCGAGTGGCTGAAGGTGACCGACCCCGCAACCGGGAAGCCGGCAGTGAAGAACCTCTTCTACAACAGCAAAATTGGCCTGAAACAAGAGTCTGTGGCCAAAAATCCGGACGATCAGGATTCCATCTATCAGGACACGAGCATGCAAGCCCTGCAGTCGAGGGGCGCCCAGTTTCTGAGTTGCCATACCGCCTTGGAAGAACAGGTGCGGGTCCTCATCTCTCGCAACAAGCTGTCGCAATCGCCGGAAGACATCGCGAAGGACATGCTTGCGCACACCTTGCCAGGAGTCATGGTAGTAGCGTCCATGGTCGCCGCTATTGCGCTTCTTCAGGCCGAAGGCCATTACACATACATCACGGTTTAGCCGATACGGCGCGAGGTCACGACGGTCGCTGGTGTACCCATACCTTCACTGCATTGACACAAATGGGAAGCGCGGCGGTTTCCCCAACTGCCGTTGGCAGCACGATTGCATTCACATAGTTGAATAGGTGGTTATGGGGCTGGCAATACCACTGACGCCACCCAAGGCTAGACAGGAGGAAACGGAAATGGACAGCGATTACGTGTTTCTTTGTGGAGTGATGTGGTGCAGGTTCGGTCAGCAAGAGGCGGGCAAGGAACTCCTGAGGGCCGCGACTTCGATGGATCCGGATATGAGAGCACTGGCCCGGGCGATGTTGGCGCAGGGTGCGCTTCGCTTGAAGGATGTAGAACGACAGGCGCAGTTGTCCAGTATGCCTGCGAGATTGTCGTTTGTCGTGGCGAGTTGACAACCGGAGACACTCCATTCTCCACCACTCGCTCGCTGTTCTTCTCGCTGTTATATGGGCCATCTCCACGGCTGAACACTGGGATCCGCCAGGGCATAATTTCTCCCGGGCTGCCCCGTTCTCCGATTTGAAGGCTTCGCGTCGGCCCTGTTGACCACTGCTCGACAGAGTGTCCAACCATTGACATCGTCCGCACCAGACCAATTGGTAGCGTCATCCACTGGGTTCCACCGAATCCAACTACACGATTGACTTGCCGATAATTTCCAGTTCGCGAGTGAAGTGGAACTGTGTTTGCTTCGCCTGTCGTCATGCGGAAATGCACACTTGCAGTCGAATTCAGCGAATGAGGATAAAGCGATGAATGACGAGAAGAAGGATAGGGGAGTGCAGGACGGGTTCTCACGAAGGAGTGTTCTGGGAATAGGCTCAGCCGCGTTGGCTGCGGCGGCACTTGCAGGATTGAGCGCTAATGCCCAAGAAAAAGCGAGCACGCAGAAGGCGGAGCACGACCATTCCTCAAGCGACCCTGGACCGGAGAACAAGACTCTTCTGGACCAGAACCCGAATTCCAACACTCCGCCTCCGACCGACCACGGCGACCTGGTGCCCATCTGGTACTCCTTCGATCTGGTGAAGAAGCGGGTGGAAGAGGGTGGTTGGACCCACGAGGTGACGCAGCGTGTCCTTCCTTCTTCCTACGATATTGCCGGCGTCCAAATGCGCCTCACTGCAGGCAGCTATCGCGAAATGCACTGGCATACCGCGGATGAATGGGCTTATGTACTCTATGGAAATTGCCGTGTCACCGTGATGAACCCCGATGGCACCATGTTCATCGGTGACGTGGGTGAAGGCGACCTTTGGATCTTTCCCGCAGGCTACCCGCATTCCATTCAAGGGCTTGGCCCGGATGGGACGGAGTTTTTGTTGATTTTCAACCAGGGAATGTTTTCTGAAGATGGAACGATGCTGCTCTCGGAGTTGGTGGCGCACATTCCCCCCGAGGTATTAGCAAAGAATACGGGGCTGGATAAGAGCGTCTTCGCTCAAACGCCCGGGGCGCCACTCTACATCTTCCCCGGCAACCTGCCCAACTCGCTCGAACAGGACAAGGCGGAGATCGGCGGCGCGCGAGTGGCGTCGAAGTATCAATACACCTTCCGTATGCGTGCGATGGAGCCGACGATAACCAGCGAGGCGG
>JGI12635J15846_10004429_pt1 | contig 12128 bp, 8 predicted proteins | sample BlaSpr_A8_OM2_M2_FD_15846 | JGI IMG/M metagenome (IMG submission 15846) | reverse complement strand
TCGGTGAGGCCAAAGCAGCCGATTTTTTCCCAGCGGGCCATCGGCGGAAGCCACTTCTGTTTTTGCTCTTCGGATCCGCCAAGGTAAATGGAACCCATCGCGAGGCCGTTGTGGACACCGAAGAATGTCGCGATGGAGGAGTCGACGCGCGACATTTCCATGGCTATCAATCCAAATAGCAACGCGCTTCCGCCTCTACAGCCATAGCCCTTCATCGCAACGCCCCCGATGTTGATCTCCTTCAACGCCGGCAATATTTCAAAAGGAAAGGAATCTTCGACCCAGTACTTCGTGATGATGGGCGCGACCTTGGTCTCCATGAACGCGCGCACCTGTTTCACCACCGCCAACTCTTCAGCGGGTAAGGTCTCGACCAGGTTGTAGAAGTCGCTATTCGGCGCAGGAAGTTGCACGGCCTTTCTGACTTCCTTTCCTATGCTCAAATCATTCGTTGTGGGCGCCATTTCTGGGTTCTCCTATCCATGGTTTTTATGTCTTGGAACTTACTCGATCCGTCAAGGTGCATTCACAATGCGGAAATTCGGCCCGGGCCTCCTGCAGAGGCCGGACTTTTCAATTTCCTCGTGTGATGATTTTTTCGTGTGCTCTCTGACTTCATCGCTTCCCGATTTCGTTGTCTTGCAGCGTTGTCTTACGTCCTCGATAAAAGGCAATTCCCGCGCCAAACGCTCTCTGAGTGATACCTATGAAACCAAACGATTTCCATTCGCACCTCAGTCGAACGCTCAGAAAACGATGTTAAGGGGTTCGCAAGTGTACAAATGCTGACAGAACTGGAGACTTTACGAATTTGTGACCGAGATGGCCGGGCTTCTGGCGCGCGACGCTGTCAAAAGGAGGAGAAACAAATTGTATTGCTTGTGGTTTTTTTTCGAGAGCAACAGCCAAGAACGAATATTAGAACGTCTGCTGAATTCGTAGGAATAACTTTAGAGATAAAACCACATATTGCGAAGGGATGGAGAGCATGCGTGGTCAGAGGCTGCGCAATACATGCCCGAGCTTATTTCTCTTCGTTGTCAGATAGCGCAGCGACGAGGGCGAAGCGGGGATTTCCAGTGGCAGCCATTCCGTCACCGATAACCCGTATCCTTCGATTGCGACGAGCTTGCGGGGATTGTTGCTCAGTAGGCGCATGGAGCGGACACCGAGATCCCGCAGGATCTGCACGCCGATGCCGTAATCTCGTTGATCGGGTTTAAAACCCAGGTGTTCGTTGGCTTCCACGGTGTCAAATCCGTCGTCTTGCAGGGCGTAGGCGCGAATCTTGTTCGCCAGGCCAATCCCTCGCCCTTCTTGATTTAGATAAAGCAGTACGCCGCGCCCTTCATAGGCGATCCGTTGCAACGCTTGATCAAGCTGCGCACCGCAGTCACAACGCTCCGATCGCAACGCGTCGCCGGTGAGGCACTGTGAGTGTACGCGCACGAGCACGTTCTTCCCGTCTCGGATGTCACCGGACACAAGAGCGATATGGGTTTGCTTGTCGATCTGACTCTCGAATGCGTGGAGACGGAACTCTCCGTATTCTGTTGGGAGCTTTGTGCATGCGACACGCTTAACCAACGATTCAGTTCGCATTCGATATGTAATCAGATCGGCGATCGTGATCATGAGGAGATGGTGCCGACTCGCGAAACGACTGAGCTGTGGCACGCGGGCCATGGTGCCATCGTCGTTCATAATTTCGCAGATGACGCCGGCCGGGCTCATACCCGCAATGCGCGCAAGATCTACGGCGGCTTCAGTCTGTCCTGCTCGCACCATCACTCCGGCGCTCCGTGCACGTAGTGGGAACACGTGGCCCGGGCGGACCAGATCCGAAGGTTTCGTCGCCGAATCAATCGCTGCGAGCACCGTCGCAGCTCGATCAGCGGCCGAAATCCCGGTGGTCGTACCTCTCTTCGCCTCAATGCTTACACAAAACGCCGTTTCGAATCGCGAGCTATTCTGTGACACCATCAGCGGANTCTCGAGCNCGTCNAGCCGCTCGGGCGTCATCGCCAGGCAGACCAATCCGCGAGCGTACCGCGCCATAAAGTTGACANCGTCAGGCGTGATCTTTTCGGCCGCGATGGTTAGATCACCCTCATTTTCCCGATCTTCATCGTCGACAACGATCACCATCTTGCCCGACNGTATGGCCGCAATGGCGTCCTCGATGCGCGCGAANGGGCCGGAGCGCTTGTCAGCCNCCTGAACAATTTGAATATGTTGTCTCATTTGCGTGATCTAATGTGCCTCTCTAAACCTAGTCTTCAGAAATCATGCGAGCCNCGTCCTGATATTGATTTCCGACTTCAGCGTTCGNTGGACAGGGCACTTCTCGGCGATGTCGAGCAACTTCGATCGTTGCTCTAGAGTCAAAGGGCCCGTGAGGTCAAGTTCACGGTCAATGTGATCGAGAATCCCTTCTTTCGTTTCACATTCAGTGCAGTCCTCGGCGTGAGTTTTCGAATGCCGAAGACGTACGACGATTTCCTCGAGCGGCCAATTCCTTCGACGGGCGTACATCCCCACCGTCATTGAAGTACATGCCCCAAGAGCCGCAAGGAGCAAGTCGTAAGGCCCCGGGCCCTTATCCGTGCCACCTGCAGCGATCGGTTCGTCTGCACTCAAATGATGCGGTCCCGCAAAAATCTCTTGCGAATAACCCACCCCGCTGCCCCGAACCACCACGTCCGGGTCTGGGCTCAACGACCGCATCGAAACTTTCTCCAAATCACTCATCCGGTCCACCTATGCGGGAGACGGCCTCGTCGCACAAACTATTCAGGCGTGAGTCCCATCGCCTGGAGCAACTCGTCGCGCGCCTGAATGTAATCGAGCTGTGATTGAAGAAGCGTGGTTTTGGCATCGAGTTCCTGCGCCACCGCGTTGTCAGCCTGCGAATGAAGGACAGCGCCGTTCTGGAACTGTTGCTGGAAGACGCGGCTGGATTCCGTGCGCAGCGCAAACAGTTCTTCGGACACTTTCAACATTTCCCGGGTGCGTTGCAATTTGTTGTAAGTAACCTGCAATCGAAGCTCGACTTCATCGCTGACGCGAGCGAGATTCTCTTTCGCTTGCGCCAGCTGCGTATCGCTCTCGCGCAGACCCGCTCGTCTCCGCCCGCCGTCGAAAAGGTCATACGTAAGTTGAACTCCGAAGGTGCCATAGTTTCTGGCAAGAAAGGGAACGTTGTCTGCGTAACTGTAGCGAGCAATGACCGAGACATCCGGTACATAATCAGCTTTGGACAATTGCACGGCAGCGGCGGCTTTCCTCAACTCCTCGCGCGCCGCCTCGATTTTCGGATGCGATTGCATGGCGACCTTGATGCATCCTTCGCGTTCGCACACGTCTTGGACTCCTGGGACGGCTGGATCCAGTTCAAGCTCCGTTGTGAGTGGCAGTCCGGTGGCATCGTTGAGCTGCATGGTCAGGTCTGAGAGCTCCAACTCGGTGGTCAGCAGTTCCTGTTTTGCTTGTAGGGATTGGGCGCGGCTTTGGATTACATCCTCGTCGAGTGCACTTCCGTATTTCACTTGCTCGATACGCTCGCTCTGCAAGTCTTGTGTGGCCTTGATCTTAGCCTCGGTAGCACTACGGCTGAATTGAGCGATTAATACGCGGTAGTAAAGCTGGTGAACCTGCAGAGCGATTTCGTTTTCGGTTTCCCTGGTGTTCGCGCGCGTGGCGCTCAATTCCGCGTTCGCGATGTCGTTCGTAGGTTTGACCCTCGTGTACAGTTGTGTAAGCGGCTGCACCAATCCGGTACCGCTGGTCACGAATGTCCGTCCGCCCTGATTAAGAGTTATCGAACGATCCGGAATGAGGGTGCCGGCCGCGGTGCCTAGGCCGCCCGAGGGAATTTGGATAAATTGTGTGTCGGTAACCGTAAGAACCCGGCTCTCATTGCGGATCGTCGGAAAGTATCCACTTTTGGCTACATCCTTGGCGTATTGCTTCTCCTTAACCTGAAATTCAGCTATGCGCACTGCGTGATTATGTTGCAGCGCAAGTCGCACAGCCTCTGGCAAAGTCAGATGACGAGTGGCGTTCGCATCGCTTTGCGCTCGAACGTTTGACAATGCGGTCACGAATGANAGACCTGCAATCAGCAGTTTGCTGCGTGCGCTCATGATTTCGCTTCCCGCGGTACACGCGATTGTTGTTGAACCATGCTGAGGTCGCCGTAGCTNAGTGGTGACGGGCACAGGAAGGCAATGAGCATCAGAGCGCAAATACATGCCCAAGCGAGCATATGAAACCCATCTATGAAAGTCAGCGTGTACGCCTGCAGACGAAGTCTGCCGTCCAGCAGTCCGGTCGCCCGCCCCGTAGCCGCGGCCAGCCCTGAAGATTTCGAAAGCACGCCCGCAGTCATCGACCGGAGGTTGCCGTCTGTGGTCCAACTCCCCTCCTGAACGTGCAGACCGAGCAGGTTCGAGTGCAGTTTCTCTCGTTGCGCGATGAAGTGGCCCAGGAATGCCACACCGATCTGTCCGCCAAACAATCGCACGACATGAAAGAAGGCGGAAAATGTGAGAGCCCATTGCGGTTTCGATACTCCTCCCGAAAAAATCGCTTGCAGCACCAGCGTGGACACCAATCCAACAAAAGCAAAAGACTGACCAACGCCCATGAGCAATTCGCTGCGATCAAAGTTCGATGCCGACCAAGCAGTCGTAACACCTGCGTTGATACAGCACGCGAAAGCGATGCACGCAAAACCCGCCGCCATGATCAGCCGCGAATCAAAATTCTCGAGGAGTAAGAAAGCAGCGACAACCGCTATNAGCAGTTGTGGAATTGCGGTCCAAACCACCGCCGGCCCAATCTGATCGGCCTCGAATCCGTGTACCGCAAGGGTCTGCGGGACGAGAATAATTGTGGCGAGAAGTACGAAGCGAAAGAGCATCATACTGAACGCTAGCAGCACCGTGTTCCATTGGCGGAGATACGGCAGATCGACGAGAGGATTGGGACTGCACAGGCGTCGAATCAGTGCGGACAACAGAAAAAATAAACCGCCGAGGAACAACGCTGTGAATAATCCGGAGCGCCACCAGTCCAGTCTTTCACTTTGATCCAGCGCGGCAAATAACAATGCGAACCCTGCGCTGGCATATAGAAATCCAGCAAAACTTGGTGGTGCGGAGGGCTTCCTTTCAGAAGCAGGGGCGGGAATCCCGTAGTAAATGCAGATCATCATCACTGGTGTTAGTAGTGCCGGGCTCCAGAACATCCAATGCCAGGAAAGATGATCTCTGTACCATCCGTAGAGTGAAGGGGCGAAATTCACGGCTCCATCGACGAAGCTGGCATACAGCGCCAATGTGAAGGGAAGGAACCGAGGAGGTATATTCCGCAGTGCAAAAGTGAGTGTAAGAGGATAAAATGTACCGGAAGTGAGTCCGGCCGCTACGAGTACTGCCACCAGCAAACTGTAACTGTGGACAGCGGGGAGTAACGCACAGATCAATGTAAATACCGCTGCGGCAATCAGGAGAACGCGCCGCGGTCCTATCAAACCACCGAGATAAACGGTAAAAGGGCCAATAAACATCAGCGCAATGTTGAACGCGCTGCCAATCCATGCGCCGTCATCAAAGCTGATTCCGACGTGACCCTTCAGATCGGGAAGGCCCAGCGTCAACATTCGGCCCATGAGCGTAACAATCCCCGCACCCATGATGACCCCTAAAATTCCCAAGAGCGGGCTCGTCGACAGGTCAGCCGGCACTGCTGCGGCGATTGCACGTGCAAGTTGCGCCGCTGTTGGTTGACGGACGACCGTACTCGAAGTAGCCATCGTGCTCTCCAATCAGTGGCTCGTGCGCACGGTGGCAGTAACGGAAAGGCCCGGACGCAAGGTAGTCGCAATGCTGGGATCGGTAAGCTCGATTTTCACCGGGATTCTTTGGACCACTTTCGTAAAATTGCCGGTTGCGTTGTCGGGCGGTAACAACGCGAATTGCGAACCGCTGGCTGGAGCTATCTCGACCACTTTGCCGCGAATCACCTGGCCTGGGTATTCGTCCACGCGGATCTCGGCTGGGTCCCCGGCTTTCATGTAAGTGAGCTGTGTCTCACGATAATTTGCCTGAACCCACTTAACCTTGCTGACGAAGGAAATAATTTGTGTTCCCGGAGAGACCAGCTGGCCGGGAAGGACCTGCCTTTCGCCGACAGAGCCCTCACCGGGCGCCTCGATCTTCGTGTAGGCGAGATTCACTTGCGCGATTGTGAGTGCGGCTTCCTTCGCGTGAAGATCCGCGTTGAGTTGTGCGTATTGCGATTCCATGACAACTTTGCTGCGCCGTTCAGCCTCGGTCGCCAGCTCATTGCTGCGCAGCTGCGTTTCAGCTTGCTCCAAATCAGCTTGGCGGCTTGCGAACTCACCCACCAGGCGCTGTTCGTCAGCGACTGCTTGTTCAACTCTCTGTTGCGTGGCTGCATGTGTCTGCAAGAGCGCCTCTTGACGACCGCGTTCCGCCTTTGTCCGCACTACGTCAGCTCGCACGGCTTCGGTGCCGGCTTGTGCGGCCGCGATTTCCGCGTGTGCCTGATCGATCCCGGCGAGGGCTCGCTCGATTCGTGTATCTTGAAGCTCGCGNTGTCGTCGATTGTTCTCGATTGNAGCTTTGGCGGCTTCCACCGCCGCACTTGCCTCTGCGACTTGCGCCTGGTAATCGGTATCTTCCANCGAAACAAGCAGTTCCCCTTTGCGGACTTGCTGGAAATCGGAGACGTTTACATCCCGAACGATGCCGGCAACTTTCGTGCTGAGCGGTGCGACGTCGCCACGCACGTAAGCATCGTCTGTGATTTGTTCAGCTCGCCCACCCTCCCAAGAATTCCAATTCCAGGTGACTGTGATCACAACGGCAGCGGCCAATAAAACCACCAGCAAAGGCGTTCCGTANCTCAGCCATTTCGGCTTCGATTGGGATGGCGTGTGCTCAGGTTNCACCGCTCGTGCTGGAACCGGAGTATCTGCGGCTTCCATAATNGATGCACCTCTCATNTGCGTTGCCATGAAAATACTACGCAGGTGAAGACCCAAGGCGAACGNATATTGATCTTCCTGAAAAAAAAGGGCTTGNCATCTTTAGGTGGGTNTAATCCTGGAGGTCGATGCCAGCATGTTTACATCTGCGAAACTGTTGACATTTGAAGAGGCGACTTCTCCATTACGCTAGGCCACGGACGAGTCCCCGTTCCAACACGAGAAGGGAAGAATATCAATAAGGAACAAAATGCGTGTCATGGCCTCCAGCGAACATGGCCCCATAGGTTTTGCGCTGCATTTTTCTACAGACGGAACGTCTCTTTGGTTAGTGGAAGAGGTGCAGCTCAAGTGCTTAATATTTAGACGTTGGATGCTGGCTGAGTTCGCGTCGTAGCTTCAATCCAAGCTCTTGGCAAGTGCCCGAACAACGACTACAATTCCCCAGCCAAGGCGATTGCGGTGGCTACCACTAAGCCAATTCGGATCCTAAGCGTTGAGGACCACCCGGTCTTTCGCGAGGGACTGAGCACGATCATCGGGTCGCAGCAGGATATGGTTCTGGTCGCCCAAGCGGATAACGCGGCGGATGCTATGACAGAATTTCGTCGTCATCGGCCGGACATTACGCTTATGGATCTCCGGCTTCCCGGGACCAATGGCACAGACACACTCATAGCAATTCGAGGAGAGTTTCCGCAGGCACGCATCATTATGCTGACAACGTCAGACAGCGACGGCGAGATTCAGCGAGCCCTGCGCGCCGGCGCTTCGGCTTATATGCTTAAGAGCATGGCAAAAAATGAATTGCTGGGAGTGATCCAGTCGGTTCACGCCGGCAAACGGCACGTCCCAGCGGAGGTAGCGGCCCGTCTCGCCGAGCATTTGGGTGAAGACGAACTCACGATTCGGGAACTGGAAGTGCTACGGCTTATTCGAGACGGCTATCGTAACAAGCAAATTGCCGATCAACTGACAATTGCCGAGACGACCGTAAATTTCCACATCAAGAATCTCACGGACAAATTAGGGGCCAATGATCGGACGCACGCCGTAACCATTGCGGTAAGGCGCGGCCTGCTTCAGATCTGACACTCCTATCAGGGCCTGTATGAAACTACAGGGTACTAACTGTTGGTCTTGGCGTTCCGCTAAACGCATGAGCCCGGTAGCTTCGAGGTTGATCGTGCGCCCTCGTTACAACCCTGCGCTGAATATCTCGCTCACCGTGTGCGTCGTGACCCTTCTCTTCAGTGTTGGGGGCAAGGCCCAGGAACACCATAAGTCAAACGCGTTAAACCCTTCCTCGCCTCTGCCTCAGGTGCACGTCAACACTGCCACCATCACTTTGCCTATCATCGACCGGATGGACATCCGATTTACTCATCTGTCCACAGCCGACGATCTGTCGCAAACAAAGGTCTACGAGATTGCGCAGGACGATCAGGGTTTTATGTGGTTTTCCACGCTGTACGGATTGAACCGGTACGACGGTTACAACTTTAAAGCCTTCGCTCACGACCCGGGAAATCCCAATAGTCTAACTGGGGTCGGCGTTGACGCACTCTTCAAGGATCGCGCCGGTGCGTTATGGGCCAGCTGTGGTCAATTTCTCAATAAACTAGATCCAGTCACGGAAAAGTCTACACGTTATCCCGTTCCATTCGTCAGTCAGATTAGCCAGGATACTGCCGGAATGTTGTGGTTAGCGACGCCAACTGGCGGCTTGTATAGCCTAGATCCGGCGAAAGGAAGCATTCGCCAGTATTCCCATGATTCGAACAATCCATCGACCCTCAGCAGCGATGATGTGATATACACCGGCGAAGATAGAGAAGGCAGGTTCTGGGTTGCGACTGCGGGCTTCCTGGACGAATTCGACCGCAAAACAGGCAGGGTCACCCGGCATATTCCAATCCCTGAAGCTCCGTTCGGGTTTGGATTCTACGAGGATCGGTTCGGTGTGTTTTGGATTTTTCACGTTTCGCCATACCCGTTGGCTGTATTCGACCGGAAGACGAACTCGTTAACGCACTACTCGTTTACAATGCGCGACCAAATCGGCACAGCGGTGACGCGTGTAACGGCAATGCTTGAAGACCGAAACGGCGCCCTGTGGATCGCAACGCACGGCTCTGGTTTGTTGAAATTCGACCGCGACCATAGCAGATTTATACGCTACCGCAACGATCCTGGGGACCCTGAAAGCCTTCCACAAGACAGTGTGGACACGCTATTCATCGATCACGAAGGGAGCATCTGGGCTGGCCTAGGCAGCAAGGGGCCCGTTCGTCTTGGCGCAGACCCTCCGCCGTTTACGAAACTTGCCAACACCTCCCGCAGGCCGAACACTACCGATCCGTTTGTGGGTGCGTTATACGAAGATCGTCAGGGGATCCTCTGGCTCGGTACCCCCGCAGCTCTCGTCCGTATCGACAGGAAGACCGGACGCCTTACCTCCTATCGGAATGGTGAACCAGAAATCGCCACCGATGTGATCACGATCCGTGAAGACCGGTCTGGAGGTCTCTGGGTCGGCACGTACGGTCATGGGCTTCTCCGTTTCGACAGGCGGACGGGGAAATTCAAGACGTACCGGCACGATGCGGCGAACCCACACAGTTTGAGCAACGACTTTGTATCTCGGCTGCTCGTCGACCATAACGGTACACTCTGGGCTGGCACTATGGATGGGCTGAACCGCTTCGACGCGGCAACTGATGGTTTCACTTCCTATAAGCTCGAGGCCCAAGGGAGATTGCCTTACTTGGAATTGGTCGAGGACCGGTTCGGGCTACTGTGGCTTGGAACCGACTCATCAGGTTTGCGAAGTTTCGATCCAGCAACGGGCCAGATCGCGGCCTATCAGCATGACGAGAGTCGTCCGGGAACATTGAGCGATAACCGGGTGAACTCAGTGTATTTTGATCGTTCAGGCACGATGTGGGTAGGTACCCAAAACGGCCTTGACCAGTTTGACCCGCGGACGAAGACTTTCAAGGTCTACACGCAACGAAATGGCCTCCCCGGGGTCGCAGTGGGGTGTGTCCTGGAAGACAAACAGGGCCAACTTTGGATGAGCACCAACAACGGAATCGCGAGATTCGACCAGCAGACTGGAACATTCAACAATTACTCGACAGCAGACGGATTGCCAGGCCCCAATCTTACTGGCTGGGGCGCATGTTTCAAGAGTCCCAGCGGCGAGATGTTCTTTGGCGGATTTAGCGGGGCCACCGCCTTCTTCCCTGATGACGTCGTAGGTACTTCGTACACTCCACCAATTGTTTTGACCGACTTTCGGTTGTTAGGAATTCCGGTGGAGATTGGAGGTCATTCCCCTCTGCAGACTTCCATCTCATATGCGAAGGATCTCACTTTGTCCCGCGACCAAGACGCCTTCTCACTAACTTTCGCGACTCTCAGCTATTCCGATCCGGGTACGAGTCGTTATCGATACAGGCTGGAGGGATTGCAACGCGACTGGATCGAGGTAGGAAGCGATCAAAGGCAGGCGACGTATAACACCTTGTCCGCCGGAAAATACACTTTCCGGGTCCAGGGCGCGACGAGGACTGGAGCCTGGAGTCAGCCGGGTGTCGTGCTGCACATCGAAATCCTACCTCCATGGTGGGGCACTTGGTGGTTCAGGATGATCTCTGTTTTTTTGCTCTTCTTTGTCGGACTCGCCGCTTACAAATACCGCGTTCGTCAGGTCGCAAGGAGCATCGGCGCTCGCTTCGATGAACGATTGGCGGAACGCACTCGCATGGCGCGAGAACTTCACGACACCTTCCTCCAGACCATACAAGGCAGTAAATTGGTGGTCGATGATGCGTTGGAAAAGCCTCCAGACCCCCTCCAAATGCGCCGGGCGCTTGAGCGGTTGTCAGCTTGGCTCGAACGGGCAACACACGAAGGGCGGGCCGCTCTTAATTCCCTCCGCACCTCCAGCACAGAAAAAAACGATCTAGCGGGAGCCTTGAGACGGGCGACCGAAGAGTGCCAAATGCAAAGGCCTATGGAAGTTTCCTTTTCCGTGGTTGGCGACGCCAGAGAGATGCATCCCGTTGTCCGTGATGAAGTCTACCGGATTGGCTATGAGGCCATTCGCAATGCCTGTTTGCACTCGAAAGGCAGCCGACTGGAAGTGGGATTAACATACTCGCAGGACCTTGCTGTGCGCGTCAGCGACAACGGCGTAGGTATTGACCCGACTGTTGCTTATAGAGGGAAAGAAGGACATTTCGGGCTAGAAGGAATGCGTGAGCGAGCCGCGCGGATCGGCAGTAAGCTCAAGGTCGTCAGCGAAGAAAATTCCGGAACCGAAGTCACCCTCGTGATTCCTGGTGGGATAGTCTTTCGGAAGGCGGGCGCGACTCGATTTGAAAAGATAAAGACTATCTTTGGCGAATGAGCTGAACGCCTGATGTCCGCTTTAAACGCTATCTAACCATTGAGCCGTATAGCTTCGGCCGTCAGAGATCGAGAGACCTCACAACCGTCGCTGAAAATCTAGAACACATGGAACTGGTTCCCGGAGTGGCGTGAAGCCACTCCGCACGACAACATTTGTCTCGCAAAATCAGAAAATAACCTTCAGGCCGAATTGAATTTGACGAGGCTGCCCATTGTCACTGGTAATCACACCAAAATTTGCATCCTGGACATGCGTATCGGGATTACTGAGATTGACTTGATTAAAGACGTTAAAGAAGTTCGCTTCGAACCTCAATTGCCTTCCCTCAGTCCAGAGCGGGATTGCCTTGGCAATTGATAAATCCCAGTTCTGGAATCCAGGTCCATAAACATCGCCGGTTCTGGCGGTGCCTATAGTGCCGGCTGCAGGTTCATTGAAACAACTGGTGTTGAACCACTCGGAAGCCGTGTGCGGGTTGTTCATCGGCTGGCCCGCACAAAGGAAGTTCGCCGTTTCCTGATCCGCCCCGGGCGGAAGGAGATTGGTGGGCGCCGTGATTAATAGAGCTCCGCCTGAGCGGAAGGTCGTAATGCCACTAACCTGCCATCCGGAAACCAGCCGCTGCGTGGCACCGGAAGCCGCACCCAGATACCGTCGCCCCCTGCCTAACGGTAAGTCGTAGACGTAGCTGAG
>JGI12635J15846_10004427_pt1 | contig 12128 bp, 8 predicted proteins | sample BlaSpr_A8_OM2_M2_FD_15846 | JGI IMG/M metagenome (IMG submission 15846) | reverse complement strand
TAAGCTGCTGCACGCCATCTGGGGGATGCTCAAGCACGATCAGGATTTCGATGGCAACAAATTTTTCAACCTCGCGGCAAAAACCGCCTGACAGAAAAGAGAGTATCTTGACGCCGGCCTGCAGCTTTTTCGAAGGTGATTGGCTTGATGGTATGCTTTGGCTAGGATTCTTTGACCTTCGGAAGAGATGACGCGGAACGCACTTGGCATCGGCCGCGCCGGACTGCGTGCCCGGCTGACGAAAATTTCCTGGAGCGATCTGGTTGCGACGCTCGGTCCGGTCCTTCTCCTCGGACTGCTCGCGATCTGGGCCGCCCTGTGGTTCGTTCACCCGGCGCCACCGGACAAGATCACGGTCACCGGGGGGCCCAACGGCAGCATCTTTCAAACTACGGCCGAGAAATATCGCAAAATCCTTGCGCGCAACGGCGTGACGCTCAAGATTCTGCCATCGCAGGGTTCTCTGGAAAATCTCAAGAGACTGAATGACCCTTCGTTCCACGTCGACCTCGGGTTCGTCCAAGGTGGACTCGCCACAGGGATGGGCATCGATAACTTGGTCTCCCTGGGGAGCGTCTTCTATGAACCATTGTTGGTCTTCTACGCCGGCTCCGCGCCTATTGATCGGCTTTCCAGCCTGAGCGGCAAGCGACTGGCAATCGGTCCCGAGGGCAGCGGAACGCGCTCCCTCGCCTTGACTCTTCTGAAGGCCAGTAGCATCGAGGCGGGCAGTACGACGACCCTCGTGGATTTGGAGGCGGAGGCCGCGGCTCAAGCGTTGCTTGAAGGCAAGGTCGACGCCGCTTTCCTGATGGGAGATTCCGCCGCACCGCCGATCATGCGCATGCTTCTGCGGACGCCAGGAATCCAGCTTCTTGATTTTGCCCAGGCCGACGCCTACGTACGCCGCTTCCAATACTTGAACAAGCTCGAGCTTCCCATGGGGTCTATCGATCTAGGAAAGAATATTCCCGAACGCAATGTCTACCTGATCGGCCCCACGGTTGAGCTCGTTGCGAGGAAGGATTTACATCCTGCGCTGTCCGATTTGCTGATCGAGGCGGCGCATGAAGTGCACGGGAACGCCAGCCTGCTGCAGCGCGCCGGCGAATTTCCTGCCCCACTGGCCCACGAATTCCGCATCAGCGACGACGCGAGCCGCTACTATAGATCGGGCAAGGGTTTTCTTTATCGCTACCTCCCGTTTTGGCTGGCCAGTCTGGCCGATCGCCTGCTGGTCGTGCTGGTGCCGATCGTTGTGGTGGTGGTCCCGGGGCTGCGCCTTGTCCCCTTCCTCTATCGCTGGCGCATTCGATCACGCATTTATCGATGCTACGGCGCGTTGCTCGCTCTGGAACGGGACCTGCTCGCGCAGGCGGTACCCGAAAAGCGGACGGAGTTGCTCCGACGGCTTGACGACATCGAAAGGGCGACCGGCACCATGAAGATCCCGTTGTCGTTCGCCGACCAGTTTTATGTGCTTCGCCAACATATTGGCTTCGTTCGAGAGCGACTGGCGGAAGGCGCGTCCTACCACGGAGCAGTGGTCGAAGCGCAAGAGCCCGCGGGGTGAAAAGCTCGGTCCAACTGGAATCGCGCTCGATCGGTTGGTCGAGGTCTGCCCATTGTGAGTGCGGAGCACATCGTCGACAGGGCTTCGTCAAGCCCGAGGCGCCAGGCAAGAAGAACCCCTCGTCCCATCGCCGAGTAACAACCTAACCAAGCGCGTTGCGGCCCGGGAAGTCTTCCGCCCGGTCAGGGAGCGACTCGCGTTTACTAGCGCCTAAGGGCTCTAGCTCTCTTAGCGTCGCTGCAAGCGGCTGCCGGGGCTTTGAATCCTCTTCTGAAGAGCGTAATGCAGGGAAGCGGCACGCTCACGTTTCTCTGAGAACCGGCGGTGCGCGGCTGCCTCCGCTGCCCGGTGGAGGAGCAGTGAGGCTTCTTCCTGTCTCCATTGGATAGGGCAGGCTGCCAAATTCACGCAAGTTCTCAATCGCGTGATCCAATCCCGTCGCCTTATTTGATTGACTATACTGGGCTGGTGTAGTCACCCGCGAGCGGGCGATTACACCCTGCTTTAGCCGTCAGCAGGACAGAAAAGATCAATCAACGATGTCCTCAACAGGAGAAGGCACTATGATCTGTTTTCGTAAGCTACCCTTCGGCGCCGTAGCCATTGGCATTTTGCTGGTACCGTTGGCAAATATCGCCAACGCGCAGGATGGCGCAAGCGCGAGGCCGCATATGAAGTCTGCACGGGCGCTGCACGGAGCAAGCACCGCCGTTCACAACGCCTTGCTCAAACCTACCGGTGACCCTGGCGACGACGACACGGCCATCTCCCTCGCCCCCCTGTCGGCTCTCTGCCAGTCGTTCATCGGCCACATCAATCCCTACGCAAACCCAGCGCCCAATGTGGATGAGATCACCGGAGACAATATCGTCAGCGCCGGATCGCAAACCGGTTGCAGTACGCCTCAGAATGAGACGACGATCGCCGTAAACCCGTGGAACGCCTGGAACCTCGTGAGCGGCACCAACGACTACCGCATCTTCAATATCCGGGAGGGCCGTAACGATGGTTCCGGGTGGGCCTATACAACCTTTGACGGCGGCAAGAACTGGATCAATTCCGTGCTGCCGCACCTCACTTTCCAGACCGGTGCGACGGGAGCGCTTTCCGATATGGATTCGGCCGGCGACCCGGCAGTCGCCTTCGGCCCTGACAACAGGGTGTACTACGCGAACCTGGTCTTCAGCCGTTTCAACAACGGCAGCGGCGTTGTCGTTAGCGTGTCGAAAAACGGCGGGCTCACTTGGGGAGAACCTTCCATCGTCCACTTGGACGGCGTGGACTCCACCGGCAAGCCCCTGCCCACCGGAATCTTCAACGACAAGGAATGGATTGCCGTTGATCCAAACAGCGGCACGGTCTACGTGACTTGGACCCAGTTCGGCGCGACGGACTCGCCGATCGTGGTGGCGAAATCGACCGACGGGGGCGCCACCTGGTCGGCACCAGTCCGGGTGAATCCCGTCTTTACCCCGGGCGGCATCACGACATTCAGCTCAGGTTCCATCCCGCAGGTCGGTCGTCATGGGGAACTCTTCATTGCCTACGAATCTGCGGTTTGCCAGACGCTCAATTGCAATCAGCCTACGGATCACGACGCAATCATCATGGCCAAGTCGACTGATGGCGGCCTGACCTTCCAGAACACGGAAGTCGCCACGGACTTCGACTTTCCGTTCAACGCCGACGTGACCCGCGCCACGCTGACCGGCGAAAACTTCCGCATCAATAGTTTTCCGCAGTTCACCATCGACCGCGAAACGGATCGCCTGTACGTGACCTGGGCAGACGACCGCAACGGGCAATACGATGCGATAACCGGCCAGTCGATCAAGACCAATGGGGATGTGTTCGTCGTAACGTCGCGCGACGGCAAGAAGTGGGGCAAAGTCCGTCAGATCGGCACCAGCGCGGACGAAGTTTACCCGGCCATCGCAGCCCACGACGGCAAGGTCGTAGTGAGCTTCTATACCCGCGCCTACGACCCCAACGGCATCGGCCTCGACTATGCCTATGCCAACGCTAAGCGATCCACGAATGCGGATATCAAACGCATCACCACCCAGACTTCCAACCCGCAGATTCAGTTCATAAGTATCGGCGCAGTATCGGGCAAGGTGTTGCAAGGGGTCTTCATCGGAGACTATACGGCGGTGGCCATGGGAAGCGACCTCAGTTTCCATTCTTCATGGACCGATTTTCGCGGCTCGCCGGGGATCACGCTGCCGAATCAGGATGCCTATACAGAGTCGATCTCGCTGCGCAACGGGGAGGACGACAACGGTGAGGGCGATGACTGACCGATGCTGCGCGGCGAGCCCGGTCGTTCAGGCGGGGAAGCAGAGCGCGGTGCCGAATAAGCGCCGTGCCTTGCTTATCCCTGCAAGTGTCGAGGCCGGCTGGCCGGAATTCGAGGAAACGTGAGTGTCCTGGGGCGTGGCGTCGGTTCAACAGCGTAGAGCGCTCCACTCGGGAACGTCACGGCGATAACCAAGCCGCGCGCCTCCGGGCACGTTGAAACAGGAACCTGCCGAAGCGAATCTGTACACGTCATGGCGCGGCGGGGTAGGAATCCCCGACTTTCAGGGGCGGGGGAGGAGGTCAAAGTCTGTCATCACTGTTCCCGGCAGGTACTCAGCCCCGGTCGCGGACGCCCCGGGGCTGAGCCTGCCCCAGTTTCTTAGCGGTGATCATTACAATCGTGAGCGAAGGGAGAGTGGCGTCTTCGCAAACGAAACAAGGCCATGGTGCGCCAGCTTTACGAAGAAGCTTGGCGCGAGGCAAGTCTGCAGGTGACGGGTCAAATTTTCGCCGGAAACGAGGGCTCCACGATTTGCGTCCCGGTAATCGCATCCCCGGGCCCCGCAGGGATGAGAACAATTACCGTACCCACGGTGCACCTGGGTGTTTCGCCAGGTGGCGTAATAGCCAAACGATGATACCGGGGACCGGGGCCAGAACGCCGCACCGATCTATGGCGATGCGCTACCCGGGAACCTTGATCGTGTCCATCGCCTTGGCGACACTCCCGCCGGACTTTCCGCGCGATTCACGCCATGCGATGGAGTCGGCAGCGAGAGCCGCGAGCGGTATTTGCGGAATCTCCAGCCGGCGAGCGATTGCGTCTGGATTGGGCGCCGGAGTCAGCAATCCCTTTGCCAAATTGCACACCGCGCGCAGCTTCGCTGCGAACGTTCGTTTCGAGAGGTGCGCCACGGCCGCGTAACGGCGCACAATCTGCTCGAAGTCCTCGGGCGGCGTTCCGCCGACTTCAAGCACCGCATTCGTTGGAGCGCCGAGGCCAAAGGAATTGCGCTGATAGTCGAGAAGAAACCAGTAGAGTTGCTCGATCACGAAATCGGAAATGCCCTGCGACTTGGCAAATTTCATAAATAAGCCGAGAGGCGCGTTCTGATACGTAACGCGCCGGCCGAGGACCTTGCCGATGCACGCAGCTATCTCCTCGGGGGCGAGCAGCCGCGGGCCGGTTGGCCGATAGGTCTTGCTTGCCGATGTGCGCGGCCGGTTTGATCAACGCGCCGACGATGACGCGGGCGATATCTTCATTCGAAGGCGGAGCGTTCAGTCCTTCACCGAGAGGCATTGCCATGAGCCCGAACTGCGCGATCGGCTCGAGCGCAACCATGTAATTGCCCGCGAAGAAGCCAGGGTTGACGGTGACGACATCCACCTCCGGAATCCATTCGAGCATCTTGTGGGTGAGCCACTTCTCGCGCGTGCACGGCGGGATGGATAGGCGGTCGAGCGCGCGATGGGCGCGTTCTGGAAAAGGGCTATTCCAACACTTCTTTGCGCGACCTGCTCAAGGTCATGCGCATCGGCGAAGGCTCGCCCTGCTACAGCATGAAGAGTAAGAAGAACCTCTATCTGAAGTGCCTGCAGCACTACAACGCTACGGTGACACGCCGACGCTGGGAAGCGTTGGCGGCGGAGCGATCCGTGAAGCACGGGATACGAAAATATTTCCAGGCAATACTAGATGATTTGGACGACCCGAAGACCCCGAATGTCTGCCTGATGGCCGGAAGCCTCGCGATCGATGTTCTCGCGGCTCGCGATCTCCAGCGCTATGTCCTGGGCGAGATGCAGACGCTTGAACAGGCCCTCGTTGCACGCCTGGAGGCCGCGCGCGAGAGCGGTGAGCTGAAGAAGGATTTCAACTCGGCGGTGGCCGCGCAAGTCATCGTTACCTTCCCGCAGGGCGTCTTCCGAGTCGTTCGAGTGCTTAGAGATCGGGCTGAAATGGAGCGGCAAGTCGATGCACTCCTGAGCGGACTCGGCCTTTGAGCGGGATACTTACTTGCGATGAATCTGGCGGAGGCGCTTTGCACTCAGGCTGAGGAGCGCACGTGGTCTCCCAAGATCAGATTCGGCAGCCCGAGCCGGAAGCGCAGCCGATCGAGCTCCTGCGCTTGGCGCATCGGTTCGGGAATATCGAATTCCCACAAGCCGCAGGGCGGCGCAGCCGCGCCCGACACCGCCAGGATCGCATTCGTCGCCCGCCTGCCCGCTTCGTTGGCCGCTTCCATGGTCGCGAGGTCCGTGTCGGTGCGGACGTAGTCAGAGGCCAGGAACAGGTTAGCGATTTCCGTGTACGCCTCCGGGCGCAGGGCGAGCGATCCGACGCGGTTGATGAGCAGCGGCTCGAGATTCGTCACGACCCCCGGGTTTGGCAACTGAATATCCGGATCGAGGAACCAGTCGAGAAGATTCGCATCGTCGATCTGCAGTTGACCTGGACCATTCAGCGCATCTTTCAGCTGCGCCCACACTTCATCCTTGATCTCGGCACGGGTCGCGCACTGCATGGCGGGCTTGCCGTTGAAATTTCCCTGCGCGGTCCAGTTCGAGATGTCGACGGAAAGGATGCCCCCGACTTCGCCGCTGCCGTAGCGGGAAAGGGGGTAGTCACGCCAGAACTGCCGCTGCGAAATCGAGGTGAGCGCCCAGTTCGAATCGAGGTAGACCGCATGGCCATCGGTGAGCGGCTGGTCGGTCTTCAGGTAAAACTGGATTCCGTTCATCCACTCGGTGCGCAGCTCCCCCAGCCTTGACAGGGAGGCAGCCGCGTTCCGGATGTCGGCCGTAACAAGCCCCTGCATGACCTCCACCGGCAAGGCCGCGACGTAGAAATCCGCGGTCACCTCTTCGCGCCGCCCGTTCTGTTCGACGGTCACGCTGCGAAGCCTGCCCTCTGACAGGTTGAGCGATACGACACACGCGCCGGGTTCGAGGACCACACCAAGGCGTCCCCCCAAGTGTTTTCGCCAGGGCTCTATCCACGCATCGTTGGTCGGCCCGTTCAGCAGGCGGTCGAACACGCGTCCCGGCACGAGGATGCCATAGAAGAGCTGCAGCAGGATCCGCCCCACGCTGCGCGTGCTGCTTTCTTCGGCCCGCATCGCAACGAGCGAGCGCGTCAATCCCTGTCCGAGGTATTTGCCGTAGTTCGCGGACCGTGCCTTCGCGTCAATGAAATCCCAGAAGGGAACGGGCTCGAATTCCACCAGATAACGCTCCTCGCAGCTCGTCGCCAATCCCAACATGCGTGCAACAAAGAACACCACTTCGTCGTGCGGGATATCGAGATCGTCGAACAACGCGATCAAGGCAGTCCTGAAATCGTCGAGCGTCTCGGGAAACCTGGCGACCCAGACCGGATCGGCCTTGCCCGCGCGCGCCAGCAGAATCCGCGTCGCGACGACGAGGTTGTCGAAACAACTCGCACCCCCGTCGCCAACCGGGATCCGTTTCATCGTATCGGTGACGTGCTTATAGAACCCCGGGAAAAAACGGAAGCCGTGCTCTCCCGGAAGATCCGGCCGTCCGCCGGCTCCCGTGCCCGGCACGGACAGGCTGCGCGCCTTGCCGCCAAACGCCGTGCGCCGTTCGAAGACGGTGACGAGGAACCCCCGCTCGGCCAGTTCGTGGGCGGCGCTGAGTCCGCCCACGCCGCCACCGAGAATTGCCACCGTGTGTTTCGCCTCCAAGGGTGCGCTCCTTCGCTTCTGTTCCGGGGCCGCGCGGCCGGACTCCCCGGACGGGATCCGCAACTGCCTCCAGACACATCGGGCCGATACGTCCTTTCAGACCAGGAATCTATCTGGCAACGAAAGCCCCCGACAACGATGATAGCGTGCGCCAGTCAACGTGTCCGCTTGGCTGCGCTCCCAGCGAGCGCTTCGAGCGACCCCGATTGGCTGGCCCGGACCGTACTTGCGACCGCCGCCTGCGATAGGCCCCTCGCGGCACAAGAGGAGTCATTGGGCTGCCACGCAGAAATCGCCGTAAGCGGTCACTGAATCGGGCGGTGGCAAGGAGGACCACCTTCTCAGCAGCGGAGATCCAGACGGCATGCGTTGCGCCGCCCAAAACCGCCGCAGACTACTCCGGGTGCGTTTCCATATTTCAGTGCATTCAGGCAATCCTCTGCGAGAGTTGGTGACAGCAGTGAAAGAAGCGTGACAGCAGTGAAAGAAGCCTACGCACCCGATGTCGGCGGCTTGCCCTGCTTTTGCCACCTAAGGACTTCATGGAGAAGGAATTCTTCGTCTGTCGGTGACAGATCAAAGCGCTGGCAGGCCTGCTCGATCAGCGCGGGAGTCCAAGCCCCCCGCTCGGATAGCCAGGCTACGGCATGACGCAAAGCTTCACCTCTTGGCACGATGGGTGGAATAGGCATGGACCGATGGCAGCTTTGAATTCACAGTACTCACAATGGGTCAAGGCGATGGGGCGCGGACATTTGGAGTGATTACAGTAACAGTGCGCGTTCCGCGACGTCCCATCGGCGCGACGGGCGACCCCAGTCGCGCGTCTCGCCCCTGCGCTTCACGGGNGCGCGGCGCGGCTTACTAAGCTCGCCAGAAATTCGCATCGGTGAGCGAGTGCACCCGATGAGCCATACTTTACCCCTTGTTCTCTCGCTGCAGGTAGGGGTCAGCCTGGCTCCTAGAGCTCCTCGCCGGTTTCTGTCTTGTCTGGCCAGTCATCATTGTCCACGCCATGGTCTTGCTGCAGGGGCTCCCGGTACGGCGTCTCGTAGCCGCCAGGGCGAATGTCATCGGGTTTGTGCGCCATCCCCTGCTTTACGCTCTTATCTGTCCTGGCGCGAGGTACCGGTGTGGCGGGATGGTTGCTGCGATCGGCACTAACGGGTCGATATGACTGTTGGGACATTTGGGTTGCCTCCGTCTGAGCTGCTGCGTAGTTCGAATTCCGGGAAAAAAACGTAACGCACACACTGTCCGGATCATGCGCGAACGAAGCATGGCTGGGCGGTTGTCTTCGGAGCTGGAATGGGCGGAAAAGCTGCCGAAGCCGGGAGAAGATGCTCCTAGTGACGGTGCGCGCTGCCCCCGGTTTCGTCAAGGCGTTTCGCAGTTATTTCGCTTGAGTCGGAGCCTCGGGCGGCTGCCTGCAAAAGAAGGCTCGTCGCGTTCCCTGCACACAGGAAAAGGAGAAAGCCCTTCGGACCCTGCGACTGTAGCTCCACGGTGCTTGTGCCGCCGGTCGCTTCAGGGAGGCGCGGTGCGTGTTCGATCGTCCTCGACGTCGCGGGCTCTTACGCATTCAGACGCTGCAATTCTTACTGCTACCATGTAGCACACTGCTGCTGTGTTTCGCATGAGGGAAACAAGCTGGCACTGCGCCGTCAGCGACTCGCACCGCTCATCCATCTCTAATGGAGGAACCCATGTGGAACTTAAGCTTGCCGTGGTGGGAATTCGTCTTGCGCGGGATCATCGTGTATGTGTTTTTGCTTCTCCTCTTGCGAGTCACCGGCAAGCGTCAGACCGGACAATTGGCTCCTTTCGACCTGGTGTTGTTACTCGTCCTGAGCAACGCCGTTCAGAACGCGATGAACGGCGGAGACAACACCGTGCTGGGCGGGATCATTTCCGCCACGACCCTGATTGCGCTTCACTACTGCGTGGCATTCGTGACTTTCAAGAGCAAGAAGCTGGAAACGTGGATTGAAGGAACGCCCCGAAGACTGATCCACAATGGGGTATTGGATGAGAAGGTCATGCGTAGCGAATTGCTGACGCGTCACGAGTTGGCGGCCGCCCTCCGAGCCGCGGGCTGCGCGGAGATCGAACACGTTCGGGTCGCCACCTTGGAGAACAATGGCCAAATCACCGTGTCCTTGCGACGGAATTCGACATAGTCAACCAACTACGAATGAACTCCGAAGGCGGGTCCAACAGAACCTCAAAGCGAAATAGCTCGGTTGGTGCTTCGGTTCAGCAGGCGCACATGCCCTTCGCCTATTCGACAATATCCTGCAGCACCCAGCGGGTTGCAGCGCGGCAATCGTGCAATGCGTTTTGGTACCGGTTGCAGCAAACGCCTCGCGGTGTTTCATGCTTGGGATCAAACGAGGAGAACCCATGCGGCTCAAAGATAAGGTAGCACTGGNGACCCGGAGCGGAGCGGCGGCATCGGCAAGGCCATCGCCACGCCTTTCGCCGCTGAGGGCGCCAATGTGGTCGTCAACTACCGTCCCGGCGGCCCGTTCGATGCTGAAACGGCGCAGGCGGAAGCAGCGAGTTTCGCCACCAGGGCGCTGGCAGCAGTGGCTGCCGTAAGCAAACGTGAAGACGTGCAACAGATGATGGAGCAAGTTCTCGCCGAGTTTCGACCGTATCGATATCGCGGTCAACAATGCGAGTGTCGAAATCACGAAGCCGTTTCTCGATGTCAGCAACGACGAGTGGAATCGAGTCATCGGCGTCAATCTGTTCGGCGCCTACTTGGTGAGTCAGGTGACTGCGCGGCAAATGGTCAAACAGGGGAGGGCGACAAGCTTATTTTCGTTTCCTCGGTGCATGAGGATATTCCGTTTCCCGAATACACGGCCTATTGCGCATCGAAAGGTGGCGTGCGCACGCTGATGCGCAAAGGCCGCGGCATGGGGCTCGGGTCATGCTTCCGCTGGCACTATTTCTTTCTGATTTCCCCGCGATTCTTGATCCAGCGACTGGCATCCTTGCCCAACCATTCCAACGCAATGGGATCGTTCTTCACATAGGCATCAAGAAAAGCGGTGGTGACACCCTGTATGGCGATTACGCCGATCGCCTGAGCGGTAGGCGAGATTCCCATCATCGATTCCGATCGGCCATAACGTCCCTGGTCGCCGTTGCTGGAACCACCCGCACTCCCACCCCCTTTGCGACGGCCCCCTCGACGCCCGCCGCCTTGCGGGTTATTGCTGCCGGCCATGGCTTTTTCGGGTGATTGGTTCTCCTCGGGGTCCTGCTTAAGTTCTCCTCCGGCCAGGGTACGGTGGGGAATATCCAATAACGTCAGTAGATACTTGTCTCCACCAGGCATGTATTCAAAGGGCGCCCTACGCACCGAAGGCGAGGGCACCACCCCAAGGGCATCCCCGTCGTTGTCGCTGGTGATCGAAAGGATTGGGCCGTGGATATTTTTATATCGCTCGCCAAAGGGCGCTCCTGAAAAGTCTGCGTAGGGACTAAGCGCGATTACCGCTTTAATCGGGATTTGCAGACTTGGTTGAACTGCGCTCCGGGAGCTTTCTCCGGCGAGAACCATTGCCGTGTACGCACCCAGATCGAAACCGACCACCGCGGCACGAGACAGGTCTATGCGATCCAATGGTGCCTCCTGCCGGTCATGACGGCGAATCAGCTCGGCCAGGACGGCCCGCAAAGCTTCGATCCGTGCCGCCATGGCTTCCCCGGAATAGCGTTCGCGTGCAAGCACGGCAAAGTCGCCCATGCGTGCTTGTGCAGAAGACCACGCCGTGGCATCTTCCCGAAGGGGCTGGATGGAAACAACAGCGTAGCCACCTTGCGCCCATGCGCTACGCCAGGCATCACCGGTAGATCGCGTTTCGCCCAAAGCCGGCAGATAGATGACGAGTGGGAATGGTCCCGGTTTCGCTGGGACTGTCAGGGCAACGTCAAAACTGCTGTCACCCAATGCCCAAGTGGCGAACGTCGTGGTGATACCATAATGATCGTCGGTGAGATAGCCTTGCTTCGCAAATTGTTTGACTTTGCCTTCATCGGGTTTGGGAGGGGAATGGGAGGCACAACCGGTTAGCAACACCAGCGTCAGTGTCGTTGCTCCCAGCCCCCGCAGCTGGCTACCGTAGATTTGTTTCACAATTGATTTGAAAAAGCGCATTTATTTCCTTTTATTTCCTTTGAATTGATTACCTGCAAGGCAAGTGCATAAATAAACGCAGGCAATGCGACACCGGGTTTAGGTTAGGCCGGTTGCATAATTTGACGAGAGGCTCGAGCACCTGCCTTGGTGTTCATTGTCCGAGCCGCCGCCCTTTCGTCGGGGGATCCCTTCACCGGCTAGAGGCTTCCTCGCGCTGGAATCAACAAAGTGCTTGTTGGCTCTTGACAGGAGTTTCTGCGCCTTGCACTCAGGGTCACGGTTGTTGGTAACACGTCAGGATAGGTCACTGCGCCGCCATCGAGTGACACCTCATCGAACCGCAAGGATTCAGCGACGGTGCCTGTTGAACCAAGTTGCACCCGTTCCGACA
>JGI12635J15846_10004425_pt1 | contig 12132 bp, 7 predicted proteins | sample BlaSpr_A8_OM2_M2_FD_15846 | JGI IMG/M metagenome (IMG submission 15846) | reverse complement strand
ATACGTATCGTAGGTCGGGTCGAGGCGCTTCTGCCATTGGCATTGCGTCACCTCCCAAAACTGCGCCGAATAGTTCCCCCAGAGCGAGAAAGCGCCGGCGAGGATATCGGGCGGATAGCCGGCTCCCTGGATGTTCTTCGCCGCGCTGCTCGCGGCATTGAATCCGGATGCGACGTAGTCCGGGAAATTGCGAATGGCGGGCGGCAGATCGGTGAGGATATTGGGCGAGTCCTCATCGACGAAAGTGCCCTCCCAGTCGACACCGCCGTCGAACAGCTCCGGCGCCGTTTCGATGGCACGGCGCACCTGGTAGCCACCGTTCGAGGTGCCCACCGCGTAGGTGAAGCGTGGCGAGCGACCATAGCCCGCCTTCACACCCTCCTGCGCTATGCGCCCTGCCGTGATCATGAATTCGGCCCAGCGGCTGAAGGGCTGGCCGGGGTCGTTGTCATAGAAATGCACGAATACCGTCGAAGCCGGGTTGAGCCTGCACGCAAGGGGATCCGCAACGCTGCTGAGTTGCAGGTTGAGCACGCCTTTGTTCTGCGATGCGTAGGCGTAGCCCTGCTGCACCACGTAATCGCTCCAGGCGAAATCACCGTTGAACTCGCTGCGCGTGCCGGAGGCGCCGGCCACCACCAGGCGGCCGTTCCAGTCGTTGGGCAGGCGCAACAGAAAGCGCCCCTGGCCGGTCGGGTCCGAGGCGATGCGCGCCTGGATCTGCAGGCCGGGCACGATCTTGGTAATCGACGGGCGCTTCGCGATGCTCGGGGCGATCACGCTGCGATCGGTGATCGGCGTAAAGGCGAATGGCGGAAGGCCGGGCAGCGAATTGTTGGCCGGCGTCGTCAACACGTTTTTGGTCGTGAGGTCTGCGCTTTCGAAGCACGTGGCATCCGCGAGACGGTCGCCAAGTATCTGCAGCACGCGTTGGCACTGCGGTTCCGCGTAGGCGGAGAAGGGCATCAGGAGGAGTAGCAAAGCCGCGAAGGAGATTCTTCTTATTGACATCATGTTCACCTTGTTAGGACTGACTGAAAGGGAGGACATTGCAGATTCAGGTTGAATCGCTATTGCATTGTAGGTGAAATCAGGGTGAACCCGATGACACCCTTTGAATTCTAGGACACAAAGCTGGTAGGTCCTGAGCTGACCATCTAATAAACTGGCGCGCTCGGCAGGATGCGAACCCGCAACGCCTGGTTCGGCAGGCGGTTAGAAGCACGTTAACATTATAGTAATCAGTCACTTGTAGCGCTAGCCAGTTCAAATTAACCTATTCAAGGCAAATTTACGGCACACCCAATCTTGCGTAGGCACAATCGATTAAGGTCCGCCGAGACCGCCCGGGCGGCGCTGACGGAACGGCAGGCTCGGCATCGTGAAGGAAGTTGACAGGCCAGCGGCGCAACCGGGCCTAGCAGCAGGGTGCCCACCCGATCAAGTACATCTGATCATGACAATGATCGGGCCCTCTATGAGATTTTGGCTCATCAGTACCCAAACGAGGAAGGACGGGTTACTCCCGCCGCCTTATCTGCCGCGAAAATCCGGCTTTAACGCGGGGGAGCGCCGATCGTGCCGGTATGAACACTGAAGCGGCCGGATCGACGGTCGTCGAAGTAGTGCTCGAGCGTGAAGTGAATTGTGCGGAAAGCCAAATGGTCCCAGGGCACGTCGTCTTCCGCAAATAGACGTACCTCCAGGCTCTCGATGCCCACCGAAAAATTCAGGTCAAGCAAGCGCGCACGGAACATGATGTACACTTGGCTGATGTGCGGGAGACTTAAGAAGGTGTACAGATCCCCGATCTCGACTCGCGCATTGGCCTCCTCCAGAGTTTCACGTTGCGCACCCGCAGGCGCCGTTTCGCCGTTCTCCATGAATCCGGCAGGCAAGGTCCACAAGCCGTAGCGCGGTTCGATAGCGCGCCGGCAGAGTAGGACCTTATCGTCCCACTCCGGGATGCACCCGACGACCATCTTGGGATTTTGGTAATGAATGGTCTGACAGCTACCGCAAACGAAACGCGGCAAGGTGTCGCCCTCGGGAATGCGGAAGCTGACGGGGTTGCCGCACTGGCTGCAAAAGTTCATCGCGTTGCTGCAAGAAAACAAAGGCGCATTCTAGCAAATCATGCGCACAGGAATCGGCCGCATTGTTTGCCTGAATGCATGAGGGTCGGTAACCATCGGCCTCTTCGGACGCTTCAGTCCCGCCTGTGGCTGAACGTCTACGTTACAATTGCCCACGCCATCTATTCGACCCGATTCATTACTGGCAGCAAGTTATTCGTCCAACCCCCTACCCATGCCCTCCCTGCTGTCTAAAACAGAAATCGACGTCGTTCCGGTCGCGCCCCGTTTAGCGCTTGAAACCGTCGTCGAATCTGTCGATCAAGAAGGGCGCGGCATTGCGCACAAGGACGGGAAGGTGATTTTCATCGAAGGCGCGCTGCCAGGGGAACGAGTCACCTACTCGGTGTATCTCAAGAAAACAAGCTTCGAACTTGCCCGGGTTCAGCAAGTGCTACGAGCCTCGTCGAGCCGCACAGCGCCGAAGTGTCGACACTTTGGCGTGTGCGGAGGGTGCGCGATGCAGCATCACGAACACACGGCGCAGGTCGCTGCCAAGCAGCGCGTGCTCGAAGAGAGTCTTGCGCGTATCGGCAAGGTCCACGCTGAACGGATGTTGCCGCCAATCCATGGCGTGCCATGGGGATACCGTCAAAGGGCTCGCCTTTCGGTACGCTACGTGCACAGGAAAGCGCGGCTTCTGCTCGGCTTTCATGAACGAAAAAGCAGCTTTGTCGCCGACATGCAGGTCTGCGAGATTCTGCCCCCACCTATTTCGGCAATGATCGAGCCGCTGCGCGGGATGATCGAGTCCCTGTCCATCCGCGAGCGGCTGCCCCAGGTGGAAGTCGCGGTCGGAGATTCACTGACGGTACTCGTGTTGCGCATACTCGAGCCACCGACAGCGGCCGACGAAGTACACCTACGCGCCTTCGCGGACTTGCACGCGGTGCAAATCTGGCTGCAGCCGAAAGGACCGGAAAGCGCTCACCCTTTTCATCCGCTTGATGCGCCAGAACTCGCCTATCGGCTGGCGGAGTTCGATTTGACCATACCCTTCCTGCCGACCGAATTTACCCAGGTAAATTCGGCGCTCAATCAAGTACTGGTAAAGCAAGCCATCGCCCTGTTGGATCCGCAGCCAGGGGAGCGCATCGCGGATCTGTTCTGCGGACTGGGTAATTTTTCGCTGGCCATGGCGCGTCGCGGTAGCCGTGTAGTAGGGATCGAAGGAAGCGCAGCGCTGGTGACGCGAGCCAGAGAAAACGCTAGACGCAATGGTTTGACGGCAGCAACGGACTTTCAGATTGCCGACTTGTTCGCTACCACAGAGACGAGTCTGGGCGCGCTAGGCAAGTTTGACGCAATGCTCTTGGACCCACCGCGCGATGGCGCGGTTGAAGTGGTGAAGGCTCTCGACGCAACGGCGCCCCGCCGCATCGTCTACGTTTCCTGTAATCCGGCGACCCTGGCTCGAGATGCCGCCCTGCTAGTCCACACCAAAAACTACCGCTTAATCGCCGCCGGGATCGTTAATATGTTTCCTCACACCACCCACGTGGAGTCGATGGCGTTGTTCGAAAAATAGCGGGGATCAAAAATATAGCCGAAATAAAAAAGGCGGCCGGCGGCCGCCTTTCCGGCACTCACTGTTCGGCTTAGTCACGCTGGCCGGTGAACGCTAACAAGAGTTGCAGCAGACTCGTAAACAGGTTGTAAATGCCCACATAAATGGTGAGCGTCGCACTGACATAGTTGGTCTCACCGCCACGCACCACCTGGTTGATGGTGAACAGGATCGCTGCGGAAGCAAACAACATGAACGCCGCAGAAATCGTCAGCGCCAACGCGGGCACTTGCAAGAATGCGTTTGCAACAATGGCTATCAGCAACACGAAGAAGCCGATCATCAAAAAGTTCGCGAGGAAGCTAAAGTCGCGCTTCGCGACGCTGCCAATCGCCGCTAGGGCGAAGAAAATGGCAGCGGTGCCCCCCGCCGCGAGCATTACAGTCTGTACGCCGTTAGCTCGACCCAATGCAAACTGCAGGATGGGACCGAGCATTACACCCATCAGCAGCGTAAAGAGCAGCATTAGTCCCACGCCCAAGCTGCTTTCTTTATTCTTTTCAATAGCGAACATCAGCCCATAGAACACACCGAGAAACACTACGAGACTGATGATCGGGCTGGTGCGTACGAAAGAGAAATCCATATTGACGCCAACCACCGCACCGACAATGGTCGGGATCAGCGAAATGGCAAGCAACAGGTAGGTATTGCGCAATACTCGGTGCTGGCTGAGCGAAAGCTGAGAGCCTTGAACGGTAGCTTGCAAATTCGGTTGCATTAAAAACCTCCACTTGAACGGGTAAATCCGTTGCGTAAGACTACGGCAAGGATGGAAAAGTTTCAATCTTGTCCTAGTCGTCCTAATCGGTGCTGGCAGGGCCGCCGCACCCGGGGTATCATTCGCGGCGAAGCGTCGTAGCAGCTCTTGGAGGCGTGGCCGAGCGGTTTAAGGCCGTGGTCTTGAAAACTGCCGAAACGCATTCCGACCAGTTCCTTCGCCTGCCGTTCGATCAGCTAAACTCCTGATTGAAATTGTATTTCTGGCAGAACGCCCGATACGATGTCCCGGCCGATTCCGGCCCAATCATGCGCTTCGCGCCACTGTTTGGGCCACTGGCGCGTTCACGGCAGCGGGGCGGAACTTAAAGTACTAAGACCGAAGTTAAATGCCAGACGCTCCACTTCACTGGCGACCCCGTTGGACTTCGCCGTCTGCGCGCTCGTTTTCGGGGCCGCCTTGCGTCGGCTGTTGCTTGACAGAGACCGCGGTCGGACGCCCAGCACATGAAACTCGTCCCGCTCACTCCATCACTCAAGAACAGCATCGCCGCTCGAACGTCGCCCGTGCGGGGACTCTATGAATCTACGGTGCGATAAGGCCGGACCTTTCCATGTACTCGTCGAGAGTGCCGAGCGCGTCGAAGATCTGCGCAACCTTATAGTCGAGCGGCGCTATTTTCTTCGTCACGAAGTCCGGCACTGGTAGAGACGCCCGAGCATTGTCAACAGCGACGAGAACAAATCGCGCGATCAGTGTGGCACTATAGTAGAGATTGTAATAGTAGCTTCTTGCTCTCGAGTCGGGGTATCGAGTTGCCCAGTCCGCCACGAATGGATCCGCGTGAACGTCTGAGTCATGGCAAGTTGTTTCAAACCGAATATTGACATCACGGACGTAAAAGCGAACTTCAGTCTTACCGCGATGTTTAGTGCGCCAGTCATCCAGCGGCTTGGAGTCTTGGATCGTCTTGAGTATCTGCCCGTAGTCCATGCGCGTGCTCCCCTCGATTGGACCCTGATAATTCTAACCCAAGACGAACTCGCGAGAGAGCAGATTGACAGGCTCGAAACCGAGCGCCACGCATTCGCGATTGCCTTGGAACGCGAGCGACGTGCCGGACACGAGGCTGAATGTCATCTGTTTGTCGTGCCGCTAAACGACCTTATGCACACACAGGCGACTTCGTGGCAAATGTAAAGCCGCACCAAACTCGTTGCCCCAAATCCAAACTGTCCGAGGGGCACTCCGCAGTCACAGCACCGGCTCAGCGTGTCGCAAAGAGATGCAATCACAGGACCGGCATTCGAGAGGGTCAGAGATAACTTCGAAAAGGCGCACCGCTGTGACGATTGCGGCTGCGGCTACCTCCGATTCGCCACCTATAACAGAATCGTTACCTACAGCTAGGGGGAACGAGAATTTGGGCGGATCTTGAGCAAGGCCGCGAAAAAGTAAGTGGCGGAAGCGGTGAGATTCGAACTCACGGTAGAGTTGCCCCTACGCCAGTTTTCAAGACTGGAGCCTTAAACCGCTCGGCCACGCTTCCGGCAGCGGGCGGATTTTACCATCGTTTTGGGCCTCTTCGCGGCGGGTGGATTACGCCTCGGGGCCACCTTGGCCACTCTCCGGCCAAAGCCTTAGTACAGCTGTCTGATTTTAAGGCGAAATATTGTTGTGTATTTTGGTCCTGAAAACTACCGTAGGGGCAACTCTACCGTGAGCTCGAATCTCACCGCCCCGCAAGCCTCCCGGCGTGGAAGCCATCCCGTCGCACGATAGCAAGTATCAATCGCAATTTGTACAGACGCCATACCTGGAACTGCTCACCTGGTTGCTCCGATCGCCTGAGCTATGAGCAAACAAATTCGCAAGATGCGTCCGTCTGGCGCTGAGAATAGTGGGTGCGAGAGGTCGTGGGAAACAATTCAGAGAAGGGGTGGCGCTGCAATTCACCTTGGGCGACCCGCCCGAGCCTTGTTCGCTTTCTTGACTACGATCGTCAAAAAGAAGTTGCAGCGCCGAGGTAGATGCTACTCAGCTCCGGTTTGCGACGCAGTGACGTGCGCCACAGTCCAGCAAAATGCATCCCTAAGCGGGGACTCCCGAAAGTAGAGTCGCACCGCTCAGGCGAAGATGATTCGCGTATTGATGGCGATAAGCACGGCGCAGGGCCCGAAAGCTGTCTTGGCAAGGTTTTCGGCGGGCAGCACGCAATCCATGACTGCCGTTTTGTGATCCGGGAGCTGGGCAAGGAAATCAATCACTGCGCGATCCATGCTGTAAGCCAGAAAGGCATGGGTTCCAGCAACTGACAATGCAGTCGTGCAGAATCGGCTTCACTGCGGAGAAGTCCGTTACCCTATCTTCCTTCCGGCGCTCGATGCTCGGCGTCGACCTTGCCGCTCAGGGGGTGACGTCGATGGCGTAGCGATGGCCGTTGAATGTGGCGGCACTGTCCCGCGTGATTGGGAATGCGCTGGCCTGCGTCGAATTCAAACCTTCGGGTGATTACCCTAGTTGGGAAGACTGAGAAAGAGCGCAGCCCGGCATCCGGGTCGACCATTCATGCGCCTGACCGTTGCCCATTTCTGGAACCGAGCTCCGAGTTCTCGGCAATAGGACCTCGTGTTAATTACCTCAGTACGGTACCATTTCGCCTCCTGCAACTAGCCTCGAGAAACGCATGGCATTGATCGTTCAGAAATATGGAGGCACTTCGGTTGGTAGCCCGGAAAGAATTAAAAACGTAGCCAGGCGCGTAGCCAAATTCCACGGCCAAGGGCACCAACTCGTAGTCGTCGTCTCGGCAATGAGCGGAGAGACTAACCGGCTCATCGCGCTGGCTAAGGAAATTCAGCCCAACCCCGATCCGCGTGAACTCGACGTGATGGTTTCTACCGGCGAGCAGGTTACCATCGCGCTCCTTTGCATGGCGCTCATGGACCTGGGCCTCAAAGCGCGCAGCTACACTGGCGCGCAAGTGCGAATACTCACCGACAACGCCCATACCAAAGCACGCATCCTGCAGATCGATGAGGACAAGATACGCGGTGACCTGGTGCTAGGCTACGTCGTTGTGGTAGCCGGCTTTCAAGGCGTCGATGCCCAAGGCAATATCACTACCTTGGGGCGCGGTGGCTCCGATACCACGGGTGTGGCACTCGCCGCGGCGCTGAAGGCAGACGAGAGTCAGATCTATACCGACGTGGATGGCGTCTACACCACCGACCCGCGCATCGTTCCCGAAGCGCGGAAACTGGACTCCATCACGTTCGAGGAAATGCTCGAACTGGCAAGCCTCGGCTCGAAAGTATTGCAACTGCGCTCGGTGGAATTTGCCGGCAAGTACAAGGTGAAGCTGCGCGTGCTCTCGAGTTTCGAAGAAGAAGGCACGGGCACATTGATTACGTTTGAGGAAGACGAGCACATGGAACAGGCCATTATTTCCGGAATCGCATTTAACCGCGACGAAGCCAAAATCACCGTCATGGGGGTACCCGACCGCCCGGGTATCGCCTATCAGATTCTAGGTCCGGTAGCGGAGGGCAACGTAGACGTTGACATGATTATCCAAAACGTCGGCGTGGATGGGCTCACAGATTTTTCTTTCACTGTCCACCGCAACGAATACAAAGCCGCGATGGACATTCTGCGCAATCAGGTCGCGCCGGCGATCAAGGCACGAGGTGTCACTGGCGATAACAAGTGCGCCAAGGTTTCAGTGGTTGGCGTGGGAATGCGATCTCACGTCGGCATTGCCAGCAAAATGTTCAAGGCGCTAGCCGATGAAGGCATCAACATTCAAATGATCTCCACGTCCGAGATTAAGATTTCGGTCGTCATCGACGAGAAATACATGGAGCTTGCAGTCCGCGTGTTGCACAAGGTATTTGAGTTAGACCAGGCTCCCACCACCAGCATTTGAGGCAGTTCGCGCCAAAGAGGGGCGAGCTTTTGACCGAGGGAAGCTTGTGCGATATCATTCGCGCTTCCGAAAACGCCGTCGCCTCGGGTAAATCGGAGAGATGGCCGAGAGGTCGAAGGCACTCCCCTGCTAAGGGAGCATACGCTCAAAAGGTGTATCGAGGGTTCGAATCCCTCTCTCTCCGCCAAGTAAGAAACGCTTTCAACGCGCCCGTAGCTCAGATGGATAGAGTACCTGGCTACGAACCAGGGGGTCGTGGGTTCGAATCCTGCCGGGCGCGCCAACACACTGTATTTGCGAGTAAAAAGGAACTAACTAAATCTTTGTCATAGATGCAACTGTGTCATAGGGTTCATTACCTCGTCGGAACCTTGAGCTCGTCCTCGGACTTTGGGTTGCGATTGATGTGAGGCGGTCGGAGTTGCGACCGATGTATGGCGGTAGGAGTTTGGGCCGAATCCGCGAATCCTGATTTACCGACCTGTAATGAGGCTCTCGACCAGGTGGCAGACCTTCGAAGCCGCATTCGATAGCGCCCCATAAGGCGTCGTAAGTTTGGCAATATGATGGATCTCTGCCACGCATTCGCCGACACGCGGTAGGTGCGCCTTCTTTCCAACAATTCAGCTTGCGGTCACGAAACTGTTTGTCTCAACCACATCATTCCCCCGCCGACGCATTAGTGCGCGGTAGTTTGACGCCGACAACGTGTGCGGTCCCGGCCGGAACTGATTGCACACCAAACTGAACGCTTAGCAAAACCGCTGCACGTGCCCTTGGGCTTTTGTATCGCTGCATTCGTCGTTCACGCTGCCGCGTTGGCTGATGCGAGTTTTCCGCACGATTGTTCACACGCCTGCCGCCGGGGTGCGCGACTCCAGGCATCATGTCCCTCTTCGCGGCGGCGTAGCTCCTCAGCTTGTCAGTCACCAGAGTTCGAGGACTGAAGCGCAAACCTTAAGCAATTTTCGGAAGAATCGTTTCGCTGCCGCTTGCTACGGCTTCGCTGTACAAGAACATCGAGTACTTCCCCACTATGTAAGCGGTGGTCGGATGGAGGTTGGCTTACGAGGGATTGACCCCGCCGGAGTTTGCGCCCGGCGGCGGAAGCTTCCCTCCTCCGCCGCGGAGATAAATACACGCAACTGATCCAAGGACACAGACTACGAAGCCGAGAGATTCCGCGCCCGTCAACTCACGATCTCGAACAACCCTGCCGCCCCCTGGCCGCCGCCGATGCACATCGTCACCACGCCCAGCTTCGCGCCGCGGCGACGCCCTTCGATCAGCAGGTGTCCGGTCAGCCGCGAACCCGACACGCCGTAGGGATGGCCGACCGCAATCGCGCCGCCGTCGACGTTCAGCCGGTCGTCGGGAAGGCCGAGCTTGTCGCGGCAGTAGATCACCTGCACCGCGAAGGCTTCGTTCAGCTCCCAGAGGTCGATCTGATTGAGCTTCACGCCCGCGCGCTGCAGCAAGCGCGGGACCGCGAACACCGGGCCGATGCCCATTTCGTCCGGCTCGCAACCGGCGACAGCAAAGCCGCGAAAGATGCCGAGTGGCTTCAGGCCCTTCTTTTCGGCGAGCCGCGAGCTCATCACGACACACGCCGAGGCGCCGTCGGAAAACTGGCTCGCGTTGCCCGCGGAGATGACGCCGCCCGATACGGCGGTCCGGATCATCGATACACCTTCGTAGGTTGTGTCGGCGCGGATGCCTTCATCAGTGGCGATCGTCACTTCCTTCGTGAACATGCGGCCGTCCTTGTCGGCCGTCGCCATCGTCGTTGTCATCGGCACGATCTCGTCGGTGAACTTGCCGGCGGCCGCGGCGCTTGCTGCGCGCTGCTGGCTGCGCACGCCGTATTCGTCCTGCCGCTCGCGCGCGATGTTGTAGCGCTTGGCGACCGTCTCGGCCGTCTGCAGCATCGGCCAGTAGATCTCCGGCTTCTTCTGCTTCAGCCAGCCCTCGATCAGCATGTGCGTGTTCATCTCGTTCTGCACGCAGGAGATCGATTCCACGCCGCCGGCCACATAGATCTCGCCTTCGCCGGCGAGGACGCGTTGCGCGGCGATCGCGATCGCCTGCAACCCGGACGAGCAGAAGCGGTTGACCGTCATGCCCGCAGTCGTCACCGGGCAGCCCGCGCGCAGCGCGATTTGCCGCGCGATGTTGGCGCCCGTCGCACCTTCTGGATTGGCGCAACCCATGATCACGTCTTCGACCTCGCCGGGCTCGATTCCGGCGCGCTCGATTGCGGCCTTGACCGCATGCCCGCCCATCGTCGCGCCATGGGTCATGTTGAATGCGCCGCGCCAGGACTTCGCGAGTCCCGTGCGGGCGGTGGAAACAATGACAGCATCAGTCATACGTGGCCTCCGGCCAAAGAAAGTTAAGGTGGGGTCGGCGCCTGCGTCGCGACACCCGTGAGGTTTAGGTAAAGTCTTTTCCGTCGGCCGCGAGCTTCGCCAGCAGCGCCGCCGGTTCCCAGAACTTCGGATCGCCGCCGCCGGCGCGGGCGAAGCGGCGCATCGTTGCCGCGACGTTCACGAGCCCCTGCGCGTTGGCGTAGTGCATCGGGCCGCCACGATGCAGCGGGAAGCCGTAGCCGGTCAGGTACACCATGTCGATGTCGGACGCGCGCAGGGCGATGCCTTCTTGGAGGATGCGCGCGCCTTCGTTGACCAGTGCGTACACGCAACGCTCGACGATCTCTTCGTCGCTGATCTTGCGCAGCGTGATGCCGAGTTCCTTGCGAGCCTGCGCGACGATTTCCTCGACGACCGGGTCGGGCAGCGGATCGCGCTTGCCGGGTTCGTAGCGATACCATCCGGCGCCCGTCTTCTGGCCATAGCGGCCCAGCTCGCAGAGCTTGTCGCCGATCTTCGAGTAGGTGATTTCGGGTTTTTCGACGTAGCGGCGCTTGCGGATCGCCCAGCCGATGTCGTTGCCGGCCAGGTCGCCGACGCGAAACGGTCCCATCGCGAAGCCGAATTTTTCGAGCGCGCGATCGATCTGCTGGATCGACGCGCCTTCCTCCAACAAAAAGCCACTCTGCCGCGAGTATTGCTCCAGCATCCGGTTGCCGATAAAGCCGTCGCAGACGCCGGACACGACTGCTGTCTTCTTCAAGGTTTTGCCCAGGACCATCACGGTCGCCAGCACATCCTTCGCGGTCTTCTCGCCGCGGACGACTTCGAGCAGCTTCATCACGTTGGCCGGACTGAAGAAGTGCGTGCCGACCACATCCTGCGGGCGCTTGGTAAAGGCCGCGATGCGGTTGACGTCCAGCGTCGACGTGTTGCTGGCGAGGATCGCGCCGGGTTTCATCACCTCGTCGAGCTTGCGGAACACGGCCTCCTTGACGTCGATGTCCTCGAACACCGCTTCGACCACGATGTCCGCATTGCACAGGTCATCGTACGACAGCGTGGTTTTCAGCAGGCCCATCCGAGTTTCGAGTTTTTCCGGCGTCAGCCTTCCCTTCTTCACCGTCGCCTCGTAGTTCTTGCGGATCGTTGCCACGCCACGGTCGAGCGCCTCCTGCTTCGTCTCGAGCAAGATGACCGGGATTCCCGCGTTGAGGAAGTTCATTGCGATGCCACCCCCCATCGTGCCGGCGCCGATGATCGCCGCGGTCTTGAGCGGACGCACCGGTGTGTTTTCGGGCACGTCGGGAATTTTCAATGCGGCACGTTCCGCCAAGAACGCGTGCTGCAGCGCGCGCGATTCCGGCGTGTACATCAGCTGCATGAAGGTCTCGCCTTCCTTGCGCAGCCCG
>JGI12635J15846_10004424_pt1 | contig 12133 bp, 11 predicted proteins | sample BlaSpr_A8_OM2_M2_FD_15846 | JGI IMG/M metagenome (IMG submission 15846) | reverse complement strand
GTCTTTTGCTTTGGTGACGGAAAAGTTGCGCGAGAAGGGAATCGAGCGCAAGACAATCGCCAAGCAAACGATCTTGCGCGGCGCGGAAGTTTTTGGCATGGGGTTACTGTTTCGCGTGCAGGAATTTGCGTTGGGCTATCCGTGGTCGCCGTGGACGGATCTGCTGCGCGTCGACGTTCTAAACATACTCGGGCTTTCCATGATGCTGATGGGTGTGTTGTGCTGGGCCACGGGAGATGGCGACGTCGCTGCGGCGAGAATGCGCACTCTGATTGCAGGGATTTTTGCGGCGGTAATCGTGGCGATGGCTACACCACCGCTTTGGACGACGCATCAACCGAAGTTCTTGCCGTGGCCCATCGAGTCTTACATCAACGGCGTACACATCTTCGATCAGCCGCAGCCGTGGCTCTTTCCGCTGTTTCCCTGGTCGGCGTTCGCATTCGTGGGCCTCGCCGTGGGTTTCTTTCTGTTTTCGGACTTTGCCAAGCGCAAGGAAGCTCTTGCCTTCGCGGCGCTGGGCGGCGCGGGAATCCTTGCCTGTGCGCTTTCCGTTTTTTTCGATTCCTCCTCCATCCATCTTTTCGCCGTCTACGACTACTGGCACAGCAATCCGAATTTTCTCCTGCTGCGCTGCGGAATTCTTCTTGTAATTCTTTTTCTGGTTTATGCCTGGTGCCGCTGGGGTTTTGCCCAGCGAGGATTCAGCCCGATCATCCAGTTGGGCAAAACATCGCTGCTGGTCTATTGGGTACACATAGAGTTCGTGTATGGAAGATTTTCTATCCTCCCGAAGGGCCGGTGCAGCGCGCTGAAGGCCACGGCGGGGCTGATTACGATTTTCCTGGCGATGCTGGGGCTGTCGCTCGCGCGCACGACGTGGAAAAAGTGGGGGGTCAGGGCTTCGCGCTAGAATCCTGCGGCAACTGCTGCGAACGAGGGATCTTGATGATGACCTCGCCGGGCCTGGCAAGGCCAAGCTCGTCACGCGCGATTTTTTCGATTTTGTGCGGATCGGTCTTCAGTTCTCGCACTTCCTGCTCGAGCTGTAAATTCTCCTTGTTCAACTGATCCAGATCGGCGTTCACCTTTTTTATTTCCTGCTGCGTGCGGCGCATGGCCAAATAACCGTGAGTGCCGAAAATGTCGTGCACCATGAGGATCAGCACCAGCAGTCCGAGGAGCGCGGGCCCGTAATGGCGCAGGAGCGTCCGGTTTTTTTCGTTAGCACGCATCTTGTTCAGTTGTGCAGTACCCATTGTGATGCTTCGCGCGTCAACTTCGCGGATGCGGTGGCACTTTCGGCTTCGACGTATAAGCGAAGCAGCGGTTCCGTGCCGGAAAGGCGCAGCAGCATCCACGAACCGTCGTCCAAAACAAATTTTGCGCCATCGGTGCGGTCGATGGATATGACTTTTCGGCCGGCGAGTGTCGAAGCGTCCACGGCCACCCGCTTGACGGCGTTTGCCTTTTGTTCGTCGGAGAGATGAAGATTCTCGCGCACGGGCCAGAATTCGCGGCCGAGTCTTTTGTACATGGCCCGAACTTGCTCGCCGATGGAGGCGCCGCGCGCGGCGATCATTTCCGCCACCAACAGGCACGCGAGAATGCCGTCTTTTTCCGGGATGTGGCCGCGAATAGTGAGCCCGGCGCTTTCTTCACCGCCCATCGCGATTTTGTCTTCGCGGATGAGCTGGCCGATGTATTTGAAGCCCACGGGCGTCTGATGGACCGTTTGGCCGTGCAAGTTGGCGACCGCGTCGATCATTTGCGTAGTCGCAACGCTGCGCGCCGCGGGCATTTTCCATTTGCGCGTTTCGACCAGATAGTCGTAAACCAGCGCAAGAATCAGGTTGGGCTGGATCCAGGTGCCATCGCGATCGACGATGCCGAAGCGGTCGGCGTCGCCATCGGTGGCCAGCCCCGCGGTTGCTCTCGAACCAACCACGGCCTTGCGCAGGGGCGCGAGATTCTCTTCGGAGACGTCGGGACCGGTCCCGTCGAACAGGCAATCGCGTTCGGTGCGCATGCTTTGCACCGTGACGCCGTGATCGGTAAGTGTGCGATCCAGGTAGCCAGCGCCGCACCCGTGGAGTGCGTCGACGACCAAGGACGGCATTGCCTTGCGCAGCGTCTCGAAATGGACGAGCTCTTCGAGGCGATTCAAATAGTTATCGCGCAGATTGACTTTTTCGCTGGCTGAATTTTTGCCGTGACTTGCCGCGGCGGGCGGCATTGGAAACGGGCCGTCTTTCGCGACCATCTGCGCGACGCGCGCTTCGATATCTTTGGTGACTTCCGGCAGCGCGGGGCCCGCGTCGGCGGAGGAGAATTTCAGGCCGTGGTATTGCGCCGGATTGTGGCTGGCCGTGAAATTTATGGCGCCGTCGAGTTTGCGACGCATGATTTCGAATGCCACCGCGGGTGTGGGCGTGAAGGTCTCGCACAACAGCGTTCGAACCCCGTGTTGCTGCAGGATGTCCACGGCGAGCTGCGAGAATTCTTCGGAGTAAAAGCGTGTGTCGTAGCCCACCAGGATGGTGGGCGCCTTCGCCTTGGTTTTCACGTGTTCGGCGATGGCTGTCACCGCCAGGCGTACATTGGCGAACGTGAAATCGTCGGCGATGAGGCCGCGCCATCCCGAGGTGCCGAACTTAATGGGCGAGGTCGTCATGGAGCGCTATTCTAGACCGGAGACCGTTGAAAGTCGAAAGTTGAAAGTTAAAAGCTAGGAGTCGCGGGTCGAAATGTGCCGGTCTCTGGAGAGCAGTGGTTCGGGGACAGGCTCATGGCATTGGCGGAGGGAGAATGTTGAAAAGGGATGGGCAAAGGAGAATCGTGATGGTCACGTGTGGAACGATCACGGAGGCGCGGCGGATTGCGCGTCGTGTGGTTTCGAACAGTCTGGCGGCGTGCGTCAATATTGTTCAAAGTCCGGTCGAATCGGTTTACACCTGGAAGGGAAAAGTTGAGAAGGCGAGGGAGTATCTGCTGCTGATGAAGACGACGGCGAAACGTCTCGCTGAATTGGAACGGGAAGTAGGACGGTTTCACAGCTATGATGTGCCGGAGTTTATTGCCCTGCCGATTACCGAGGGCTCGAAAAAATATCTTTCCTGGCTGGACGACAGCGTCAAGAAAACCGGCAAAAGGCGCAAATAGACACCGCTATTCGTAGCGCAGAGAAACCATCGGGTCGACGCCGATCGCGCGGCGCGCAGGGAGATAACCTGCACCGAGCGCCACGAGAAATAGCAGCGCCGTGAATCCGCCCAGCATCGCGAAATCCACGCTGACCACGCCGAAAATCAGACTCGCCATCGCCCGGCTGATGGCCACAGCACAAGGTACAGCAATCACTAGGCCTATAGCGGTGAGCTTCAAGGCCTGCCCGAGGATCAACTTCAACAAGTCGCGCGGCTTGGCGCCCAGCGCCAGGCGGATGCCGATTTCATGCGTTCGTTGCGCGACGCTCTCCGAGAGCACGCCGTAGACTCCGAGCGAAGAAAGCGCCAGCGCGACGACTCCGAAAATCCCCATCAGAATGCCCATGATACGGACGATGGCGATGGAATCCGCCACTTCCTCCTCCAGCGTGTTGATCCCTCGCAGAGCAATTCCCAGATCTATTTTCCGGACGACGTCCCGCACGGCGGAGATGTAGCTCGTTGGATTTGAGCTGGTCCGCAGGAGCAGAGTCATCGAACGCTGCGGCACCTGTGCGAACGGTTTGTAAATGACTGGGCGCGTCGAGGGATTCCACCAGTTCTGGCGAACATCGCCGACCACGCCCACGATGGTGAGCCATGGTTCCGTCGAATCCTGCGGGCCGAGCTTGATGCGGTGCCCCGGCGCGCCTCCCTTCGGCCAGAAGCGATTGGCCATGCCGCGACTGATCACCGCCACGCGCGCTGAATCGCTGCCGTCTCGATCCGAGAATACGCGGCCCACGATCGAGGAAATTTTCAAAGTGTCAAAAAAATCTGGACTTGCGATCTGCAAATCGGCGGAGGGCACTTCACTGGCCTTGAGGGCCGCCGGGCCTTCCATGGTGAAGAAGGTCGTCTCACTGTCGATGTTGCTGGCGGGAGGATTGGTGATCAGGGAGGCGTGCTGAACGCCCGAAAGCGAGGCTGTGCCGCGAAGAAGTTGCTGATAGAAATTGTTGATCTTCACTTTATCCGAGTAAGAGTTTTTCGGAAGAGAAATCTCAACCCTCAATACGCTGGCCGGTTCGAAACCTTGATAGACGCTCGCGAGCCGACCAAAGCCCTGAATCGTCAGCCCCGCGCAAACCAGCAAGATCAACGCAAACATGACCTGCGCGACCACCAGCGCGTTGCGCACTCTTCGCTTCGCGCGAGTCACGGTGCCCGTGCCGGTTTCTTTGAGAGTTTTGTTCGGCTCTACGCGGCTGGTGTGAAGCACCGTAGCCAAGCCCAGCAAAAATCCGACACCGAGCGCGACCAGAATCGTGAAGGCCAGGACGTTGCCGTCGACGCGGATGCCATCCCAACCAGGTACCCACTTGGTCCATCCCGCCGGAATGCTATTGCGCAACGCGCGCACGCTGGCAAATGAGGCCACGATGGCTGCCACTCCCGCGGCGAACGAATACAAAAGCGTTTCAGAAATAAAGAGTTGCCCCAGGCGCCCGCGCCCCGCGCCGAGGGCCGCTCGCAGAGCAATTTCTCTCTGGCGGCCTATCATCCGCGCGAAAACTAGATTCGCCAGGTTCGCGCAGGCGAGGAGCAGAACGAACCCTGCCGCCGCCTGAAGCAGCAGAAAGAGCGGAAGCGTGAACACGTAGAGTTCTTTCCGCAACTGAAGCAGAGTCGTTGCTCTCCCTGCATTCGTTCTTGGATATTCCCGTTCGAGCCGGTGAGAAAAACCGGCCAGTGCAGCGCCGGCCTGAGAGACAGTGATTCCAGGCTTGAGCCGGGCAAGGGCGTTGAGTGAGAGTTGCGTGCGATCCGCTTTCTCACCGGGAGTGAGCGCCAGCGGCACCCACAATTCCACGGGCACCGGGTAATCAAAATCCTTTGGCATGATTCCAACGAGGGTGTAAACACGGCCGTTCAATGAAATGGTCTTGCCCAATACTCGCGGATCACCGCCGAAACGCCGCTGCCATGATCCGTAGCTCAAGATGACAACCTGATCGGCTCCCGGCTGTTCTTCCGCAGCGACGAAAAGCCTGCCGGCCGCTGGAGAGACGGCGAAAACATCAAAAAAATTGGCGGACACTCTGCAGCCGAGGATGGGCTGGACGTCTCCTTCCATACCCAAACCAAAGGATTGATAGTTGTAGGTCGTCAATCCTTCAAACACACCATTCGAAGAGCGAAGATCCTCGACGTCCGCGGGCGCGATATACCTTGCATCGTAGCCTTCGTCGATACCGCGGTCTTCCCAGACGCGCACAAGAGAATCGAGATTGCGGAAGCTATAGGGATGAAGGAGGAGGGCATTGACCATGCTGAAGATGGCGGCGTTCGCGCCAATGCCGAGGGCCAGCGTCAACACGCTGACGACCGCGAAGCCCGGACTCTTTCGAAGCGTGCGGAAACCGTAACGCAGATCGGCGAGGAGTGATTCGATGCGGTTCACTCCGCGAGCTTCGCGGCACTCTTCCTTGAATTGCTCGACGCCGCCAAATTCGAGCAGGGCGGCGCGCCGCGCTTCTTCGGGCGACATGCCGACCGCGGCGTGCTCCGCAATCTGGCGCTCCAGATGAAAGCACAATTCCTGATCGGTTTCCCGTTCGACCGCGTCTTTGTGGAACAAGTTGCGAAGTCGATGAAAAATGCTTTGCAGCCGGCGCATAGTCAACCTCCGAATTTCACGCCCGCTTCAAGACCAATCCGATCGCCGCGGAGAGCCGCTCCCAGTTTGCTTGTTCGCTCTGCAGGTACTTTTTTCCGGACTTCGTCAGGGAATAGTATTTGGCGCGCCGGTTATTCTCGGACTCGCCCCACTCGGCGGTGATCCAGTGCTGTTGCTCCAGCCGGTGGAGCGCGGGGTAGAGCGCGCCCTGGTTCACCTGCAGCACGTCTTTCGAAACGTGGCGGATGCGTTGCGCGATGGCCCAGCCGTGCATGGGCGCAAGAGCGATGCTCTTGAGGATGAGTAAATCCAGCGTGCCTTGAACCAGATCGGTGGGCTTGCTCATGGCTCTCCTATCAGTTACTGAGGGGAAAGTCTAGCGCCGCTCGTGTCAATAATCAAGGGGAGAGTGGCCTCACCAGCGAAAGAGCGAAAACGCGCCAGGTCCGATTCCAATTACGGGTCCAAGAGTTCGGAGTCGTATTTTGCAAACACCGCGCGAAGGGCCGAAGGGGTCCGCTCTTGCATGGCGTGAATTTCCTGAATCATCCGATAGATGTTGGTAGTCATGACCAGCAAATATCGGACAGGGTTCGGACCTGGATTCCAGTAGGTGTGAGGCGTTCCCCGTGGCACGAACACAGCCGAACCCGCTCGGGCCTCGACTTCCTCCTTGCCAACCTGAACGCGCAGAGTACCTTCCAGCACGTACCACGCTTCGTCATCGCTGCGATGAAGATGCCGCGGGGCGATTAGACGCGGCGGGCCTGGGGGACCGCCTGGGTCGCGCCACTCGGCGATCAGGAATGCATCGTCGACCGAACCGATCACGTGTCCAGAGAGCTGAGCAGCTATTTTCGGCGAACCCATCGGCGTGTCAGCTCAAAATGAATCGGCAGCAGCTACACGTAAAGCAGCGCCTGGTCGAGGTCGGCGATGATGTCTTCGACGTCTTCGATGCCGACGGAAAGACGTACCAGGCCCTCGGTGATGCCCACGCGGTCCTGAACTTCCTTGGGCATGGAAGCGTGAGTCATCATCGCCGGAAGCGAAATCAAAGTTTCGACACCACCGAGGCTTTCGGCCAGCGAGCAGAGCTTGACGTGATTGAGGAAGCGCCGCGCGGCTTCCAGAGAACCTACGTCGAAGGAGAGCATGGCGCCCGGGCCCTTCTGCTGGCGGCGCGCCACTTCGTGTTGTGGATGAGACGGCAGACCGGGGTAGAAGACCTTCCTAACTTTGGGATGCGCGTCGAGATGGCGCGCCACAGTGATGCCGTTGGCGTTGTGCTGGAGCATGCGAACCGCCAGTGTCTTGATGCCCCGCGAAATGAGGAAGCAATCCATGGGGGAGAGGCCCGTGCCGGCGGAGCGCTGTATGAAATAGATCTTTTCCGCATCCTCGGGACGAGTGAGCACCACTGCTCCGCCTGTGGAATCGCTGTGGCCGTTCAAATATTTAGTCATGGAATGAACCACGATGTGCGCGCCCAGTTCGATAGGGCGCTGCAAATAGGGACTCAAAAATGTGTTATCGACCACCACCGAAAGGTTGCGCTCGTTGGCCAGCTTGGAAATCGCCTCGATATCGGTAACGCTGAGCGTGGGGTTGGCCGGCGTTTCGATATACAGCATTTTCGTATTCGGACGCAACGCCCTGCGCACGAAATCGGGTACGGACGTATCCACAAAGCTGAATTCCAGGCCGAAGTGCACGAGGAGTTGGGTAGACAGGCGAAATACGCCGCCGTAGACCGCTTCGGAGAGGACCACGTGATCGCCCGGGCGCAAAAGCCGGAAGATCGCGTCGATTCCCGCCATGCCCGAAGAGAAAACGTAGGCGCTGTGACCGCCTTCCAGCTTGGCGACCGTACGTTCCAGCGCTTTGCGGTTCGGGTGATTCGTTCGCGCGTAATCGTAACCTTTGTTTTTGCCCAGCTCTTCGTTGATGTACGTGGAGGTCTGATAGATGGGCGCGACGATGGCCCCGGTGGCGGGATCGGGTTCCTGGCCCACATGAATGGCGTTGGTGGCAAAACCCATTGTGCTCTCCTTGCGATTCCTGTTCTGATCGTGAAGCAGTCAGCTCGAGGTCCCGCGCTGACCGTTCGGGGTGAATTTCATTCTTGAAGCGTCCCCATCTTGCCTGCCGGGCAGTTTCTTGAGAACTTACAGGAGCTATATTGATGAGTCAAATGGCGGTTGTCCGGGGTTTCCACGGCAGAGCAGCGTCGGGGCAGCACCTCGAGTGTAACGCGCATCCAATGTGAATGCCGTGAGACTTGACCCAGCCTGCCGTTCCGTAGACCATGGAGTTCAGCCATTTATGCAATTCTCGACAAAGTCATTTGCATGCCTTTGCCTCGCTGCCTGCGTGGTGGTAGCGCAACAGGTGGCCGCCCAGAATTCACCGGCATCGGCTTCCAAACCCCAGACTCCACCTCCCGCGAGCGATGTACAGACGCGGATCACCATTGAAGTGACCGGCGGCGAGAAAGGTATACCCGTAGAGAACGCCAGCGTCTACGTGAAATTCATTGAAGAGCACGCGATAAAGAAGGACAAGAAACTGGAAATGAATGTAAAGACCAGCCGCGATGGCATCGCGCACGTCCCGAACGCGCCAATGGGAAGAGTTTTGGTTCAAGTTGTCGCCGAAGGATGGAAGACGTATGGACGCTGGCTCGACCTCACCGATCCGAAGCAGACGATCAAGGTGCATCTCGAGAGGCCTCCGAAGTGGTACTGAAGGAAAATCCGCGGTCGATCGTTGAGAATCAACAGTTTAGAAAAGCAAGAGAGAATAGTTGCCCTCACTTCATCGCTGGAAATCATTCAACGAAATTTTTTCTGCTGTAGCAAAACTTTTAACGGGCAGAGGCGCCAGTGAAAAAGCTCTGTTGCACACAAATGGTGCAAAGAGGAGAAGAGTGTTGAAGGGTGAGAAGTTAGCGGTGCGCGGATGGGGGATTTCCACATACTTATCAACATTTGTGTTGAAAACTTAATGTAGCAGAAATATTTTCCCCGGACTTCGGCACGCGTCTTGCCCGGTGGCCCAAAACGGTAATTTTGACCGGTGAGAAATTAGGATGGTAGAGTACAAATCTGGTTGTGCTCGATGACGGAAACCTACGACGGACCATTTTCCCTGCTCCAAATGTTCTGGGGCAGCATCACTGCCCGGCCACTGCGCAGTTTTCTGAGCGTGACGGCAATTGCCATCCAGGTGATTCTCGTCCTGATGATCGTAGGTCTCACCTCCGGCGTCATTTCCGAATGGGGAAAGCGCGTTGAGGGTGTCGGCGCGGATATCATCGTTCAGCCCCCAAACTCCTCGATTTTCTTCGCATTTGTAAGCGTTGGGATGCAGGAGTCGCTCGGTGAACAGATTGCATCGTTAAGCGGCGTGGACGAGGTGGCGCCAACGGTCATCCTCACGGAACCAAAGAACTTAGTGATGATGTATGGGATCGATTTCAGAAGCTTCAACGCGCTGAGCAAGGGTTTTCTGTTCCGCGATGGGCGGCCGTTCGAAGGGCCCGACGATGCGATCGGTGACGACATCATTGCACAAACACACCACTTGAAGGTGGGGAGCCAGATCACGTTGTTAAATCATACCTTTACAGTCTGTGGGATCGTCGCGCATGGGAAAGGCGCGCGATACTTCATTCCCATTCGAACGGCGCAGGAGATCGCCGGGGCGGAGAAGCGCGTTTCGATGTTTTATGTGAGAAGCAAAGGAGATACGGAAGCCACGCGCGCACAGATTCTCAAGTTGATGCCGGAATACAGTGTCCGCTCCTTGTCGGAATACGTAACCCTGATGACTTCCTCGAACTTGCCGCAGTTGCGTCCCTTCACGCGCACGATGGTGGCCCTGGGAATTGTGGTGAGCTTCCTCGTGGTCCTCTTGAATATGCACACCATGGTGCTGGAGCGCACGCGCGAGATCGGAATTCTCAAGGCGCTGGGTTTCTCCAGACTCGACATCGTGCGCATGTTGTTGGGTGAGACCCTTATCCTTACGTTGATGGGAGCCGGTCTGGGAATTGCGCTTACTTTTCTGACCCAGGCGATTTTGAAACAGACGAATCCGGGCTTAACGCTCCTGATTTCCCCGACGTGGATTTTTTCAGCGACCGCACTCGCACTCGTGGGAGCCGCAACGGGAGCGGTGTACCCCGCGCTCCGGGCCGCCAGCTACGACCCGGTCGTCGCTCTCGCTTACGAATAGACCGCGGCATCCAGGCCGCTTGCGGGCTTGCCTTCTTGTTTGCTTCCTCGACAAACGCGACTGACAATGAATTGCTCTGTGGGCGGGAAATTGATAATTTCTAATTCATCCCGGCCGCACCCCCGGCGATTGACTCCGCCGTCCCGGCGAGGGGTTCACCTCTCAGGAATTTGGGATCGGTTGTGCGGAAAAATGAAATTCCGGGCGGAGCCGGAGCGGGCCCCGCCCGTTATCTTTTTTTGCTGAACTGAACTTCTTGGGAGAAAGATAGATGGCCCCTTCCCCGGACAAGCACTATCAAGCCCGGATTCTTGAGCGGCGCGACCTTTCGCCCGATTTATGGATCGTTCGAGTCGACCCCGGCGGACCGTTCGAATTCCGCGCCGGACAGTACGCGACCCTGGGAGTCGATCACGATGGAAAGCGGATCGAAAGAGCGTACTCCATCGTTTCATCTCCTTATGAAGAGTCGCTCGAGTTTTTCGTCGAGTTGGTCCCCCAGGGCGATCTGACTCCGGATCTGTTTAAGTTAAAAGAAAGCGACACGCTGTTGTGCAGAAAGATCGCCAAGGGACGATTCACGCTGGATTTGCGAAGCGGGAGGACGCACCACCTGCTGGTCTCCACGGTAACGGGGATCGCCCCGTTTGTCAGTTACGTTCGAACGCTCTATCGAGATTGGAAAAATGGCGCTAGCCCAATGCCCGGGGCCCACAAGCTGTACTGCCTGCAGGGAGCGAGCCGGTCGTGGGAGTTCGGGTACCGGGAAGAGTTGGAGCAGTACGCGCGGGAGGTTCCGTGGTTCAAGTATGTGGCCACGGTGAGCCGGCCGTGGGAGGACCTGGATTGGAAGGGAGAGACGGGGCGGGTGGATGATCTCCTACGGAAATATGCGGATGAGTGGGGATTGCGGCCGGAGGAGACGACGGGATACTTGTGCGGTCATCCGGTGATGGTGGAAAATGGGCACGGCATCCTGCACAGAGCGGGTTGGAAGAAGGATGCGGTGTTTGAAGAGATCTATTTTCAGCAGGCCAAGGGCGGGCAGCCGGAACTGACTGAATCGCAGAACCGGGCTAAACCGCGGCAAGAGTGACCACTCCTCCGGCTTTTACGGCACCACGGATAAAAAGAACTCCTGCGGCTCAAGTTTTCTTCAGCAACCCGTCGAAGAGCTTCACGAGAGGAATTCTAGGCGCCGGGGGCATGTTCCTCGAGCTGGCTGGTGACGTCTTCGACGGCCGACAGCGGGCAGAGAACGTGAACTTTCTGGTCCGGCGCGTCGACGTCAATCTGCCATTTCCCCCCCCGCGTGCGCATCCGAACGTGCTGATCACGATCGACAACTTCTAAGAAGTCGGCATCCGGATACTTTTTCAGTTCTTTGACAATGGCATGAAGCACGGGCAGAGCTTCACGCGCCTGCTCGGAGGCATGGCGCATGTTCTTGCTGGGGACCAAATGCATGGCCATGGGAACGGCCGCGGCCGGAACCCAGAGGTGAATGTGGGAGCCGCCAGCACGGTATTCGTCGACGTCGACGCGGATCACGCCTTCCCGCATGGTATAGGCGCCCGCGAGTACGATTGTTCCGCTAAGTCCGAGAGCTGCTTTCGCGAGTAGCATCATGTGTTCCTCCTGCCCGGCGAAGATGGCGGCATCACGACCGGGCCGGAATAAATGCCGCCGCCGCTACAAAACCTGTCAGTCCGTTACGTTTTTGGAATCGAGCCAGACGCGCACGGTGTTCTCATGATCCTTCACTGAGACGAGTTCGGTATCGCCCTGCGCTGAGAGAGCGTGGAGAGCGGCGACGAGGTCCAATTCATCCTTGCCGGCGGAAAACAGGGCGTCGATGACCTTCATGGGGATCTTTACTTCGACCTCGGACTTCTTGGAATTCTTGTTATCGAGGACATGAACGATCAGGTGGTTGCTCTGTTTGGCGACGCGAACGTCGCAATCATTGCTCTGCACGGTGACAAACTCGCCGTCTTTGGTCGTGCGGATGGCATCGACGAGGGCGCGGAGGTCGACGTCATTGACATGGGCATCGTCGATCTTGACC
>JGI12635J15846_10004423_pt1 | contig 12134 bp, 8 predicted proteins | sample BlaSpr_A8_OM2_M2_FD_15846 | JGI IMG/M metagenome (IMG submission 15846) | reverse complement strand
GCCTCTATCGACAAGTTCCGCAAGACGACCTTCTGGGGCCGATGTACCCGGCGACAGATCTCCCAGGTGCCGAGCAGCGCCTCCGAGATTTCCTGATCGGCCGGTTCGGAGGGCCACAGACTTACATCGAACAAAGAGGCCATCCACGCCTCCGCGCGCGGCATTCTCCGTTCCATATAAATCAGTGTGCCCGCGACCGATGGATGCGCTTGATGAATAATGCTTTTGGGGAAGCTGCGCTGCCGGCCGAGGCTGAGCAAGTCCTTCGGAAATTCCTCGATGGGATGTCCAGCTTTATGATCAATCAGGCGGAGCCTGGAGTCCGCTAGAGCAAAGCGACACGCCCGGCTGCCCAGACACGAAGTGATTTATTTCGGGTGCTTCGCAGGAACCTTAGGATGTTTGATCTGCCCTACATTCTTACGCACCCATTGGTGAAAAGCATCATTGTGCGGCATGCGGAGTTGCCCCGATTGGTACGAGCCCAATCAATCCGCCCCGCCGGTTGTTGCAATCGAGAACAATGGGGTGCGAGGAGCGTGATCTTAGAATCGAGCCGGGCATCGGTCTATTTCTTGAACCACGGTTTCAACCCACGATTCGCGTGTCTCCCACGACTTCTCAAGGACCATATATCCAGTCCAGCAGCAGTCGGACACCAGTCATCCCCTTGGCCCCGGGGACGAGACGGACTGCTCGGCAGCAGAGACGAAGGGCGAGCGAGGTAGCTGGCTGGACCACTCACCTCAACTAGCACTAATCTCTGGGCTATGTTATTGGTGGGTAAGCTCCGGAGTACCGCCCGCGATTCACATATCGGGAGGGCTTCATTAACGCAGCTGCCATTCTGAAATTGACATCCTCACGTTGCTGGTTGGTCAAATTGCCAAGAGGGGAAAAGATCGCCGATGAAGAACTTTGCGTTTCACCATCTTGGGATCGCGGTCCGGGATTTATCGACAACAATTCCAATTTACAAGAGGTTATTTGAGTACGAGTTGATATCGGGCCCCTTCAACGATCCCCTTCAAAGCGTATCAATCTGCTTCCTTAGCCGCGGAAAGGGAGACACGGTCCTTGAGTTGGTGGCTCCCCTCGGGCCAAATTCTCCAATTGATCGAGCCCTTAAGAAGGGTGGGGGGCCTTACCACATTTGCTACGAGGTACCGGACATAAATGTCGCAATCACCCACCTGAGCGAGCAAGGGTCTCTCCTGCTCAGCGGCCCTGTCCCGGCGGTAGCATTTGAGATGCGGAAGATTGCCTGGCTTATGACAGATGTAGATTTGCTCGTCGAACTGCTACAGGCATAACAGGCATAAAAGGAGGTGCTCCAGACGGTCCAGGGGCGTACCGTGCCCGTGCCATCTCAATGCGACCATCCAGTGACTACTCAATCATCTCTTCGCGCGAGGCCATTTGTAACACTTCCGTCGTCTGCTCCCGTTGAGATTGCCGTCCCTGCCATACCCGCGCCGCCGCTAGGGCCTCTTCGACGAGCACGCCGCGCGGCTCCGTGAGCGTGTACCACTGGTCGGTAGCACGATCGAGTTCACATCGGTTGAAAAAGAACAACGCGGGCCGAAGATCGTGGTTCGGATACAGCGAGAGAAAGTACATCAAGTTGCGAATCACCGGCGAGACATTCTGCCTAGCGTTTATAAAGAGCGGATTGGCCGAGGGTATTGCGCCGCCGATGAACAGGTGGAGCGATTCAGTCATAGGCGCATAGACGACTTCATACCCATGAATACAGATTAGGCGAAAGGCTAGCTCGGTGTCTTCGTAGCCCCATCCGACGAAGCACTCATCAAACCATATATCCGAGGTTTTGGGCACGCTAAAGTTGCAGCTCACCATAGCCATCCACTTGGATGACGTTTTGAGCCAACCCTTGCGAACCTGGGTGTCGGTGGGCTGATCCAAGACATGGCATTCTCCCCAAAGGCGGTGGAGAACAACTTGTGGTGTCTCTTCTGACCTCAGGATTTCGCTCAGGCGGTCCGGAGATCGGAATTCACCGGAACGCCGCGAGCCGCACACCACCCTGTGCTGTCCAGTCGTATGTTGCTCAATATGACTGGCAAGCAAATCGGGCCTCACAAGAAGGTCCCCATCGAGAAACACCAATAGGCCTCCCCGGGCCATACGAATTCCATTATTCCTTGAGCGACTGACACGGCAGCCAATATCCGGTTGCCAGACCAGCTTGACATCGAGCCGCCCCTTCGCCCCCCAGTGCCGTACAACTTCCGCTGCGTCCGATTTGGAGCCGTCGTCGCAGACGATTACCTCGAAGGGTTCCGAGGTAGTCTGGCAGGACAGGCCTGCCAGCAGGGCGGCAAGAGCGTCCGGCTGGTCGAATGTGCTAACGATGACGCTTATCATCAGGAATTCCTTGAACACCGCTGAACTCTAGCGATTCATCCTCATTTGGCCAGGATACCTACCGTTACACGCGCGACTCTTCCAACAGCCTGGTTGAGCAGGCTTGCGCCACGTCGACGATGTCGGGCCAAACGGAGAGCAATTCTCCATACATTGCAATTACCTTGCGGGTCCAGTAAAGTGCATCGTCTATCTCACGACCATACAGGATCTCCATGGGGATTCCAGCTTCCTCACGCTTATCACCCTCCCGAAGTCGACCGATATAAGTCGTCAGATCGGCGACATACGATGGCGCCAGTCCCCCTGCCGAGCCCAATCGAGCTTCCAAAAACGCCAGGCGATGTTGACTTAATCTTGTCCGGCATTCTCGGATGCACTCCTGGAATGCTCTAATTGACATGGCACCGAAAGCACTCAGCGACCTTCCTAATTCTCGGAGGGAACCAGGGACATCGCGTCCTCGTGTTGGGAACTGTTTCACTGTGGCCTGTTCCACCATGGCGCACATCAAAGATGACAAGTCGGTCGTAGCCGCGCTGCGAATGATCTCTCCGCGCGCAAAGCGGCGTCGGCCAACGGGCCCGTGGAAAATCGCATGCGGCAGATGCCCGAACCAGACGTCATGCTGCGTATTTTGCACCACACGTCCGAACACACTGTCTTCTCCTCGCCCCACAGGAATGAATGGCGGCAGCATAGTTCGATTATCTGCTGCGAAGGCGGTGGCCATCAGGTAATCCGTCCGTTGAGAGAGAGTTAGGGTGGTGGTGAGTTGCACTAAGTCCCGCGAAGTTATACTTTCCAGGTACACTTCATTTGAGATGGCTAGCCCTTCTAATGATTCTTTGCTGATGAATAGATATTGCGAAGGGGTACCCCAACCGCAATCGCCCGCGAGGCCGCTAAGGGTGAGTACGACTCGGCCAGACTCAGCCGGCGAGTCCGCAGTACGGGCCGCGATGGCGCGTTCGTCAAAGGGAGAGAATTCGGCAACTCTCGCGCCCAGGATAGACTCATGAGCTCCTATGAAATCCAGTGGACCGAATTCCACAGACTCTTGAAGAGACTGACGGTCGTGATATACCGTTACCTGCATGAATGGATCCAAGTCCCCATGCTTCACGCTATCTTCGGCCACCGAACCAAGCCGGAACTGACTGCCTGACGCGAACGACATCTCGGTGTCGTCATCTACACTCACAAATTCCTCCCCAGAGGTCATGAGGAGAAGAAAGTTGCGATTCGCCCCGAAACAGCCAATGCTCAGATCCGGTACCCCACCTAGGGCAAACTGCACCACGCCCTCTTCCAGGCCGGCTGATACTAACTCACCGATAAGATGTCCTCTCTCCTCGTGGCCGATCAACGCAACACTGGCAGAGTATTTCCCCTTGAAACTCGCAGCCACATCCTGATTGTCAACTGGAGAATTGCGGGTGACAGACCCATCGGCAATCAGTATTCTCGGACTACGGCCATAGCTGGCCAGATTGGAAAGCAGTGTGGACACACAGCGCCGGAGAGCCGCTGGCCGGTCGCAGGTTGGGATGACGATCGAAGTCACCGATGACTCAGCGACGTCTTTACTTCGAAGTCTCTGCACTGAGAGTCACCAGGCACTGCATATAATGCTCAGGCACGCCGCAGAACTTGTTTCCGATGCAATCTAGCCCAGTCAGGATTCGATCTGGCCGGAGTTTCGCACAACAGCAGCTATCGATGCCACGGTCAGATTTTCGAAGAAGGTATCGATTGAAATGCGGACGCGGAAACGCGTCCAAATTCGGGCTGCGATTTGAGCCATGTGGAGAGAATCCCCACCGAAGTCGAAAATATTATCCTGCGGCCCAATGGGTTCGATTCTCAAGACCTCGGACCAAATCTCGGACACAGCAACTTCCAACTCGTCGGTGGGCGCCGTGTACTCTCCGACCTCAGGCCGGGACTTTCGTTCAGAGCGAATTCTAGAGACAACCTCAGCCGGATTGTCCGAAAACGTATCCATTCAGTACTCCCTTATCTGGTCTTCATTTTCAGACCCTATATTTCAGACCCTGCGTGTCGCAGGTACAGTGGCTCGAATCTCACGCCACCGCCTGCCCCTGAGGCCAGCGGTTCCCTGGCAAGGCCAGTGTGTCAGCGGTGACTACGTACTGGCCTTGCCCGTTCTCCTCACAACCCAATTGTGTGAGGAACGTCCGTAGTGGCCCATTTTTCCGCGTGGTCAGCATCTCGAACGAGAGATCTGTGCTCTTCAACGAACGGGCCGTTTCCGCCAGGTGAGCCTTCAAATGGTCTTCCACTCCACGACCGAGGGATCGACAGCTAAGAGCCAGGGTTTCTACATGCAAAGCGTCGTCCCATCTACGATAGACGACAACTCCCACCAGGCCGTAGTCGCCGAAACGATCCGCGGCCCGTATGGTGTAGCAGGGCGTTTCCCCGATCAGGCCGACAAGTTCGCTTATGGATCTTTGAATTCCGTTCAGGTTGAATTGATTCACTCGGCGCAAAAGTTGCGAGACGCGCGCGGCATCCGCAACAGTTAGTGGAAGAATCTCAACCTTCAGGTCCAAGCTTGCGAGGAAATCGGCGAGCGTCGGCGACATCCCCAGCGCGCGATCACGCTCAGCATTTTGACGATAATACAGGGCTCGCTTTGTGTCTTCTTCGGTGACTGGGGCTTTATCGAAATCCCAAATCTGCAAAAGGAGCCGGCAGAATTCATCTTGATCGTGAGGCACTTGAATGGTACGGACGGTTGGACATAAGGCTCGAACCGATTCACATTCAAAGCGGTCGTCGTCGATAAAAATGAAGTCATCCAATCCCAGCCGCAGTTCTTCCGACAAAGACCGGAGATTGTCAGCCTTAGGCTGCCAATTGATTCTGTACGAGGTAAGGTTCTCGCGTTTGAGCACCATGCCCGGATGCCGGTCAAATGCGGCAAAGACATCGGATTTGTCGTTCTTGCTGCACAGGCACACCAGTTGCCCGCGCTTCGATTGGCGAACCAGGATTTCCTGCAACATAAGGTTACCTGCACCCATGTTCAGCGAGTTATTGTTCAACAAGCCCGTGTTCAGCGAGTCACTGTCCGCCTCTCCACAAATCCCCGACCAGAGCGTATTATCACAATCAACGACGATCACTTTGCGAGACTCTTTGAATCGTTTGTGAACGCAACGGGCGACCATCGTCCCTAAAGTCGCGAAACATAGCTGGCTGTAAGGCAAAGTCTCCGAAAGGGGATCGTCATCCGCGAAAGCACCCTCCAGGAAATACGCGCTGTGGGCCGCCACTGGATAGTATGTGTCACGGTCACTAGTCCCCATAAAATCGAGGTTAGCGATATCCCGGAAGCTATCCCGCAATTGATCCTCTAACAGAAGCGCATTCGGGTCCGCATGGTTCTTAGTCGAGATCGGGCAACATATAACCAGCAGCATGCGAGCTGGGTAATTCAGGGCCGCGTGTCTCACTGCACTTACAAAGCTTTCAATGTTTTTGACAGCAAGTTCGTGAGGCGCACTTTTTGACCGTGTGCACCAACGTTCGATCTGAAGCAAAATAACGGCAAGATCGCAATGAGTGCAATCGTCATTAGGATCGAGAAGCTGCTGAATTACTAAGTCGCAGGGGCTGAAGGTAACAACGGGATCTATTTCCAAAGTCTTGAACCACACGTCGAAAGCATCTCTGATCTCGAGTGCTACGAAATTGGAAAGGACTGCGATTCTTAGAGGAGTGTGGCCCAAGATAGATCCTGGCCCGAGCTTCCAGTTCTGTCTCTCGGCTGAGGCGGAGTGTATACTCATCCGCAACGGCGTGCAATGAGTTTCTGTGATCATGATGAATCGCATCCTGCCCGAAGTGCCAGTGGGTTCCCAACGGGGCGTTGCGAATACAGTTCCCACTGAACTTCCGCCCCCTGCGCGCGGGGAACGAACTGGGCGGCTTGCTCTGTCCTTTGCCCAGCATCGACTGTGGTTTCTGGCGCAGATAGAAGGCGGCAGCAGGGCTCATCACATCCCGCTCTACCTCCGCCTGCGGGGCGATCTCAACCGCATAACTCTTCGCCGGGCACTGGATCGGGTGATAGAACGGCATGAAGCGCTGCGGACGACATTCACGCAGATTGACGGGGAAGCTGTTCCGCAGATTGCTTCTGTCGGAGACAGATGTTTTCATTTGGCTGAATATGATTTACGCCAACATGGCAATGCACAGGTCGAACTTGATCGTCTCATTGCCGAGGAGGCCGGCACATCTTTCGATCTCGAAGTTGGTCCGCTCATCCGTGGCCGGCTCATCCGGCGGTCGGAAGATGAACACCTACTCCTGATAACGATGCACCACATCGTTTCCGACGGATGGTCAGCGGGGATATTACAGAAGGAACTGACCGTGCTCTACGGTGCATTCTTGCGAAACGAAGCCGACCCCCTGCCGCAGCTGGGCCTGCAATACGCTGACTATGCCGAATGGCAGAGAAAGTGGATCCAGGGCGATATTCTACGGCGACAGGCCGACTATTGGATAAACACCCTGACCGGAGCCCCGGGGTTGCTAGAGCTTCCTAAGGATCATGCTCGTCAGGCCCAGCAGAACTTTGCCGGCGCATTTCAGGAGCTGATCTTAGAGGTGGAGCTGACGGCGAGGCTGAAAGAGCTGAGTAGACGCCATCGCACCACCCTGTTTATAACCTTGCTGGCGGGCTGGGTCGCTCTGCTGGCGCGATTGTCCGGCGGGCAAGATGTGGTCACAGGCACGCCAGTGGCCAATCGCGGGTACACCGAGATCGAAGGACTAATTGGATGTTTCGTCAACACCCTGGTGCTGCGTCTGGATCTCTCGGGCTCGCCCACGGTCGGCGACTTGCTCGGGCGAGTAAAGGCGCAAGTGTTGGCCGCGCAGCGGAATCAGGACATCCCCTTCGAGCAGGTCGTGGAAAGAATGCAGCCGGTGCGCAGTCTGGCTTCCAGTCCACTATTCCAGGTGATGTTCTCATGGTTGAACTATCCGAGGAGCACCGCGTCGACACTTGCACCCGGGTTGACACAAGACCACTTTCGGGGTTTGCCCCATACCACTGCNATGTTTGACCTGACACTTTACTTACAGGAGGAAGGCGGAGAGATTGTCGGCGGGTTGGAGTACGCTACATCGCTGTTTGAGCGATCGACGGTCGAACGCTATCTGGGATACTTTCGCACACTGCTGGAAGCGATGGTGGCCAACGACGCCGAGGTAGTCGATCGTCTGCCCATACTCAGTGCTGCCGAGCGCCATCGAGTGCTTTACGAGTGGAACGACACCAAGACGGAATATCCAATTGGGAAATGCGTGCATGAGTTGTTTGAAGAGCAGGCGGCCAGGAGTCCCGATGCGGTCGCTGTGGTTTTCGACGACGATTCGCTGAGCTATGCAGAGCTGAACTCCAGAGCTAACCGGCTGGCGCACTACTTCAGACTACGGGGGGTGAAGCCGGACGCGCGGGTGGCTATTTGCGTGGAGCGCGGGTTTGAGATGATCGTGGGTCTGCTGGGGGTGCTCAAGGCCGGCGGAGCCTACGTGCCGCTGGATCCGGGCTATCCGGTGGAACGACTGCGCTACATGCTGGAAGACTGTGGGCCGGTGGCGTTACTCACGCAAGGGCATTTACTGGAACTCTTCACCGGAATCAGCGGCACCCTGCCCGTAATTGATCTGGGCGATAGTGCAATTGAGTGGAGCCGTCTGCCCGAGAGCAACCCCGATCGGGACAGCATCGGACTTACCGCCAGCCATCTCGCGTATGTCATCTACACCTCCGGCTCCACCGGTAACCCCAAGGGCGTCGCGATTGAACATGGCAGTCTGACGAATTTGATTTGCTCCATGCAACAAAATCCCGGGATTAGCGCTAACGACACTTTGCTCGCCGTTACGACATTCGCTTTCGATATTGCGGCGCTGGAGACTTATCTTCCACTCACGAAAGGAGCGCGGATCATCGTGGCGAGCCGGGATGCCAGCGTCGATGGCGCTCTTCTGATGAGACAACTAGAGCGTGGGGTGACGTTAATGCAGGCTACGCCCACTAGCTGGCGAATGCTTCTGGAAGCGGGATGGAAAGGAACCAACGACCTCAAAGTCCTCTGTGGTGGAGAAGCCCTGAGCCTTAGCTTAGCTCGAAGCTTGACGGAGCGCAGCTCATCTTCCTGGAATATGTACGGTCCCACCGAGACAACAATTTGGTCTGTCATAAAGGAGGTTACCGATATTCAGGATGTTAGCTCCATTGGTCGACCGATCGCGAACACACGGGTGTACATACTGGATGCTCATGGGGAACCAGTACCTGTAGGAGTAGCTGGGGAGTTGTATATCGGGGGGGCTGGGGTAGCGCGGGGGTATCTGAACCGTTCGGAGTTGACGGCCGAGCGCTTCCTCAAAGATCTTTTCGCTGCCGACGCGGGGGCGCGCATGTATCGTACGGGCGATCTGGCCCGTTGGCTGGCGGACGGCAACCTTGAGTTTTTGGGGCGGAACGACTTTCAGGTAAAGATCCGCGGATTCCGAATTGAGTTGGGCGAGATCGAGGCCCGGCTGGCCGAACATCCGGCGGTGCACGAAGCGGTGGTGATCGCCCGCGAAGATACGCCTGGGGACCAGCGTCTGGTCGCCTACTACAGCGCTTCGGGCGCCGGCGATTCCGAACAAGACACACTTACTGTGGAGTCGCTGCGAGCTCATTTATCGGAGAAGCTGCCCGAGTACATGGTGCCNGCGGCCTATGTGCGGTTGGAGTTTTTGCCNCTAACGCCCAACGGCAAGCTGGACCGNAAGGCGTTGCCGGCTCCGGACGGGGATGCCTANGCCGTGCGTGGCTACGAGGCGCCGGAGGGCGAGATCGAAACCCGGCTGGCGCAGATCTGGGCCGACTTGCTGAAGCTGGACAAGATCGGCAGATACGACAACTTTTTCGAACTCGGTGGACACTCCCTGTTGGCAGTGCGGGTGGTCACCCGCCTACAGCAGGCATTGCGCGTGGAAGTGGCGATGCGCGACCTCTTCGCGCATCCGGTGCTCGCCGATCTGGCCCGCAGTCTCGAGACCGCCGCGCACTCCGTACTGCCGCTCATCACGTACTGCGAACGAGGTAAGAAGTTGCCGCTGTCATTTGCGCAGCAGCGTTTGTGGTTCCTGGCCCAAATGGAGGGAGTCAGCCACGCCTACCACATCTCGACAGGCTTGCATCTGCGCGGAGAACTTAATCACGGGGCACTGCGCCACGCCCTGGATCGCATCGTGGCCCGGCATGAAGCTTTGCGCACCTCCTTCCCCTTCATCGATGGAGAGCCCGTGCAACAGATCGCTGACAGCGGGAAGAGCCGTTTCCCATTAATCGAGCACGATCTGCGCCAGCACGGGGAGCGCCAGGGGGAACTGGATCGCATCACCGGGATCGAGGGCGTAACCTGCTTTGATCTCGAAACCGGGCCGCTGATCCGCGGTCAGCTCATTCGTCTTGCCGAGGACGAGCACGCTCTGTTAATCACCATGCATCACATCGTCTCCGATGCCTGGTCGATGGGCCTGCTGGTCAACGAATTAAGTGCATTGTATGGCGCTTTTCTACAGGGGAAAGACGATCCGCTGCCGGAGTTGGAAATTCAGTATGCCGACTACGCCGTCTGGCAGAGGAAGTGGATCGAAGGCGAAATTCTGCAAAGACAGGCAGCCTACTGGAAGACCAACCTGACTGAAGCTCCGGCGCTGCTAGAGGTGCCCGGAGACCATCCCCATCCGCCGGGGCAGGACTATGCCGGCAGTTTTGCGGAACTGCTGCTCGATGAGCAACTAACCTTTGGTCTGAGGCAGCTAAGCCGGCGTCACGGCACCACCCTGTATATAACCTTGCTGGCGGGCTGGGCGGCGTTGCTTGCCAGACTGTCCGGTCAGTGGGACTTGGTCATCGGATCCCCGGCCGCCAACCGCGGACGTGCCGAGATTGAGAACCTCATTGGTTTCTTCGTCAACACGCTGGCGATACGCCTGGACCTCTCCGGATCACCCACCGTAGGCGAACTGCTCGAGCGAACCAAAACGCAGGCTCTGGCTGCGCAGCAGCACCAGGACATTCCCTTTGAACAGGTGGTTGAGCTGACTCATCCGTTGCGCAGTCTGGCTCACAGTCCGGTTTTTCAGGTGATGTTTGCATGGCAGAACGAGAGCGAAGGCTCACTGCAACTTCCGGGACTAACACTGGACGCGCTCCCGTCGGCACCCCACAGAGTGGCAAAGTTCGATCTCACTCTCTTCTTACAGGAAACCGGCCAGAGCATCACGGGCGGCATCGAGTACGCCACCGCCCTATTTGAGCGAGCAACGGTCGAACGCTACCTGGGATACTTGCGCACTTTGCTGGAAGCCATGGTCGCTGACGATGCCCAGCCCTTCGACCGCCTGCCCATGCTCGGCTCCTCTGAGCGTCATCGTGTTCTGTACCAGTGGAGCGAGACTAACCCCGGGCTGGCTAGCGACTAAGGCAGTACTCATGGTGGCTGAACACATTCGTTCGAAACGGCGACGGAAACCGTCGCCACGAGGACGGGAATGTCACGACCACCTGTTTGCACGACTAAAAGGCTTCTGCCACATCTTCTCCCGTTTCGGAGAAGCTCGAGGTCGTGTCCTGGCCTTCTTCTACTTCGCCTTCATCATCGAAGCCCTGCGATAGTGGGAACAGGCACTGGTGTACTCGGTGGCATATTCATTTTAGGACTCTGTGGCCGGGAGACGATGCGATCGTCGGCCAGCGCGAAACGGTCCCAGCGCGACTTGCCTGGGACAACGAAGGCCAGCAATCCTTTTTTTTGCAACTCGATGAAGTAGTCAATGAGTGCATTCGTGAGTTCTCGACTTGACCCTTGGAACAACTGCGCTAGGGTGAGCTCCTGTCCAAGAGCCAGTGACAGGATCTGATAGACGGATCTACTTAACTTGACTGCCTCTCGCGGTGTGACCAGCCAGTGAGTCTTATCCTCGCCGCTTGAGGCCAGATTGGCTACGTCGCCTGTCCATTCGCAGAACCTGTCATAGGTCGGCTCAGCGGGCATTGCCAAACGCTTCGTGAGGTAAGCGGCAAATTGATCGCTATTCTTGAATATCCGCGACAGATCGAACGCAGATTCGCCGAGAGAACCGTGCGTCACGACAGTACATTTCAACAGTGACTCGCGTGTGTGTGCAAATGGGGCAAACTCGTCAGGAGTATGTTCCCTGAAGAAAAACCTTCCGTAGGTCGCATAGTAAATCAGCGAATGCAGGCTGTCGGTCCCTCCGGCCCAAGGGCGGTGCAACGAGACGGGGAAAATGCTCCCCGAATCGCGGAACGAACCGTCGATGTCTTCGGTCAGACTGAGTTTACGATCCTTCCCCTCGTCTACCTCGTCGACATTGTAAGCAATGGCGCGCGCCACGTCTGCGTCCATAGTGTCTACCAGTGTGATCCCGAATTTGGCCGGGTTTTTCGCCACCATCGATGTACCGGTCAACAGGAATTGGCCCATGCCGCCGGCGGCGCAATACTCGGCGTTATCTTCGACGAACTTGTAAGTGGCCGCCTTCTCCTCCGCAGTCTCGGTGGGAAAGTCTGTAAACGCCATGATCTGAACCGCGATACCCGCTGCGGAAAAATTCTTCATGGTCTCGGCCATAAAGGCGACCTTGGTGCCCTTGTCAATAAGATCGAGAAT
>JGI12635J15846_10004420_pt1 | contig 12142 bp, 9 predicted proteins | sample BlaSpr_A8_OM2_M2_FD_15846 | JGI IMG/M metagenome (IMG submission 15846) | reverse complement strand
CGGGATCGACGACCACCGAAGGCTGGGCGACTGCCTTTGCCGCCTCGAAGAGGTCGTTTGCGAGCCCGGCGCCGGTCGCGGCGCAGGCTGCGGCGCCCAGGATCGTGAGATTGACGTCGGGCAGCATCTGCATCGGCAGGCCCATCGCGTCCACGGTCGCCTTCAGCCAGATCGGATTGCGGGCGTAGCCCCCGGACGAAACCACGCGGCGGCACTCGACGCCAAGTTCCCCCATGCGTTTGAGCACATTGGCGCTCGCCAGCGCGACGCCCTCGACCGCCGCCCTGTAGAGGGCCGCACGATCATGTCCGAGCGAAAGGCCGAGAAAGGCGCCACGCAGAAGCGGGTCGCGATAGGGTGTGCGGTTGCCCATGAAATAGTCGAGCGACAGGATGCCCGCGCCCCCCACGGGCAGCGCCGCCGCCTCCCGGCAAAGGTTGTCGAGCCGCGCGTCGTCGAGCCCGAACATGTCCCGGGACAGCCACGATAGCACGGAGCCGGCGGAGACCTGCCCGGCCTCAACGAGCCAGTGATCATCGACGAGCGCGTGCGGATAGGGCCCCCAGAAGCCGTCGACCGGCGTTCCCTGGGCGAGCTGGAACAATTGCACGGTGGAGGTGCCGCCGATCATCAGCAATTCGCCGGGAGCCATCGTGTCGGCGCCGACCATGCCTATATGCGCGTCGATCCCGCCTTGCGCGACGATCGGCCGGCTCGACAGTCCGAGATGGGCCGCCGCTCCGGCCGACAGCCGCTCGATCGGCGCTCCGACCGGGAAAATCGAACGCGGCAACTTGCCGGCAAGATCGGGAACGCCGAACTCAGCGTAGAGATCCTCCGCGAAGCGGCGGGCGACGGAATCATAGTTCCATTTGCAGGTCGCGTTCATGCGCGAGCCGACCCACCGGCCGGTCAGTCTGAAATTGACGTAATCGATGCATTCGCAGATGACTTCGGCCGAGGCGTATAGCTCAGGCTCGTGTGCAGCAAACCACATCGCCTTCGGCACAAGCCACTCTGCGGCGTCGCTCCCGCCGGAATAGGCCATGACCGGATGGCGGGACGCGGCAGTCCTGTCCGCTTCCACGGCGGCGCGACAGTCCATCCACAGCAGCGCCGGATGCAACGGCGCGCCGTCGCGCTTGCACACGACTACCGTCGATGCGGTCGTCGCGACGCTGATGCCCGCGATCTCAGGCGAGTCGAGATCGCCCAACAGCCGCCGCGTCGCCTTGCCGAGCGCCTCCCACCAGTCGACCGGCGATTGCTCCGCCCAACCGGGATGTGGGTGGCGCGTCGGATAGCGTTCCTCGCTCTCCCCAAGCATCGTGCACAGCTCGAGGTCGAAGACGCCGGCGCGGACGCCGCCAGTGCCAAAATCGAGCCCGAGCAGCCGCGCCATGACTCAGGGCCGGAACATGACTTTGGAGAAATGCTCGTTGCGGCCTCGGATCCTCTCGAACATTCGTGGCAATTCGGAAAGCGGTAANTCGTGCGTAATCATAAATTCCCACTTCAGTGTNCCGTCGGCNAGCGCGGCGAGGCTGACCGTCCATTCCTTTCCGGGAAAGGGNGGGCTGAAGGAATTCCATGCGCCGTGCANCGAGACCTCCTGGCGCAGGAGGTGCTGGAAAGTCTTGTTGTCGAGCGGAACGTCGCCGACCGGAATNCCGATGAACACGACATGGCCGCCGGGAGCAGCCAGGCGCGTTGCGAGATTGATCGAAGCGGGAACGCCGGCCGCTTCGACGATCAGGTCGCATGGCAGATCGGGCGGCGCTTCATGCGCGAGGAACATGTGCGTCGCGCCGGCTTCGCGCGCCTCTTCGAGCTTCGCCGAAGCGAGGTCGACCGCGACGACTTCCGTGCATCCCATGAGCCGCATCCACTGGATGGCGAAGAGGCCGATCGGGCCGCAGCCCACGACGGCGCCACGCTGGCCCATCGTCGGCGGGGCCTTCCAGAGGGCATGCAAGGCGATGGAAGCGGGATCCGTCATCGCGATCGCCCGCGGGTCGGCGCCGGAAGGGGCTTTCAGGAGATTGGCGACCGGCGCCGCGACGAATTCGGCATAGGCGCCGTCCCGGCGGCTGCCGAAATAGTCGTAGTTGCGACAGCGCGAGAAATTGCCCGTCAGGCATTGATCGCAGACCCGGCACGGCAGCAGCGGCGCGACGCCGACGAGCTCGCCGATCTCGAAACCGCTCACGCCCTCGCCGATATCGACGATCTGCCCGGAGAATTCATGGCCGCAGATGATCGGCATCCGATGCGCGCCCTTGGTGAGAAGGCGCGGAATGTCCGAGCCGCAGACGCCGACGGCTGCCACTCGCAGGAGGACTTCGCCCTCCTTAGCATCCGGCTTCGGAATGTCCTCGAGCCGGATGTCCCCCGGCTTGTACATCACGGCGGCTTGCATGAAGGGTCCTTTGCGATCGGCTTACGCCCACGCTTTCGCGCTGGGGGTTATGGCCTTGGGGCGAGGGTCGAGGTGAAAGCGTCGAGAGCGACGATGGAGTCGCGCACGGTTGCGACCGAAAGCGGCGCCGCTGAGCGCCAGGTCGCCGAGCCGGGCGCGAGCGCCGCCTTTGCGACCCGCTCGATGTCCGCCTTGCTCGCCTTGCCAAGCTTCAGGTCGCGGAGCGTCGTCGGCAGGCCGAGCGAACGACAGAACAGAGCGATCGACTCGATTTCGGCGAACGGCCGCCCTTCAAGCATCAATAGGCACAGCGTGCCAAATGCGACTTTTTCACCGTGATAAAAGTCATGCGTCTCGTTGAGCACCGTCAGACCGTCGTGGATGCCGTGACCGCCCGACACGCCGCAATTCTCGAACCCGAGGCCACTAAGAAGGGTGTTCGCTTCGATGATATTCTCGACCGCCTGAGTCAGCGCTCCACACTCGACAGCATATTTGGCCGCGACCGCATCACGCATGAGAACGTCGTAGCAGGCTCTCGCCAGGGCCAAACCCGCGGCGGGCGCCGGAAAGCCGGAGGCGATGTAGTTCGTCGAGCAGGTCTCCATATTGGAGCGCGCTTCGAACCAAGTTGAGAGCGCGTCTCCGACGCCTGCGATGAGAAACCGGGCGGGCGCTTTGGCGACAACCCCGCTGTCCACGACAACGACGTCAGGATTGCGCGGAAGGGAGATTGCCTCCTGATAAACGCCGTCCGGCGTATAGCGCACGGCGATCGCGCTGCACGGCGCGTCGGTCGAGGCGATGGTCGGGACGACAGCGAGCCGCGCTCCCGTCGCGCAGGCGACGACTTTTGCGGTGTCGATCGTCTTGCCCCCGCCAACACCGACAACAACCGTCGCAGATTGCGCCTGCGCGAGAGCCTCGACGCGGGCGATTTCCTCGGAACAGCACTCGCCGCTGAAGCGCTCGATGGTGTGCGAAACTCCGCCCTTCGCAAGCGATCTACGCAGGTCGTCGCCCATCGTGTCGAACACGAAGCCGTCTGCGAGCAGGAACGCCTTCGCGCCCAGTGGTCGCAGGTGGTCGCTAAGGCGCTCGATCTCGCCGGCGCGCTGAATGTATTTGCCAGGTCCACCAAAGGCGCGCCCGAATCCGATGCGGCTCTCTCCCGAAGCGTCCATTGAATCTGCTCTCAAACCGCCCAATCAGAACCCGCTGACCACGTAGCCGCCNTCCACCGGCAGTGTCGTTGCTGTAACGAAGAGCGCCGCGGGCGAGCAGAAGAAGATTGTGGCGCCGACGAGATCCTCGACCGTCCCCCACCGCTTCAGCGCCGCCTTCGCCTCGATTTTCTTCGCGGGCACGGGGTCGGTCCAGAGCCCCTTCGTCATGTCGGTCTTGTGGTAGCCCGGCGCGATCGCATTGACCCGGATGCCTTCGGGACCGAAGCGGTGCGCGAGCGTGCGAGTCAGACCGAGAAGGCCGGTTTTGCTAGCGGAATAGGCCGGCACGGCGTCGTCGACGACATAGCTCAGCATCGAGGCGACGTTCACGATCGAGCCTTTCGACTTCGCGAGCAGCGGCCGCGACGCCATCGAAAGCCGCATCACGCTGTTGAGATTGACATCCATCACGTCGAGGAAGTCGGCCTCCTCATATTCCTTCTCGGGCTTCGCCACGCCCGCGGCGTTGACCAGCGCGTCGAGGCTCTTAAAGCCGCCGACGAAGACGTCGATCGCCTTCCGGTCGCGCACGTCGAGCAGTTCGAAGCGAACGCCTTTTGCGTCGCTGTCGGAGCGTGCGGCGTCGAGCCGCGCTCGTGAAGCGCCGGTCGCAGTCACTTCGGCGCCGAGACGCGCGAAGCCTTTTGCAAGGGCGAGGCCGATGCCGCTTGTGCCCCCGGAGATAAGGACGCGCTTGCCGGCGAACAGGTCGGAGCGGAAGGTTGCNAGAATTTCGTCCATGCCCAGGTTCCTGCTCAGTGTGCGGCGGCGAGCGCGTCGAGGTCGTCGTAGAGCGCCTGTGAATGCGCGTAGAGCCGATCGAAGATCGGCTGCATCCGGGCATAGGTGTGCGCCCAGCCGGGGTCCGGCTTCACCTCATCGACATAGCGTACGTAAGCCGCGACGGCGTCTTCGAGCCGGGCGAAACGGCCGACGGCGGTCGCCGCCAGCGCTGCGCAGCCGATGACGCCGCATTCGGGCTCCTTCGGAACCACGATCGGCACGCCATAAACGCTTGCCTTGATCTTCAGCCACAGCTCGGTCTTGGCGCCGCCGCCCGAGGCTATGACCCGCTCGAGCCCGCGGCCGGCTGCCTTTTCCATGATACGGAGGTGGCGGGCGGCGGCGAAGGCGACGCCTTCGAGGACGGCGCGATGGAGATGCGCGAGCCCATGCCCCGCCCCGAGGCCGAAGAACTGCGCCCGCGCATTGCGGTGCGCGCCGAGTCTCTCGCCCGTGAGATAAGGCATGAAGAAGAGGCCGTCCGAGCCCGAGGGCGCGGAGGCGGCGCGCGCGGTGATGTCGCTATAGGCGAGCGCCTTCTCATGAAACGCGCGCCGCGCCCAGCGCATCGCGTCGCCACCCGTCTCGAGCAGGACGAACGGCCCCCAATTGCCCTCGATGGTCGCGACGTTGCAGACCTCAGGATCAAGCAGCGGCGCGTCGGCAATGAGCGTGAGAATGCAGGAGGTGCCGGTCACGTCGGATGCGATGCCGGGCCGGCAGGCGCCGGAGCCGAGCAGCGCCATCGGATAGTCAGCGCCNCCGACCAGCACGGGAGTCCCCGCCCGGAGCCCCGTCTCGCGGGCGGCCTCAGCCGTGACCGCGCCGAGAGTCTCCAACGGCTCCCGGATCGGCGGCAGCTTGGCGGTGTCGAGGTCGAGCAGGCCGATCATCGTTTCCGACCAGCGGCGCGTTTGCGGATTCATGAGGAAGCTGCACGAGGCGTCGCCAGAGTCCATCGCGATCTCGCCGGTGAGGCGAAGGTTGATGTAGTCCTTCGGCATGAGGACCACGCGCGCAGCTTCATAAGCCTCCGGATCGTTCCGCTTAAGCCACAACAGTTTGAACGCGGGCCAAGCCGGGGTCGGCGGGTTGCCGCTCTCCGCGAGATAGGCCGAGGCGCCGTACTCGCGCTCGAAATCGGCGACGAGGTCTGCGGTGCGCTTGTCGTTCCATAAAGGGGCAGCTTCACGCGTCGGCTGTCCCCTGTCGTCGACGAGCACTGTGCCGTGCATCTGGCCGCAGGCACAGATCGCAGCGACCCGCTCGCGCCCGTCCTCGACTGAGGCGAGCACGTCGCGGATCGAGGCGGAGACACCGTCCCACCAGTCAAGCGGTCTCTGCTCTGCCCAGCCAAATTGCGGCACAATCTGATCATGCTCGCGCGCGGCAATGTGAAGGATCTCGCCCGCCAAATCCACTAGCGCGGCGCGGACGCTGCCCGTACCGACGTCGATGGAGAGGGTCAGATCGCGGGCCATGCGATCACCGCTTCAGCGATCCGGCGCCGTACTGAATCAGCATGGCGAGGACGATGATCAGTCCCATGTAGACGTTCTGATTATAACCCGGCACGCCCGCGAGATTCATGATATTGGCAATGATGCCCATGACCAGCGCGCCGAGTAGCGTGTTGATGACGCCGCCGCGTCCGCCCATGAGGCTCGCGCCGCCGATAACCACCGCCGCGATCACGTCGAGCTCCGCTCCGATTCCGACCTGTGCGGAGCCGACCCCCGTTCGGCTGGTGGAGATGATGCCTGCAACCGCCGCCAGCGCCCCTGAGATCACATAGACCGCGAGGATGTAGCGCGGCACCGGAATGCCAGAAAGGCGCACCGCCTCCTCGTTCGACCCGATGGCGGTGATGATGCGTCCAAAACTCGTAAAGTTGAGAACGATGCCGCCGATGATGAAGATCGCGAACATCAGGATTACCGGTTGCGGCAGGCCGAACAAGAAGCCCGAACCGAAATCGGCGAGTGCGTCGCCCCCGTCGCCTAGCGGAATAGGACGTCCCGCCGAGAAAATCAGCGAGAGGCCGCGCGCGATCGCCATCATTGCCAGTGACATCACGAAGGATGGCAGTTTCAGATAGGCGACAAAAGACCCTGTAACCACGCCGCATGCCGCGCCGGACAGAATGACCAGTAAAATGCTGACTGGGACGCCGTATCCGGAAAAGGCGATGAAATAAGCGCTCAGCACGCTGCCGAGCGCGGCGATCGAGCCTACCGATAGGTCAATGCCCCGCGTCAGGATGACATAAAGCATACCGACGGCCATGATGCCGGCGCTCGAGGCCACCTGCCTCAGCACATTAAGCAGGTTCGACCTGGTCAGGAAGCTGGGCGACCAGAAGGAGGCGGCCACAACGAGTACGATGAAGATACCGAGCGTGCCGAAGCGGTGAAGAAAGTCGCCGAAATCAAACCGCCGTCCGCTATCCGATGGGGCTCCGGTCATCGCCGTCATCGGTTACGCCGCCTTCGTGTGTGATGGGCTTCGGGGGATCGCCAGCGAGAGCAGCTTCTCCTCACTATAGTCCGCCGGCGCAAGTTCCCCCTGCAATTGCCCCTCGCCCATGACAAGGATGCGGTCGCACAGGCCGAAGAGCTCCTGATGCTCGGAAGAAATCACCAGCACCGCCTTGCCTTCTTCAGCGAGCTTGAGAATGAGGCCGTAGATCTCGCTCTTCGCACCGACGTCGACGCCGCGCGTCGGCTCGTCGAGGATGATGATGTCGCCGCCGGCCAAGAACCATTTGGCCAGCACGACCTTCTGCTGGTTGCCACCCGAGAGGCTGGAGACCGGCGCCTCGATGCGTGAGGCCTTGAGCTTGAGGCTCGCGCCGAGGTCCGTCACGATCCTGTGTTCGAGCGCGCGGCGAATGAAGCCGAACCGGTTCACGACCGCGGATAGGCGCGCCATCGTGACGTTCACGCGGATCGGCGCCTCGAGCACCACGCCCTGCGCCTTGCGGTCCTCCGGAACGAGGCACACGCCGGCCTTAACGGCGTCCTTCGGCGAACGCACCTTCCTTTCGGCTCCGTTGAGCACGATCGCGCCGCCTTCGAGCCTGTCGGCGCCGAAGATCACGCGCGCGACCTCGGTGCGGCCGGATCCGACCAGGCCGCCGAGCCCGACGATCTCGCCCGCGCGCACGGAGAAGCCGACGTCGCGCACGAGCCGGCCCGCCTGAAGATTGCGAACCACGAGCCGCTCGTCGCCGATCTTGCGCGGCTTCTTTTCCGGGAACAGAGCCGCCATTGGGCGGCCGACCATCATGCGGATCATTTCGTCGATCGTGAGGTCCGCCGCTGGTCTCGTTGCGACGACCTGCCCGTCCTTCATCACCGTCACGCGGTCGGCAAGGGTCAGCACCTCTTCGAGGCGGTGCGAGATATAAACGACGCCGACGCCTTCCGAGCGCAGGCGGCCGATGATCCCGTGCAGCCGTCCGGCGTCCTGCGCGGAGAGCACTGCCGTTGGCTCGTCGAAAACGATGATCTTGACCTTGCGCGACAGCGCCTTGGCGATCTCCACGACCTGCTGATGCGCGACCGCAAGGGTACCCGCGCGGCGCCCCGGATCGATTTCGAATCCGAGCGAAGTAATCAGTTCTGAGGCGCGCCGGCGAAGCGCGCTCCAGGAAATGACGCCCGACAATTCTCCGAGAAAGATGTTCTCCGCCACCGACAGGTCCGGCGCGAGCGCCAGCTCCTGATGGATGATGGCGATGCCGTGCGCGCGCGCTTCGCGGGGCCCACGGAGCTCGACGCGTTTACCTTCGATCCTCACCTCGCCGCTGCTCGCCGCCATCTCGCCGCCGAGGACGCGCATGAGTGTGGACTTGCCGGCGCCGTTCTCGCCGACCAGCGCATGGACCTCGCCCGTCTGCACGTCAAAATCGACGCCGCGCAGGGCGCGCACGCCGCCAAAGGACTTCGTGATGGCTTCGAGCCGCGCGAGTTCGGCCATGGCGCACTCAGCGGGAATGGAGAGGGCGGCGGACGAAACGCCCGCCGCCTGTTCGATCAGATGCGGGTTTCGCAGCTCAGAACACCGCCTCCTTGCGATAGTACTTGTCGACGTTCTCCTTGGTGATCACGTCGGGCTTGGTGAGGACCAGCTTGGGATAGTCGGCAGGGAGGTCACCCTTGAGCGCCCTAAGGCCGATGTCCACGGCCGTGCGCGCCACGAGATCGGGATCGTTGAGACCGGTCGCGCCGTACTTACCTTCCTTGATCAGGGCGAGCGCCTCCTTCTGGCCATCAGCGGCGGCGAGCACGAGCACGTCCTTCTTGCCGGCGGCTTCGAGGGCCTTTATCGCGCCGAGCACCATCGAGTCGTTTTCGCCGAGGATGACGTTGGTATCGGGATGCGCCTGAAGCTGGTCTTCGGCAGCCTTCAGACCCTCCTCCTGCGCCCAGGAGCCCCAGCCCTGGCCGAGTACCTGAAAGCCCGCGTGGCCCTCATTGACGAGTTGTCCCTCGATCAGGCCCTTGAACACGCCGAGGCGCCGGTCGCGGCCGACCTCGTTGCCCTGAGAGCCAGACAGCAGGATCATCTTGATCGGCGTGCCTTGCATCTTCTTTGCCAGCCACTCACCGACGAGATAGCCGTTCTGGTCGTTGGACGAGCGCACCTGGGTGATGACATGCGCCTTGGTGTTGATGCTCGAATCCATCACGACGACCTTGACTCCGGCCTTTGTCGCGGCGTCCGCCGCTGCGACGAGGCCCTCGGGATCGCGCGGGTTCAGGATGAGAAGATTCACGCCCTTCGAGACCATGTCCTCGACGTCGGCGATCTGCTTGCTCATGTCGTTCTGGCCGTCGGACTGCGACACCTCGCATCCGGCTTTCTTGGCCTGGTCCACGGCGGCGGCGACCTGGGCTGCGAAATAGGGAGCGCTCAGCGTGTACATCGCAACGCCAACCTTGCAGTCCGCGGCTAGCGCGGCGCCCTGCGAGCCGGCGGTCAAGGCTACCGCAAGGGCAATAGCCGAAAAGGCTGTCTTCATCGAGTTTCCTCCACCATCCCTGTCTTTAGGCCCACGAGGGGCGCATTTTGTAGCCTAGATACAGAACTAAACTACGTCAAGCTTGCTTTTAGGCAGAAAATTTGAACTCATCACCCATTTGGACGGTTGTGCGGTGCACGAAATCCAATTTATGTCTAAAAAATGGTTTTTAGGTGTTATAAATGAGAGGCCTTAGCGGATGTTCGTTGACAGTAATGTAGCAAAACTACAAACTGCCCAAGACACCTTAATCCCGTTTGAGAGGGAGGGACATGACGCTGATGGAACCGGGCGTTTGCCGCGTAGACGTCGTTCGCGGCCAACTGGTGGGCGCCACAAGCCACTATGTGAAAACCCTCGCCGACCTGGAGGGCCTCTACGAGGACGCCGTGGCCTTCGACGCACTGAAAGGCGCGATGAGCGACGAGGTCGTTTACGAAGTCACCGACTACAAGCCCTCCGCTAACCCCGGGGACATGATCATGGGGGTGACGCGCGTTCGGCCGGGAAAGGTCGGACGCGAATACTTCCTCACCCGCGGCCACATCCACGCCAACGCGAACCGACCAGAAATGTACTACGGCGAGAGTGGATGCGGCCTGATGTTGCTCGAATCTCCGGAAGGCGAAATCCGAGCCGTCGAGATTGGACCGCGGACCCTCTGCTACGTTCCGCCTTACTGGATTCATCGCTCTGTCAACACCGGTTCTGCCCAGCTGGTGATGACGTTCGCATATCCAGCCGACGCCGGTCAGGACTACGCAATCATCGAGGAAGCGGGTGGCATGAAGAGCCGCGTCGTTGACGATGGGAAGGGCGGATGGATGCTGGTAGACAATGCGGGATACCGAGGGCGGTCCGCTAGGCGCGTCGAGCGCGTTTATGCATCCGCGTTGTAAGATCTCACGCAACGTTCCTGCGTCGGGCAACCTCCTTCACTCGGCTCGCCCGTTTGGGAAGGCCGAAAGGTGAGCCGGCGGACCGTGCGAAATCCTCACCGGATCACGAGCGTTTGGCGATGACGAAGCTCGAACGCGCGATTGCGCCAACGCTTTATTTCTTCGGCGTGACCACCGCGAAGAGTTCGATCATGAAGGTGTTCCCGGCCTGGGCGAAACAGCTCGGGCTTCGCGACGCCGTCATCAAGGGAGTCGATTTTCCGTTGCACGCGGCCCCCGACGCCTATCGCGCCGCGGTCACATTCCTGAAGAATGACGCCAAGTCGCTTGGCGCGTTGATTACCACGCACAAGATCGATCTCTATCACGCCTGCCGCGACCTATTCGATGTCATCGACCCGCACGCGGTCTTCATGGGCGAAACAAGCTGCCTTTCGAAACAGGATGGGAACCTCGTTTGCCATGCTAAGGACCCGATTTCTTCCGGCCTCGCTCTTGATGGTTTTCTTCCCGAGCGGCACTTCGGACAAACCGGCGCCGAGGTCTTTTCCATGGGCGCCGGCGGCTCGACCATCGCGCTAACCTGGCATCTCATGCAGAAGGCCCGCGGCGCCGACCGGCCCGCTCGCATCATCGTTTCGGACCGAAGCCCACCGCGGCTTGAGGAGATCCGTCGGATTCATACAGCGCTCCATTCCGGTGTTCCGACCGAATACGTCCTTGCTCCACAGGCGAGCGACAACGACGCGGTGCTCGCGAACTTGCGTCACGGTTCGCTCGTGATCAACGCGACCGGTCTTGGCAAAGACGCGCCCGGCTCGCCGCTGACCAGCGGAGCGCGCTTTCCCGAACGTTCCATCGTCTGGGACCTCAACTATCGCGGCGATCTCGCCTTCCTCGATCAGGCGCGTGCGCAAGAAACGAGTCGCTCCCTCCGGATCGAGGACGGCTGGACCTATTTCCTGTACGGCTGGACGCAGGTCATCGCGGAGGTCTTTCACATCCGCATCCCCGCGCACGGTCCGGAATTCGAGACTTTGTCTGAGATCGCTCGAAGCACAGCAACGACGCCGAGGTTTGGCGCCGGATGAGACAGGATCGGCTGATCCTAGCCTGTGCATCGGCGCGATAGGTTCTTGGGAGGCGATGCTGGAATCCGGCCTGAGGCATTTAGGGGTCAGCGCGCTCGAAAGGGTGCGCGCGGTCCGGCCGAGCTTGCGCAAATCTGAAGCCAAGGTCGCAGACCTTGTGCTCGCGGATCCTGCCCGGATCCTGGAGTCTAGCCTCGCCGAGGCCGCGAGGCTCGCAGCCGTGAGTCAACCGACGGTGATCCGCTTCTGCGTCGCGGCCGGCTTTTCGGGCTATCAAGAGTTCAAGCTTCGGCTCGCACAGAGCTTGGCGCTCGGACGGTCGGCTACTCACTCGGTCATCTCGGAGAGGGATGAGCTTGGCGCGGTCGCTGATAAGATCTTCGAATACACGCTGACGAGCCTTGATTGGGCACGTCAGCATCTCGACCGCACGGCTGTGGAGCGGGCAGTCGAGGCTCTTCTCGGCGCTGCGTCGATCACGTTTTTCGGATTTGGCGCCTCCGCCACCGTTGCCATGGATGCCCAGCAAAAGTTCCCGTTATTCGACACGCCCTGTCGGGCGGAGGCCGACTCGCACCAGCAGATCATGATGGCTTCGATGATGCGCCGGGGCGATGTTTTGACGGCGATCTCGAATACCGGCCGTACCCGGCAGATCGTCCAGTCTGTCGAGATTGCGAAGGCGAATGGGGCGACGG
>JGI12635J15846_10004419_pt1 | contig 12142 bp, 9 predicted proteins | sample BlaSpr_A8_OM2_M2_FD_15846 | JGI IMG/M metagenome (IMG submission 15846) | reverse complement strand
GAGTATCGGCGATGCAATGGCGCGCATTCCTGAGCGGCGGCAGCAGGCGTTACATGACTTGAGGCAGCTGACCGCTGATGCAAAAGGCGCTGATGCAAAAGGCGCTGATGCGAAAGATAATGAGGTTGCGCGTCGCGGTCTAGCTTGGGACGATATCGTCCAAAAGAATTTTGACGCAGCCGCCGAAGAGTTGGATCAGGCAACCGAACTCAACGCTAAAGATCCGTGGATTTGGTATTACCGGTCGGCCATGAAGTATCGAAAGGCGCAGGCAACGCGACAGGAAATGCAAGGGCTGGCAAACATGATGCAGGATCTGCGCGCGGCAATCGATTGGTATCCCGACTTGGCGGATGCTTACAACATGCTGGGAGTGGCGCGCGTGGAGGGCGGTGGAATCAATTCGGCGCTGGAAGCGCAAAGGCAGGCGATAGCGCTTGCGCCTCGAAATGTGGAGTATCAATTTAATCTCGGCCAAATTTATGTTGCGGGAAAGAAGTGGGAGCAGGCCCGCGAAGTATTCACCCGACTTAAAGCGGGACCGGATCGAGCAGCCTCCGCAGCGGCAAAGCAGCAATTGGAAGATTTGGATACGGTGCAAAAATACGGTGTGCGTCCCCAGCGAGCGGGTCAAAATGAAGCTCCCGCTGGCGCGGCCAGCACGCCAGGAGCGAGCGCCGCCGCGCCCAGTAAGGCCGCGAGCGTAAGTGAAGATCAAGAAGAAGATACGGACGCTCCGCCGAAGCCGCCGGCTCCCAAACCAGGGATGACCGGACCAGTTCAGTTTCTGAAAGGGAAGATTGTAAGCAGCGATTGCTCGAAGCCTCCAGAGGCTACAGTTACGGTATTGAGCGGAATGACGACTTACAAAATGCACGCTGCGAATTACAAATCGCTGCTGGTCATAGGCGAGGATAGCTTTTCCTGTGATTGGAAGGATCGACTTGTGTCAGTAAACTATCGCGCGGCCGGGAAGCACGAAGGGGAACTGGTTTCGCTTGAAGTGCGGTAAGGGAAATGCTGTCAACGGCCGACACCTGGTCCTTAGCTACTGTCCTTGCTCCATCGTATGTATTTGATAGCACTTATCCTCATGCTTCACGCTCTTCCAGAATCGCTCCCTAGCTCGCGCTCTGGCACGATAGTTGCGTTGGATTTTTCTAATGAACGCCTCATCATCGCTACCGACAGCAGGGTTACCGATGATGACGGACATATCAACGACTGCGAATGCAAGATTCACATCATTGGCACTGGGATGGTATTTGCGGCTAGCGGAATACAACGCCAGGTTGACAACAGCACTCATAAAACCACCTTCGACGCTGTGCATATTGCTGCGGAGGTTAGACGTAGCAATAGCACCGCCAGCGTCGAAAAAGTGGCGACGTTGTGGGCAAGCAAAGTCAAATCGGCTATTGGAGAACTCGGCGAACGAAACAGGAAGGCTATCTTGGGCAGACTCATCAATGACCAATTCGTTGTATCTGGAATATTCATCGGTGCAGAATCTGATGGGCACATTGCGGCATACAATTCGGAGATACGCTACGACCTGATCGGAGAAACAATAGTTCTCACCAACGTCGTCGGCCCTATTAAACATGGCGTATCCACGTTTTTCCATGATGGCGAGTTCGCTCAGGAATTGTTCGCCAGTAAAACCAAGCGAGCACACGATGAGGCCATTCGACTGAGTAATCGACTCAACGCCAAACACATTGCCGACCCTAGCCCCTATTTCCTTGTTGCCGGAGTGGAGGCCGCGATCAAGTGGAAAACCGATGAGTTGATCGGGGGAGACGTAGACGCCCTGATTGTGCACAAGAACGGAAAGATCAAATGGTTCAAGAAAAAGAAGAACTGCGATCGGGCAATTCGCCAGCAACCGAACCGCTGATCCTGTGAAAACCCTAGCAACATTGAATTAGGCCACTACCTGCTTCTTTCAGTCATGGAAATGAAACAATTCCCAGATACAATTATCGCGTGAAGCCGACCATCTATGTGGTGGAGGATGACCCGGATATTTCGCGGCTGGTGCGTCATCATCTGGAAGGCGCTGGTTTCAACGTGCGGCTTTACGCCACCGGCAACCTGGTTGTGCCCGATGCCGACCGCCAGCGCCCAGCTCTGTTTCTGCTGGACATCATGGTCCCCGGGAAAGATGGCTTGGAACTTTGCCGGCAGATTCGGCAATCGTCGTCGCTGGCATCGGTTCCGGTAATTTTTCTTACAGCCAAAAGCGGCGAGGCGGATCGTGTTCTCGGACTCGAATTGGGAGCCGATGATTACATCCCCAAGCCTTTTAGCCCGCGTGAACTGGTGGCCCGTGTAAAAGCGGTGCTGCGCCGTTTTGAGCGCCCGCTTCCGCCTCTGCCAACTAAAATCGATGAAGTGCACATTGACCCCAGCGCGATGACGCTTACGGTTCGCGGGAAAAACGTGCAGACGACAGCCACCGAATTTCGCCTGCTGGATTACTTCATGAGACATGCGGGACGCGTTTTCACTCGCGATCAATTGCTTGATTCGGTCTGGCGTGAAACGGCATATGTTACGCCGCGTTCGGTTGATGTCTATGTGCGCCGCATCCGCGAAAAAATCGAACCCGATCCGGAGAACCCGCGCTACCTGAAGACAGTAAGGGGGGCTGGCTACCGCTTTGAGGTCGCGCGTTGAAAAAGCGCATCTTCGTAAAATTGATGTTTGTGTTCCTTCTGGTAATAGGCGTGACGGCACTTAGTTTGCAACTGACCGTTCGCCGGGTGTGGGAGCGTACGCTGCGCGAGCAGATCGAGCGCAATCTCAAAGAAAAAACATTGATGTTCGCGCAGCGGGTGGAGGCGGATCGGCAACACTCGCTGGCTGCTATCACCTCGCAGGAAGGGCAGGCTGCGGGAGCGCGTGCTACGGTCATTGATCCGACCGGCAAGGTGCTGGCTGATTCTGAGGCCGAGCCCGGCAGCATGGAAAATCATGCGCACCGAAAGGAATTCGTCGCTGCGCTCTCCGGGCAACTTGCGGCTGATGAGCGCAAGAGCCAAACCCTCGGCATACCTTTTCTTTATGTGGCTGCGCCTATATCCGGAGGAGCGGTGCGCCTGGCGTATCCGTTGCCGGAGATCGAAACGACGGACCGTCCGCTAAACCGTGCGCTCTTGTGGGGGTCTCTCGCGGCCCTGATCTTTGCGTTGATGGTGGCTGCCGCAGCTTCGCAGTATGTCGGATGGCGATTGCAGCGAATCGTTGATTTCGCCGAGCGCGTCGCCGCTGGAGACTTGACCGCGAGAATTGCATCGTCTTCGAGCGACGAGATTGGACAGGTAGCTTCGGCGCTCGACAAGACAGCTCGCCGAGTGGAAGAAAGTTATGCTCGCGTGCAAACCAGCCAGCGCGAACTGGAAACTTTGCTCAACAGCATGCAGGACGCCGTAATTGCGGTCGACGTTGGCGGGCGCGTGCAGTGGGCGAATCGAGGCATGGACCGGCTGCTGCTTCGTGCCCCTCGGCTGAATGCTCCGTTGATTGACAGCGTGCGCGATCCGGATTTCCTGGCCGCGATTCAAGAAGCCGCCCACAACCAGGTAGTGGCGTCGGTGCGCTCGAATACGATTGCGGCGGGACGCATATTCGACGTCACGGCTGCGCCCATGCCTGGAGGGGGCGCGGTTGCAGTGCTCCGCGATCTTACAGAGACGGCTCGCATGGAAAAAAGCCGCCGCGATTTCATCGCGAATGTGTCTCACGAATTGCGGACGCCGCTCACCTCCATTCAGGGGTACACGGAGACGCTGCTCGATCATCCTCTCGCTGATAACCACGTACGCGAATTTCTGGAGATCATCCGCAAGAACGCTGCGCGGATGTCTCGGCTTACAGAAGACCTGCTCACATTGGCTCGAGTCGAATCGGGCGAGCAGAGATTTGAGATCGAACCGGTGAGTCCCGAAGAATTACTGCAGGACGCTTTGGAAAGTTTCCGAGAAGTGGCACGGTCGTATGGCGTCGAACTTGAAGTCGAATTGGCGTTTGAAAAGTCGGCGTCGAGTGCTCTTGTAAATGCGGATCGTGAAGCCATTCATCAGATTTTTTCGAACCTGATTGAAAACGCGCTGAAGTATGCAGCGTCTGGAAAGAAAATAATTTTAGGCGCGCAACCGGTCGCGCTGGGCGTCGAGTTTTACGTCAGGGACTTCGGTCCAGGCATCGCATCGGGCCATTTGCCGCGGCTTTTCGAGCGTTTCTACCGCGTCGATAAAGCCCGCTCGCGCGAATCCGGAGGCACCGGCCTGGGGCTGGCCATCGCCAAGCACATCATCCTGGCGCATGGCGGGACCATCCGCGCTGAAAGCGAACTGAATCATGGCTCGACGTTTTTGTTTATCCTCCCAGCTTCCGAGTCGCATTCTGCCTGATTTTGTTGCTTCTTCGACAACAGAATTTACCGGCTTGTAACCTTTTCGACCCCGTTGCGAAGTATGCTTTGCTTGAAAAGTGTGCAATCTCGCCGACGATGGAAGCAGGATTTTTCTATGAGCACGTCCAGTGTGAAGAAAATCTCTTCTGAAATTTCGCACCACGAGTTGGTGCGGCGCACCGTCGATGCCTGCGAAATTGCCCGAGAGGCCGCCGCGATAGCGGCCGAGGGCATCGCGACCGGGTCCCTGGCGCGATTAAACGCCATTCGAAAGTGCGAAAAAGAACTCGATGCCATTGATGCAGAGGTCGACTCCGGCGTCACTTCGACCATCACGCGAGTGCCCGAAGCCGAAACGCGGCAACTTCTCGCGTGCATGAAAGTCATGATCGGGCTAGAGCGTATCGGCGATCTGCTTTTGAGTTTCGCCACCAGCGCACAAGCGGCTGGGGCACGTTTAGATTCGCAGGATGCTCGCGACTTGACCCAGATGGCATCGGTCCTCGAAAAGATGTTGGCTGATGTCGGCGAATCGTTTTCCCAGCGAGACGTGAAGAAAGCGATTGACGTGCTCCGCGCGGACGCTGAAATGGACCGCCTGCGCAATCTCATATTTATGCGCCACATCGAGAATCCTGAAAACACCGTCCATCATTTCAGCCTGCAAGTTATTTTCATGACGCAATCTCTCGAACGTGCGGGCGACCACGCGAAAAACATGGCGGAAGAAGTGTGCCACTTTGTCAGCGGGCGAAGTATTCGACATCTGCTGATGGCCTACGACAAACCGAAAGAACATATGTTTATAGAGTGGCTAAGGCAGAAAGATGAGAAGTCTTAGTTTCGAATGAGGTTTGGTGCGCCTCGCTGGCCTTGCCCGAGTGCACACGCTCCAACGGCGCTGCATCGCCAGGCAATCCATCGCAAGTTATCTCTCTCCGCTGCTTGACATCTGTCCCGTAGGCTCTTGACAGGCTTCCGCTCCAAGGCGAGACTCCAGTCAGCGCCTTCGCTTAAGTCATGCATGGATCCGCCCAACCCGAAAAGGAGTTCGCTTCAGTACGCGAGGATTCCATCGCGGAAGTGGGCCCATCTTCTGCAGTTGAGGCCGACTCACAATCTGCCGTCGCAAACGCCGGCAATAATCGCCGCGGGCTTGAAGAAAATGAATTGGACTCAACGCTCCAACTGCTGGTTGAGCGCGCGCAATATATCACCGGCGCGACCGGAACGGCGCTTGCTTTGCCGCATGGCGAGGAGATGGTTTGCCGGGCCAGCGCGGGGTCGTCGGCTCCGGCAATCGGGGCGCGGTTGCAGGTTCGTTCCGGATTGACTGGCGAAAGCATTTCACGGAGGCAGTTGCTGCGTTGCGATAATGCCGAAACCGACCCGCGGGTGAATCTGGAAGCGTGTCGCGCCCTCGGTATTGCATCGATTGTAGTATTGCCGTTGCTGCGGCGAACCGGCGAAGTTCGCGGCCTATTCGAGTTGTTCTCCGACCATCCTTATGCATTTGAAGAGCGAGATCTGATCGCACTCGAGCGCATGGCGGCCCTTACTTTGACGGCCCTTGATTTGGCCGAACAGCGGCAGAGCGTGGCGGCTCCGGCTAACGCGGAACCAGAAAAGACTACCAAAGCCTCCAACGCGATTGAGGCATCAGCGGGGTCTACAATTCCTTTGCCAACTTCGCTTGGCCCGGAGCCAGACGAGGACGAAATCCTTGGCGTTGAGGCGCCGACGGCTGAACCGCCGGTTGTCCGTGCTGAGACCCCAAGCCTTGCGGCTGAAGCGCCCGTCGTGAGCGAACCGGCGGTTAGCGAGTTGGCAGTCAGCGAGCCGGCAATCGTCGAACGGGCAGTCGTTGAGCCCACCGTTCTTCCCGCTGAAGTTCTGCTGGCCGAGTCAACCGAACATTTGCGCTCCGACCCGGAGCCAGCTTCGCTGCCCCAGGTGATTATCAATTCCGCTCCAGTTCCCGAGGCAATGCGCCGTGTGCAAAAATGCGAGAGCTGCAGCTTTCCGGTTTCCGAAGGTAGAACGCTCTGCCTCGATTGCGAGAAAAACAATAGTGAGAAGGATAGAGATAAGGATCGAGCGAAGAAGGATCTTGAGAGCAAGCAGATCGGCAAGATGCAGAGCGGCGAACCCCCGGCGGAGATCAAGTTGTCCGAGAAAGAGAGAAGTGAGTCGGATGCGGCAACTGCCGACTTACCAACCGCCGATTCCGCAACCGCCGACTCCGGCATTGCCGTGGCGCCGGCCAGTTCGGGGGAGTTCGTCCCCGCCTTCCTGACGGCATTTCCGCCGGGGGAAGAATCCTGGCTGTCGAATCACGTCAATCTGCTGGCGATCATCGTCCTGATCATGGGCATTCTGGTTGCGGTGGTGGTGTTTCGATGACAGTATCGAAATGAGTTCGAGAGTATGGCTTTAAAAACCATCCGGAGACGCTGAAATATCTGGTAGTGGAGCCGTTTCGCGTCCACAGAAAATCTACGGTTTAGCGGCCTGTTTTTTGATCTGTTTTTTCGTAGGCACACTGACTGGTTGGGCCTGCCCTATCATAAAAGGGGATTTGGCTCCCACGAAAATTACGAGTGTCGAGGGCTTGGGAGCGTTCCCAAATGGACCGGACGAGACGCCAAACATTCCCGCGCGGCTTATTGTCCCAGCTAGCGCCAGCACTATATCGTCATTAGGTCCAGACACATTCATCGGGCTTACCAAGGGGGTGGTAGGGGACGCCCTTCCACATTCATCGGTTGCATTCATCTCTGCGGAATGTGCAATATTCAATATTGCCGTACACAGACCCCATCCCTCAGCATCCCCTATGTACGATGTGAGAATCACAGACTGCCCCTTAAACTGTCTCAACCGTTCTGTCAGAGCTTTTGGATCATTTATAAATCGGGCTGATACCAAAAACTGTGTCAGTGTCACCTTGTTGTCGACTTCTTCGGCTCGTTTGGCGACTGCCTCAACTTTTTCTTGGGCCTTACCAGCCGCGATAACAGCCGCGTCCGCAACGCTTTTGGCGCGCGATGCGGCTGTCGCAGCATCCTCAGCGGACGTTTTAGCATCGCCAGCCTCTTTAGAGAGCAACGCCACGCGGAGTTCATTAGCCTTTCTGATCTCGGTTTCTACCTTGCCAGCTTGGACATCTACAGACAGTTCGCCAGCGACTCCCATCGCAACCAACCCCGCTCCTAGCATTCCCAATACGAACAGCATTGTGCTGGGCCGTTCAGGCGGATGCACTATTCCACGCCGGAAGTCGTGTGATTGGTCGATATATTCCTTGACCACAAATACCACTTCTAGTGCAACGCCAAGAACCACCAAGAATGTCCAGAAATGGAGCCACCCATGGAGCGAAGATCGGGAAGTGTCAAGGTTGTTGAGTAGTGTTTGGAGAGCCGAGTCGTCCATCGAAGAACTCCGCGATGACCAAGTGCTGACGGCAAAACTTCAACTAATGAATATCTGGTAGTGTCCTAATTTGCTTTTTAGGGTTCTTGGTGTTGCTAGTCGGGAAGATTGAAGCCCAACAAACCACCGGGATAAAACTTCTTTTCGGAAGCGATGTATATGTAGCAGAAGGGCGTTCGGTGGCGACGCCCGAAAACATCTTTGTAATGAACGCAGCCACAAGCCCAAAGGAAAGAATCGCGACTGTAAATTTTGTCCCGCTCGCCCTGAGCGAGAAGATAATTGTCCCAAAACTTACTACGCCTAGGGACGCTCTCGCCTTGTGGAACGATATGTATTTCGCTTTCTACCTCGGTGCCCGCAAGGTTAACAAATGTCAAATCTTTGGGTGTGTTCATGTCACCCCCGACCTGAAACTCTGCCTTGCACCCCATGATGATGCCGGGAGTCTTGCCAAAGTTCTGTATCCGATACGTGAAGCGAGGTGTCGGGCTAAGAAGAGGCTCCTGGACTGGGGAAAATTGCACTTCATCGACCAAAAGCCATGCCCTCTCAGCGTCAATAACTGCTTGGGCGTTGAGGGTGGCGGCGGCTGCGGCCTTATCGGCTACCGCAACCGATTCATCAAGCTTAGTCGCTTGGCGTTCCATACTGTCAGCCTGACGCCGAATTGCTCCGAGAGTGCGCCACAAGAGCAACATCTGCAAGAACCCGACTACTACCAGCAACAATGTAAAAGCCCAATAACCCCAATCCGCTACATCTCGCTTGGAAGGATTGAGCGTCACGGGGGGAAGTTTGCTGACGCTTACGGAATGTTCTGTATTTTCGGGATGCTGTTCGCCGCTATTGGTCTTGGCTGGCCCGTTGCCGTCTGCTTTGGCAGGGGATGGCACGGGCGCGGAGTTGTCTCGGTCGGATGCGCTCTTTCTCTTGACGTTTGTGGTTGCTTGAGCGGGGTTGTCGGCTGTCTTCCGTGGGACTGGTGGCGCTGCCTGCATGATGGACAAGAGCACAGTCAATGCGATCAGCTTCATGACCGGGAAATTGTACCCCACCTTAGCCGGTGAATTTCAAATTAGGACGCTACCCGAATATCTGTTTCCCTTGACAAAAAGCGGGTAAAACACATACTCTGCGCATAATCCCAAGTTCTACCGGAAGGGTGCACAAGTATGAAAAATGTGTATGAAGTTTTACGGCAAAAGGAACTTGAACTGACCAGGCTGGAAAAAGAAGTAGAAGCCTTGCGCGTAGCCGCTCCGCTGCTTTCGGAAGAAAAAGAGCAGGCGGAAGCCAACAAGCCAAGCTTAACTGCCACGCCGTCGCCGCAACCGGTTCGCATTCCTCCGGTAGTCGCTGCGCAGGGTGGAGCCCAACCGGCTCGCGCTGCGGGCTGGGAAGATGCAGCCAAGCGCTGGCCCTAAACTGAAACTTTCAATCGTTGACGACGGGAACCCTCCCCTCCCGCCGCCATTCAGTTGAGTAAATTCAATTGTCTTCCCATGCTGAGCGCGTCAATCCTGCGTGGTGAACGCCAGCGCCAGCAGAGTCTTCTGCTCCACCTCATGCGCCTTCGCCGATCCGGTTGCCGGACTCGCGCTGCTTGATCGCTTCACTGAAAGCACCGGACGCTCATTCGCTATGCGCTTCAACCGGGAAATCACATAGTGCAGCGCGCCCATGTTTCCGGGTTCTTCCTGCACCCACACGATATCGCGGGCTGTGCCGTGACGCTCCAACTCCGCGGCTAGCTCGGCCTCGGGGAATGGATACATCTGCTCCAGGAAGATAATGGCAGTGCTCATGTCGTTGCGCTTCTGGCGCTCGGCACGAAGTTCGTGGCCAATCTTCCCAGTGCAGATCAGAATGCGTTTGGCATCCTGCGCTTCAGTATCCGGTAGCACCGGCAAAAATCTTTGATGCGTAAGATCTTCCAGCGGAGAGAGCGCATCCGGATGCCGCAACATACTTTTCGGTGTGAATACAATAAGCGGTTTTCGCCACTTGCGCAGCGCCTGGCGCCGCAGGAGATGGAAATATTGGGCCGCATTCGAGGGCTGGCAGACTTGGATGTTGTCACGAGCTGCAAGCTGCAAAAAGCGCTCGATGCGCGCGCTCGAATGTTCCGGGCCTTGCCCTTCATAGCCGTGCGGCAGCAATAAAACCAGGCCTGAAAGCAGATTCCACTTGTCTTCGCCCGCACACACAAACTGGTCGATCACGGCCTGCGCGACGTTGGCAAAATCGCCAAACTGCGCCTCCCACATTACTAAGGCCTCGGGATAATCGCGGCTGTATCCATATTCAAATCCCATCACCGCGGCTTCAGAAAGCGTGGAGTTGTAGATGTCGCACGCGGCCTGTCCTGGTGTAATGTGGCGAAGCGGAACATATTCCGTCTCATCCTGAACATCGATCAAAACAGAGTGGCGCTGATTAAACGTCGCACGCCGCGAATCCTGTCCGCTCAAGCGAATTGGAATGCCCTGCTTCACCAGGCTCGCAAACGCCAGCGCCTCCGCCATGCCGTAGTCGAGCGGCTTTTTGCCGGAGCCCATTTCCTGCCGCTGTTCCAGCAGCTTTTTTACTTTTGGATGAATGTGAAAACCATCCGGATAGGTTGTCAGGCGGTCGCTAAGGTTAGCCAGCTCTTCCCGCGGAATGCCGGTGGGCTGTTCATACTCCGGCTTGTAGCGGCCACCAAAATAATTGTCCCAATATTTAGGAAGGTCGCGCATCATCGGTTTTTTTGTAAATTTGGTTGCGCTCTTCTGTGCCGCTTCAAATTCTGCTTTGATCGCCGATGCCTTCTCAGCGATGTTTTCCACGCCGAGCGCCTTCGCATAGATCTGATATAGCGGAGGATGTTCCTTGATTGCCTTGTACATCAGCGGCTGCGTTACGGTAGGGTCGTCGACCTCGCTGTGACCGTGACGGCGATAGCCGATGAGATCAACAACTACGTCCGTGCCAAATTTGTAACGGTATTCGGTCGCGAATCGTGCAATGTGCATCACTGCATCCACGTCTTCGCCATTCACGTGGAAAATTGGAATCGATTGCCGCCGCGCCAGTTGCGCTGAGAAACGCGAGGAATGTTCTTCGCGGCAATTGGTGGTGAAGCCGATTAAATTATTCACGATGATGTGAATGGTGCCGCCGACGGTAAAGCCGCTGAGGTCGGCATAGTTCATAGTCTCCGCTGTGACGCCTTGGCCTGCGAAGGCAGCATCGCCGTGCACCAGGACGGGCAGATACTTGTTCTCCCCACCCTTGCCGGCACGGTCTTGCTTGGCGCGAGTGCGTCCCACCGTTACTGGATCCACCGCTTCGAGGTGGCTGGGGTTCGACGCCAGGTGGATATGGATGTTCTTTCCGCTTTTCGTGGTGTACTCGCCGGTCGCGCCCATGTGATACTTCACGTCGCCGGAGCCGAGCACGCTGCGCGGGTCGACGTCTTCGAATTCCGCGAAAACCTCGTCGGCTTGGCGACGGGCCAAATGAATTACCAAGTTGAGCCGCCCGCGGTGACTCATCCCCATAACCAGTTCAACTGCGCCATTTTCTCCAGCGACGTCGAGAACCTCGTCCATCGCCGGCAGCAAAGACGTGTTGCCCTCGAGCGAAAATCTTTTGTTGCCCAAGTATCGAGCCTGCAGAGTCTGCTCAAAAAGATCAGCACGCACCAGCAGATCAAGCGCTCGCTGTTGGTCAACTGCTGGCGGCTCCGCCTCAATGCGCTCTTGAATCCAGCGGCGCCGCTCGGGGTCAGCGATGTGCATGAATTCTACCCCGACGCTGCCGCAATAAAATCGGCGCGCCTCGCGCGCCCACTCATTGTCGATCTGCAGATCGGGATGCGGTTGCGGCGGCAGCAGGCCGAGCGGATTCAACTCGGCTTCCAGATATCCAAATTGGCGGAAGAGAGCAAACACACGTTCGCGTTCGAGATTCTCGCTTGCATGATTAACGATTACTTTGGGAGCGGCTTCCCGGGCAGTACCGCGCGTTGGAGTTGCCATATAAGGTATCTATAGAATAACGGATGCGGCGGCGGATGTGGCCGATTCAAGTCTGGGAATGGAGTGCCGGGCGTCCCTTCGACAAGCTCAGGGCAGGCTCCCGCCCGGCTTCCACTACGCCTGGCGCGGATTGCCATTTCCCCATCAAACTCGCTTCTCGGCTATGCTCATCGTTGACGGGCGGGGACGCCCGTCGCTCCACTGATTGAGCAGAGAGGAATGCTTGCATGTCACCGCGTCGCAATACCACCCAACCCGGAAC
>JGI12635J15846_10004417_pt1 | contig 12145 bp, 8 predicted proteins | sample BlaSpr_A8_OM2_M2_FD_15846 | JGI IMG/M metagenome (IMG submission 15846) | reverse complement strand
CACCCGGCGGGTGCGAACTTTGGCCAAGGCGCTCGACGTTCGCATCACCGGCCGGGTGGTCAGCCTGTTCGACCAGGTCGAGGCCGCCCGGGCACCCGCTCTGGTTACTGAGGTCAAGGCTGGTGCGACGGTGCTGNTGGTCAGCGATGCCGGAATGCCGGTGATCAGCGANCCCGGCTATCGGCTGGTGGTGGCGTGCGTCGATGCCGGCCTGCAGGTGCAGTGCCTGCCCGGGCCGTCCGCGGTGACCACCGCGCTGGCCGTGTCGGGTTTGCCGTCGGACAAGTTCTGCTTCGAGGGGTTCGCGCCGCGCAAGAGCTCGGCGCGCAGAACATGGCTGGCCGCACTGGCCGACGAGCGCCGCACCTGTGTGTTCTTCGAATCGCCGCGCCGGTTGGGGGAGTGCCTGCGCGATGCTGTCGAGCAGCTGGGCGGTGCGCGTCCGGCAGTGGTCTGCCGGGAGCTGACCAAGGTGCACGAGGAGGTGGTGCGCGGATCGCTCGACGAGCTGGCGACGTGGGCGTCTGACGGCGTGCTCGGCGAGATCACCGTCGTGCTGGCCGGCGCGACTCCGCGCGCCGACCTGCCGTCCCTGGTAGCACAAGTGCAGGACCTCGTCGCGGGGGGTGTTCGCGTCAAGGATGCCTGCGGCGAGGTGGCAGCGGCGCATCCGGGCGTGCGCTCGCGCCAGCTCTACGACGCCGTCTTGCGGTCACCCCGCGACTGAGTGCGGATGTCTAGGCGCCCGTCAGGTCAGGGGGTGCAATACCCAACCGGACCGTATCCGCCTACGCACAGCCCGTGCGGGATGGGCGGCGGTGCTGGCGCTGCCGGTAGCGCGGGTAGAGCGGGTGCCGCCGGTAGTGCGGGTCGCACCGGTAGTGCGGGTCGCGCCGGAAGTGCGGGTCGCGCCGGAAGTGCGGGTCGGACGGGTAACGCGGGTGCCGCGGGCAGCCCGGGTGCCGCCGCCAACACCGGTAAAGCGGGTGCCCCCGGGAGACCCACCGACGGGAGACCCGCCGAGGGGAGACCCACCGACGGGAGACCCACTGACGGGAGACCCACTGACGGGAGTGCCGCCGCCGCGGCCGGAAGAGCCGCGGCCGATGCCGCGGGGAGACCAACCCCCGACAGTGCACCCTGCAGTCCGGACTCCAGTTGCGTCGGGAGCGAGGCAAGGTTAACCCCCGGTAGCGACGGGATACCTATCGAGCCCTTCGGAATGATCCCTTCGTTTTCGAGAAGAGCAATCGTTATGGCGAGACTGGTAAAAGTGCTCACGACGCCCTCGCCGACGCCTATGAGGCTGCTGCCGACGCCCACGACGCCGTACACGACCGACAAGGCCGTCGCCGCCGCGTTGGGTGCGGCGATTAGGCCGTTCAGGCCGCTTAGACCGCCGAGGCTGGCGAGGGGGTCGCCGGGAACGGCGAGGTCGCCGGGCAGGCCTCCGGGCATGCCGCCGGGGGCAGCGCCTCCACCTGATGTGTTAGACCCGCCGGAGGTTCCGGACCCGGCCACAGCGCGTGAGGCTGACGGCTTTGAACTCGCGCCGGGCGCTATCACGTTCGCCGCGGACTCTGTAGACGGCTTAGGAACGGCGGGCGCCGCCTCCGGCCCGGGCGACGGTGCTGCCGGTTTCGGCGTCTCGGGCATCAGGACCGACGCCAGACGCTCGCATCCGGCGCCGCACGTTCCTCCGCCCGGCACCGTCGTTGAGACCGAACTTATCGGCGTAGCCGCTAGCGCTGCCCCGAGTACGGCAGCAGCCGCAGCGCCGATGGCGGCGACTCTCATGACGGACCTCCAGCAGTCGACTCGCGATTGGCACGCGTCGGTGGCCACAGCTTACGTGCGCACGGCCCGCGGTGTAGCCGTTATGCGAAATTCCACTGCCGGCCGCGGTGGGTAGTTCAGCTAACCGACACCAGCCGTTATGGCCGTGGACGGCAGTCCGACGATGGGGGCCGCCTTATGCAGGCATTCTTCCCATTCGGCATCGGGATCAGAGTCGGCGGTGATGCCGCCGCCGACCCCCAGCACCGCGCCGCCTACTGTGTCGAACTCGACGGTTCGGATCGCGACATTGAGCTCGCACCCGGCGATTGGGGACGCCAAACCTACTGTGCCACAATATATTCCGCGACGATTCCGCTCCCATTGTGAAATCAATTGGCGGGCACGATGTTTTGGAGTCCCGGTGACCGAAGCCGGCGGGAAGGTGGCGTCCAGCAGCGCCGACGTCGGCAGCTCGACACGGACCTGCGCCGATACCGTGGACACCAGGTGCCAAACGCCCGGAGCGCGTCGCACGACCAACAGTTCGGGCACGGTGACCGTTCCGGTGATCGCCACCCGGCCAAGGTCATTGCGGACCAGGTCCACGATCATGATGTTTTCTGCCACTTCTTTAGCCGAAGCCCGCAGCTCCGACGGCCAGGCATCCAGCGGCAGGGTGCCCTTGATCGGGCTGGACATCACGACAGCGCCCCGGCGGCGCAGGAAGAGTTCCGGAGACAGCGACGCCACCGCACCCCACGGTCCCGCGACATAGGCTGCCCGGGCAGGCGATGTGCGCGCGACGCCGTCGATGAAGAAGTCCAGCGGGGACCCGCTGACTGTCCCGGCGAATTGTGTGCACACGCAGGCCTGGTAGACCTCGCCGGCGCGGATCGCCTCCAGGCAGGCCAGCACTCCGCCGCGGTGTGCTTCTCGGTCAGCTGCACCCCAGTCGATCCGGCAAAGGCCCGCCGACGCCGGTGGCGCTGCCAGTGCGGCGGTCAGCCAGTCCGGCATGGGCGCACCGGAGAGGCTCTCGTACCACCATTGTCCGTCGCGGTCGCGGCGCAGCACGCAGTCGGTCCAGCCGCCGGCGGCTTCGGGGATACGGTTCGGCCGCCCGTCGGCGCCAGGGTCCGGGTAGGACAGGTAGCCAACCCAGCCGCCGCCGACGACTCTGGGAGTGCTGGTAAGCGTTTCATCAGTGCCGGGCGAGACCGCGAATACGTTGTCGACGTGCACTGGACGTACCGACAGGCTAGGTGCGATCACCGCCAGTGCACCGAACCATTCGCCGGTCAGCGCTGCCGGCGGCGGCAGGCTCAGGCGGCTGGCGGCGTCACCGACAGCGCGCAGCACACGCGGGGCGCCACCAAGATCGCCGAGCCGGTCAATTCGCACCGCCCTAGCTTGACAGAACGCTGGATTCTCGCACGCCAGGCCTGTATCGCTCAGCCGCGGCTGATCTCTCGGGCGGTCGTCAAGGCCGCGAGTTTGTCGGGATTGCGTACTGCGTAAAAGTTGGTGATCTTGTCGTCTACGACATCCACGGTGATCACCCCCTCGAGGCGATTGTCGAGGTAGAACAACACTGCCGGAGCGCTGTTGCAGACCACCGCCTCCACCCGGAGGGTTCCCGGGGCTTTGCGCATCAGTCCGACGATTGCCCCGGCCACCTTCGCCGCGCCGACCACCGGCCTGCGGGCCGCAGTCACCTTGCCGCCACCGTCGGCCGTCCAGGTGGCATCCGGGGCGAGCATCGCCATCAGCGCTTCCACGTCGCCGCTGGCCGCCGTGGCCAGGAATTGGGCGGTGATCTGCGCGTTGCGCTGCGTGTCCATCGGTGCCGTTGAGGTCCCGACGCGCTTGCGTCGTGCCCGTATGTGTTCACGGGCTCGGTGGGCGACCTGTCGTACCGTCGGCGCCGGTTTGCCCACCGCTCCAGCGATTTCGGAGTACTCGAACCCGAATACCTCTCGCAGCACGAACACCGCACGTTCGTCAGGGCTCAGCGTTTCCAGCAATACCAGCATGGCCATCGAGACCGATTCCGCCAGAACGACATCGGCCGATGGGTCCTGGCCGTCGAGCTGTATCGGCTCCGGCAGCCACGGCCCCACATACTCCTCACGGCGCCGGGCCCCGGCACGCAATGCGTTGAGCGCCTGTCGGGCGACCAGCTGGGCCAGGTAGGACTTGCTGTCGTGCACCACCGACAAATCGACGGCCGCCCAGCGCAAGTAGCTGTCCTGCAACACATCATCGGATTCGGTTGCCGAGCCAAGGATTTCGTAGGCGATGGTGAACAGCAACGGCCGCAGCAGGGTGAACCGTTCGGCGTGCTCAGTGCCGGGCGCCCCCGACGTCATTGCAGTGCTGTCTGATGGTCGGCCGGCAGTTGCGCGGGCCGCTTGCCACCTTTGAGCCAAAGATATGAACCGGGTTTGGCGGCCTCGCGCCGGATGGCCCACAGCGTGGCCATGCAGATTGCTTCTTTGATGTACGCGGCGCTTGGGCCGCCCACGACCAGGTTCACCGGGGTGTCGTCGGTGCGCGCCAATTGGATGGTGCCGTGGGTGCGGCCCAGGCTGATGCACTGACCGACGAACGCCTGGTTCAGTACCGCGGGCGTGCTCTCGGCGATGCGGCCGAGCACGGTGTTGGCGGCTTGGGCCCCCAACGGTCCGGCGGCTTGGCAGCTCATCCGCAACGGCTGGCCCGACGGCGCGACGGCGTCACCCGCAGCGACGATGCGGTCGTCGTCGATGCTGGTCAGCGTTTCATCGGTGAGCAGCCGGCCCAAGGGGTCGGTGTGCAGCCCGCTGCGCGTGGCCAGATCCGGAACGGCAAACCCCGCCGTCCACACGGTCGCGGCGCTGGGCAGCACCGTGCCGTCTGCCAATACCACAGCGTCCCAGCGGACTTCGCTGGCGGCAAAGGATTCCAGCACGTCCACGCCGAGCCTGTGCAGCCGCTTGGCCACCGAACGCCGGCCCCGTTTGCTCAGCGACGGCCCGAGGATGCCGCCGCAGACCAGGGTCACCCGGCGTCCTCGCTCGGCCAGCTCGGAAGCCGTTTCGATGCCGGTCAGTCCGCCGCCGACCACGGTGATGGGTACGTTGTACGGCAGATCGGCGAGTGCATAGCGCAGCTGCTGCGCGCTTTCCAGGTCAGCGACGGAGTGGGCGAACTCGACTGCGCCGGGCACTGTCGAGGGCTTCGCGCCGGTGCTGCCCACGGCGTAGATCAGGTAGTCGTAGCTGAGCTCGCCACCCGAGGCCAAGAGGACCCGCCGGGCNCCGGAGTCAATGTGGTCGGCGTGGTCGACCACCAGCTGGATGCCGTCGCCAAGGAGTGTGTCGTAGTCGACGGTCGCGGCACNGGTATCAGCGACCAATTGGTGCAGGCGGATTCGCTCGACGAAGACCTTACGCGCGTTTATCAAGGTGATATCCACGTCGGGCCGCTGCCGTAGATGGTTGGCGGCCAGAGTTCCGGCGTATCCGCCGCCGACTACGACCACATGAGTTCTTTGGCCGGGTAGCTGGGTCATCTCGGTCATTGCTGTCTCCTGTTCTCGCGGGACTTGTGCCCTGGAGACACCGCGGGCAGGCCTGATGTGACGATCCGTGCAGCAATTGTGAGGTACCTCACTTGCCGGCCGGCAGCTAAAGTGAATTCGTCGCAGACGGGTCGACGCCGGGCGAGGTGCGCGGCTGCGGCGGTGACAAGCCTGCCAGCGCTCAGCGTCACAACGGCACCGACGGTTTGCACCGACGTTGACCGAGCCGAGCTCGGCCGAAAAATGCTCGCTGAGCTGGCAGTTTACCTGGCGGGCGGCGGAGCCTGGCTGCGGCCGTAAGTCCGAAACGTGTACGGCGCTGCGCAGGTCGCGCGTGTTACGCTCCGCTATAACGATTCATGACCTGCCCCGGGCCGAATGGTCACGCCAGACGACACGCGAACTAATCGGAATCTCTAGTGCACCGGCGTGCATTGGAAAAAGCAATCTCGAAGAAGACCCCTGATAGGGCCTGTGCCCAGATGGGACATTTGCCCACATCGGAGGAGCCCGTGCCGCGCAGTCTGGACCTCGTTGTCACCTCCGTCGCAACTCAGCTGATGGAGGCCACGGGATCCACTGCGACTCAGGTGAGCCAAAAGGTACTCGCGCAGCTCGTTGAGCAGTTCGATGTGGACGCCAGCTTCTTGCGCCACCACGACCACGACGTCAGGGCCTCGGTGCTGGTTGCCGAGTGGCCACCGCGAGTCGATATTCCCGATCCGGATCCGATGGCCGTTGTCCACTTCACCAGTGCCGACCCGGTGCTCGCGCAGTGTGAACACGGCAGGAAGCCGGTCGTGATACGGCCGGACCAGACGAACCGTTCCTTCCAGCGCTGGGTAAGCGGGGCCAAGCAGGCCTCCTCGCCCTCGGTGGCCGCCGCCCCGCTGGTCTCCGGCGAGCTGACCACCGGCGTGCTCGGCTTCGTCAAGTTCGGCGCCAGGAGGTGGAAGCAAGGAGAGATCAACACGCTCGAGGCGGTCGCCGCCCTTTTTGCTCAACTGCAAGCCCGTATCGCGGCCGAAGAAAAGCTTCGCTATCTGGCTGAGCACGACGACCTCACCGGCCTGTACAACCGTCGGGCGCTGGTGGCGCATCTTTCCGAAAGGCTCGCAGCGGGCAGCCCCGGACCCGTCGCCGTCTTGTATCTCGACCTGGACCGGCTGAAGCCGATCAACGATTACCTGGGCCACTCCGCGGGCGACTGGTTCATCAGGGTCTTCGCGCAGCGCATCCGGGTGTGCGCGGGAAGTCACAGCATGATCGCCCGACTGGGTGGCGACGAGTTCGTCGTCATTCCCGACCAACCGACGTCTGCCGCGACCGCAGAGTCTTTCGCCCGTCGGCTTGGGGCGATGCTGCGCGAGCGCCTCGCCATCGGCGGCCACATGATCACCCGTACCGTCAGCATTGGACTGGCGGTGGGCGTGCCGGGGCGTGACAACAGCACCGATCTACTGCGTCGTGCTGACGAGGCGGTGTTGACGGCCAAGCGCGCGGGCGGCAACCAGATTGCGGTGTCTACCGATGACATGTCTCTCAAAAGCGCCTTCCGCAATGACATCGAGCTCCATTTGCAGGGCGATATCGACAGCGAAGCGCTGCTGCTGCACTACCTGCCCGAAGTCGACTTGTGGACCGGCGCCATCGTGGCGGCGGAGGCGCTGGTCCGGTGGCGGCATCCGATATGGGGGCTGCTGCTGCCGGATTCGTTCATCGGGGTGGCGGAATCGACCAACCTTGCCGGCGAACTGGGCCGATGGGTGATGCGAAGCGCCTGCGCCGAATTCAGCCGCTGGAGATCCAACGGGATAGGGCAAAGCGCCGTATTGCGCATCAATGTGTCGCCTATTCAGCTGATCACCCGCGGCTTCGTTCGTGGAGTCGCCGACACCATCGAGGAGTTCGGCATCGATGCCGGATCGGTATGCCTAGAGATCACCGAGCGGGCCGTGGTGCACGACATCGAAGCCACCCGCAAGACNCTNTCGGAGCTCAAGGAGGTCGGGGTCCAGATCGCCATCGACGATTTCGGCACCGGCTACGCGGTCCTGTCGCACCTGAANTCCCTCCCGGTCGACATTCTCAAGATCGACAGCGGGTTCGTGCGCGACTTGGGCACCAACGCCGGTGACCTGGCCATCGTCCGGGCGATCATCGGGCTCGCCGAGGCCTTTGGGCTCCAACTGGTCGCAGAGGGAGTCGAGACACCTGCCGCCGCACTGACTTTGATGCAACACGGATGTCACCGGGCGCAGGGATTCTTGTTGTCGCGCCCGGTCCCGGGCAATGAAATGGAAGCGTTACTGGCCGCGCGCTGGATGCCGATGCCGTTCCTCGCTGACCGCGAGGCGTTGTCGTTGGGCGCGATCTAGCACTGGTCACAATGTTTCGTCGATTGGAAAAAAGTGCGCTGGCCGTTGCCGTGTGCACATCGCTGGTGCTGAACGGATGTGGTGGTCACAGTAACCCCGGGCCGTTGACAGCGATGGTCAGCCCGGCCATACCGCCCAACGTTCAGGAGATACCCAACCCGCTGCGCGGCCAGTACGAAGACCTGCTGAATCCGCTTTTCCCACAAGGCAATCCCGCGCAGCAGCGGTATCCGGCCTGGCCCGCGTCGTACGACGCCAGTCTGCGTGTCTCGTGGCGGCAGTTGCAGCCCAACGATCCGCACACGCTGCCTCCCGACGCTCCTGACGATCGCAAGTTCGACTTCAGCGTGATCGACGACGCGCTGACCAAGCTGGCCAGCCGAAACATGAGGCTGACCCTTCGCGTGTACGCNTACAACTCCTGTTGTAACTACACCTATGCGGACAACACGAACNTCGCGATTCCCGACTGGATGCGCTCTGCTGCCACCAGCTATCCCAGCCCGCCGAACAGCGCCACGCCCGGGGNGATGCAGGTGGAACCGAATTGGAATGATCCCAATTATCTGGACGCATTCGGGCAGCTGGTCGCCGCGCTCGGCCGCCGCTACGACGGCGACGAGCGACTCAGCGTTTTCGAGTTCTCGGGGTACGGGGACTCCAGCGAGAACCACATCGCGCCGGGTGCCGCGCCCGACGACAATGGCGCGGCGCTGGGCTACATCAGCCAGTATCGCGATCAGAGCATCACCATCGCATCCATCCGGCAACTGGTCGCGGCAAACGTAAACGCGTTCCCCCAAACGCAATTGGTGGTCGCTCCGCAGAATCCAGAGATCGTGCGTCAACTTCTCGCCGAAGACGTCACAAAAAAGCTGTCCGCGCCGGTGGGCATCCGCTCGGACTGCCTCGGTGTCCAGGCGCCGCTGCCGGCTTGGGCCGAGTCCAGTGACTCTCAGTACGTGCGGTCCAGCGATGCGGTCGTCAACGCGATCAAGCAGCGACTTACCTCGGCGCTGGTGATCACGCAGTGGTGCCGGTTGCCGAACGGTAGCGACCCGCAGCCGTACTACGAGAAGGCGCTGCACGATGTCGTCAGATATCACGTGTCGATGACGTCGAGTGCCGACTTCCCGGACCGGGATTTGAAAACTGCGATGGATGCCAGGCTGTATCTGCTGTGGGCGCAAGCCAATGCCTCCGCCGGCTATCGGTACTCGGTGGAAGCGCGGCCGGGATCGCAATCGATAGAGGGGAAGGTGGCGACCATATCTGTCGTCTGGACCAACTACGGCTCCGCGGCGGCCACGGAGAATTGGTTACCCGGCTACAAATTGGTGGATTTTTCGGGCGCGGTGGTCCGAACGCTACCGGCAACGGTCAATCTCAAGACACTGGTACACGACGACTCCAGCCAATCACGCGAGGAGGCCGTCCCAGAGTCGTCCACCGATTCGGTTCACATTGACCTGGCCGGTTTGGCGCCGGGGCACTACACGTTGCGAGCCTGCGCGGACTGGCAACAGCACAAGCCGGCCGCATTACACGTGGTGAATTATGCGCCCATGGCGTTGGCCCGCGACGGTCGCGATGGCTGGGGGCTGTATCCAATTGCAACGCTTGATATCCCGCGCGACTCGACGACTTCAGCCAACAGCTGATAACAGGTCGCCAGAGACTGCGTCGAGTGCATCGGGAAGTACTAGTCGATGGATTCAGCCCGAAGGCGTTCTCAAATAGTCGGCTAGCGGATCTTCTCCGACGCCCGCTTTGAGATCCACTCCTCGCACCGCGATGTTTTCACGTCGACCACGTGCTGACCCGCTGGTGGCGGCGCTGATCCCTCGAAGCCTTGGGGCAGTCGTGCGGTCTATATCCTCACTTGATACCCCGAACCTATGGTCCGGTACGGGCCAGGCCGAAACTAAGAGTCTGCCAAGGCGTGTAGAATTGACAATTCGTATGTAAGATACCGAAATCACTACACTCTCGGTATGGCGGCTTTCGGGCGCCGCGATAGCCGCGGCTCGCCTCCGCGTCGGCCTGTTAGGAGGCAGCAACGTGGGACCCTAGCTCCTGCCGCGGCCACGGCTGGACCAAACGGTCGTCAGGGCCGGTCGGAGGAGGTCCGGCCTAGCGGCACAATTTTTTTCTTCTTCTTCTCGCTCAGGCCGCGAGTCGCGCAGTACTTCACCTTACAGATTGGCAGCCGAAAAATGACCAGCGTTTCAAGATCAAACCCAGCCCGCATCCGAGTTCTACAGGCCGGCCTACGCGATCATCGCTCTCGTGTTTCCGGGCATCGCGTGCAGGTAGCGCGAGAATGTTGTCTTGCTGCGTGGCCCCTTACCGCCTCGGCGGTGGTCGGCCAGCAATGAGCGGGGGGCAGGGCAAGTCGACGCGGTCGTCCTCATCGGCCCGGGTCGACGTCAATGGTCTCCCGATCGGTCTGATCGACATCGAACTGAGCACGGCGCCGACAGAACTCGTTGGCAACACGACCGTGTTCGTGCTGCGTCCCGAGCAGGGACCGCCGGCGGCGGTTTTGAAGGTGGCCCGCGGCCTGCTGGGCGCCGCGGACGTGCGCCGGCAGCGGCGTGTGCTCGCCGAACTCGCCATCCACCCAGGGCTCGACGAAGAATGGCGCGAATTGCTGCCGCGGATCCTGGCCTTCGACGAGCGCACCGATGCGACTGTGTCTGTGGAGTCCCATCTGCCGGGAATGGATCTGGCGGAGGCGCTGGCGCTCCGCCCGAACCGTGTCGAGGAGCTGACCGCTGCGGCTCTCAGCGCTATCGCGCCGCTGCATCGGCGGACTGCCGCGTTCGTCGGTGTCGACGACGTCTGCTTGTTGCGGCCATGGGTCGTCGAACCATTGGCGGGTCTGACGGGCATGTGCCGGCGGCTAGATCCGCGCCGGGTTTCCGACGTGGAACGGCTTGGAACGATGCTGCGGCGGGCCCTTGTTGGCCGGCGTATGCCGGTGAGCTGGACGCACGGCGGCTACACCCCCGGCAATGTTCGGGTGGCCGGCACGCAGGGCCCGGTCACCGGCATCGTCGACTGGGGCGGGGCGCGGCGGGACCGGCCGGCGTTGATCGACGAGTACCTGATGATCCTGACGGCGAGTTGCCAGGTAGAGGGGGCTGATCTGGGCGCGGTCGTCACGGAGCGGCTACGGGTGGGTGGCCTCTCAGACCGCGAACGCAATGCGCTGCGTGCCGCTGGCGACCAACGGGACGCGGACATCGGTGACGGTGAACGCATCGAGGAACGCGTTGCCATTCTGCTGACCTGGCTGCACCATGTTGCGGACTTGTGGGGCAAGCGCGCCACCCATCCAAACCAGCAGATTTGGTGGGCCACCAACGTGGCTCCGGTGCTTGACGCCGTCGCTGCGTGGCGCGGATGGCCGCGGCCCGAGTAGCGGTCGAGCTGGGGCGGGCCGGGCGCTGGGCTGGAAACCCGACACCAACCTCACCGACGGTGTCAAACGCACCGTCGACTGGCTGCTCGGGATCCTCGATCCCCACCCGGCCGCACTTGCCCGGGCCTGACAGCGCCAAATACGATCCCGCACCGTCCTCGCGACCCTGACCAGACCACGAACAGGCCAACTTATAAGGGTCATGTGCAATATGAACCCGGCCTAAGTCCGGTTCACGGCACGCTGGCGCTTCATTTGGGTTTTTGCTGTTTCACTGTTCTGATCTTGTTTACGTTGCTAATGTGCCGTCCATGAAGAATGCGCAGTTACGTGATAATGGCTCCGACGGCCAATCGCACGACGGCGCTGGTATAGAGCGCAGTTGGCCGGTTGAGCGGCGGCGTACTCGGAGTTCTGGCGATTCACCGATGGACACCCTGACACGGTTGCCTGCTGTGGTGGTGTTGGAGCGGATGCCGGTTCCTTCGCTCGCCATTGCGCGGGATGGCACCATCTTGTTTGCGAATACGGCGTTTGCAGAGATGGTGGGTTACCAGCAGGACAGGTTGGCGGGGTCGGCGTTCCCTGAGATTTTCCACAGTGTGCCGGCCGAGGTAGCCGCGCTTTCTGGTGTCGATGCGCTGGCGAATCTGGTTGTGGAGCTGCAGCATTGTGAGGGTTGGACGGTGCGGGCCAGGATGAGCAAGTCGGCGCTGGTGCGGCACGATGATCCGGTTGTGTTGGTGACATTCGACAATTTGACGGAGCGGCTCTGGGTTGGCGAGCGCTAGTAGGGTTCGTGTGCTCAATCAGTCGAGGGGTGACCTGGTGGGTGGCGTAGCGACTCGCGGGCAAGAAACTCGCGAAAGTAGCCCAGCGACGTGTCGGCGACGATTGCTGGGAGCAGAAGTTCTAGGGAGCGGGTTAGTTTCTTGATGTGATCGCTGCCGCCTTCTGTCGTGGCGAGCAGTTGCGCTCCGAGCATGGCGTTGAGGATTG
>JGI12635J15846_10004414_pt1 | contig 12147 bp, 5 predicted proteins | sample BlaSpr_A8_OM2_M2_FD_15846 | JGI IMG/M metagenome (IMG submission 15846) | reverse complement strand
GGGAAGTGGAGCTTGGAGCTGTGATCGGATCGACCGCCCGGTACGTGGAGAAAGGCCGCGCGCTCGCGCATGTGGCTGGCTACGTGCTGGTAAACGATCTCTCCGAGCGCGAGTATCAAAACGATCGCGGCGGCACCTGGGACAAGGGCAAAGGTTGCGACACTTTCGGTCCGGTCGGCCCCTGGCTCGTGACTGCCGATGAAATCTCCGATCCGCAGGATATCGATCTCTGGCTCGAGGTGAACGCTCGGCGATTTCAGGACGGCAATTCGCGCGACATGATTTTTTCCGTGGCGGAGCTCATCTCCTATCTGAGTGCCTTCATGACCTTGGAGCCGGGCGACATCGTGACCACCGGTACGCCTGCGGGGGTGGGCATGAGCCAGAAGCCGCAGCCCGTCTATCTCGCGGAGGGCGACCTCATGCGATCGGGCAGCAGCCAGCTCGGAATACAGGAACATCGGGTCCAAGCCTGGAGATCACCATGATTCATCGAAATTTGATCGGCGGCGACTGGGTCGACTCGAGCGACGCCGCGCGCAACATCAATCCCTCGGACACCACCGATGTGGTCGGTGAATATGCCCGGGCGGACGCTTCGCAGACAAGGGCGGCGATCGACGCGGCGAAACAGGCGTTCCCGGCGTGGGCGAGGATATCTCCGCAGGTTCGCGCGGACGCGCTCGATAAAGTCGGCAGCGAAATCCACGCCCGGCGGGCGGAGCTCGGTGACTTATTGGCCCGGGAGGAGGGCAAGACACTGGCGGAAGCGACCGGTGAGGTGACTCGCGCCGGCTACATCTTCAAGTACTTCGCGGCTGAGGCGGTGCGCTCCGCCGGTCAGTATTTGCACTCCATCCGTCCGGAGATCGAGGTGGAGGTCACCCACGAACCCGTAGGTGTCGTCGGCATTCTTACGCCGTGGAACTTTCCGATTGCGATCCCTTCCTGGAAAATCGCACCGGCGCTCGCATTCGGCAACTGCGTGGTCTTCAAGCCCGCGGACCTGGTTCCCGGCTCCAGCTGGGCGCTCGCCGACATCATATCGCGATCCGGCGTTCCGGCGGGTGTATTCAACCTCGTGATGGGTCGGGGATCCATCGTCGGGGAGACCATCGTAACCGATCCCGGCATCGCTGCCGTCACCTTTACCGGATCGACCAGCACGGGCCATGGGGTGCTCGAGGCCGCCGCCGGCCGCGGCGCCAAGGTCCAGCTCGAGATGGGTGGCAAGAACTCGCTCGTCGTGCTGGACGACGCCGACTTGGATACCGCGGTGCGCGTCGCATTGGATGGGGCATTTTTTTCCACCGGGCAGCGATGCACGGCATCGTCCCGGCTGATCGTGACGGGCGCGATCCATGATCGCTTCGTCCAGGAGCTGTCGGAAGCCGTCGGCCGCCAAGTCGTGGATGACGCGCGCAAGGTGGGCACCACCGTCGGACCCGTGGTCGATCCCAAGCAGTTGCAACAGGATCTCGACTATATCGATATCGGACGGTCGGAAGGGGCGAAGCTCGTGGTGGGCGGCGAGCCCGTCACCCGGGAGAAGCCCGGCCATTACTTGCTGCCCGCGCTATTCGCTGAAACGCGCAACGACCAGCGCATCAACCAGGAAGAGATTTTCGGCCCGGTCGCGACCGTGATTCGCGTAGCCGACTACGAGGAGGCGCTATCGATCGCGAACGCATCCCGCTTCGGATTATGCGGCGGCATCTGCACGAGCTCGCTCAAGTACGCGCGGCACTTTCAACGCAACGCGGATGTCGGCATGGTGATGGTAAATTTGCCGACGGCTGGGGTAGATTATCATGTGCCCTTCGGCGGCCGGAAGGAATCGAGCTATGGACCGAAGGAGCAGGGGCAGAGCGCGGCGGAGTTCTTCACGGTGAGCAAGACCACTTACATCAAGAGCTGAGCTGGACCGGAGGCCGATCGCGCATCGGCGAACTCCGGCATCTATTGGCGGGGATGATTGAATTGACCGGCAGCATCAATCACCGCGGAACGGCATGGATGGTACTCGCGCTCACCGCCGCGGTCATGGTCGGCAACTTCTATGTTTACGACTCGATCGGGCCGGTTGCGGATCTTCTGCAACGGCAACGCCACTTCAGTGACACCCAAATCGGTCTGCTCAATGCAATTTACAACTTGCCGAACGTATTGTTGATTCCGGTCGGCGGCATCTTCGTGGACCGGTTCGGTGCCGCTCGGATGACCCTATGTACTGCCGCCGTGTGCTTCGGCGGCGCGGCCCTGACGGCCTTCAGTCCGAGCTTCGCCGGCATGGCTGGCGGACGCCTGTTCTTCGGCGTCGGCGCGGAAACTCTTAATATTGCCGTGCTCGCAGCCATTGCCCAGTACTTTGCCGGCGGCCGTGTGGCATTCGCGATGGGCCTTGGATTGGCTGTCGGCCGTGCGGGGTCATTCGCTGCGGATATGTCGCCAACCTGGTTTTCCAGCGGATACGCTCGAGGTTGGCAGCCACCGCTCGTCATCGCCACTGTGATTGCGGCGGCTTCGCTCGCCGCGGCGTTCGGCTACTACTGGGTAGCTCGCCACGAGGGGAACGCGCCAGCAAGCAGGTCGGCCGCCGCCCAGCCCCTGGTAGCGCGGGACCTGCTGAAGTTTGGAGCAGCGTATTGGCTTTTGCTGATGCTATGCGTGCTCTGGTATGGCGTCATGTACGCGTTCCGGAGCACCTTCGCGATCAAGTACTTTCAGCATGCACACGGTCTCGCCCTGGCGACCGCAGGGGCCATGAACAGTTACGTGTTCCTCGCGGCGATGTTCGCGACGCCGGCATTTGGTTGGTTGTGCGATAGGATCGGCCGCTACGCGCCGATGCTCGCGCTTGGCGCCTCATTGTTGCCGCTGTCGATGCTCATCATGGCTTTTACCCATTGGAGCCTGTGGTTGGCGACGGCCCTCATCGGCGTGAGTTTCTCTCTGGTGCCCGCCGTGATCTGGCCGCTGACGAGCAAGCGCGTGTCGCCGCGGCGTTTCGGGACCGCTCTGGGCCTCATGTGGGCGGTGCAGAACGCGGGAATTGCTGGCGCCAATCTCGCGGCCGGTTGGCTCAATGACGGAGCGCACGCGAGCGCTCAGAACCCGGGGGGTTACCGGCCCATGATGCTGTTCTTCACTGCGGCAAGTACGCTCGGTTTCGGATTTGCGCTGCTGCTATGGCTGACTGCCGGGCGCCGGCATCACGAGGCGGCCTTTGATTCTCGCGCGGTGAGCCAGCGAAGTTGCGATTTGGACCGATTGACTACGGCGCATCAAGGGCCCCGAGCGGATATAAGGGGAGAGTGAACTGAATGGTGGCGCCGTGGGGCACATTGGACACAGCCCAGATACGCCCCCCGTGAAGCTCGATGATCGAACGGCAGATCGACAGTCCCATGCCCATACCGGCGGACTTTGTGGTGAAGAAAGTGTTGAATAACCGATCCTCATTATCGGCGGAGAACCCCACACCGCAGTCCGTCACCGTGACCCGCAGTTGCTGTGCGTCATCTTGCTCGCTTCGGATCACGAGCTCACGCGGTCGATCCGTGACCGATTGCATTGCTTCGATGCCGTTCATCACCAGATTGAGGACCACCTGTTGCAGCTGAACTTTATCGGCGAGAATGTGGGGGAGCGCGCTCGCGTGTTCCACGCGCAGGGCTACCCGGGAGGTCGAGAGTTCGTGCTGCACGAAGGTCAGCGCCTCGCTCAGGACCTCACTGAGATTGAGCGGCGCCATCTTCGTGTCGGTCTTTCTCGCCACCGCACGGATACGTCGAACGACCTCACCTGCCCGAGTGCCGTCCCGGACGATCCTCTGCAGGGCGACGTGCGCTTCGTTCATGTTGGGTGGGTTGCAATCGAGCCAGCTCAAGGCTGCCTCGGCGTTGAACATGACGGCGCCCAGCGGCTGATTGACCTCGTGGGCGATGGAGGCGGTCAGCTCGCCCAAGCTGGTCACGCGCGTCACGTGCGCAAGGTCGGTCCGGGTCTTGTGCAGCTCACGCGCGGCCAATCGGATCGCAGTGACATCCATCACCGCACCGACGAATTCGACGTCGCCTGCCTGATCTCGGAAAGCACGGGCCACGACGTGAATATGTTTGACCCTTTCATCCGGCATCCGCAATCGATACTCATGGGCAAAATCCTGCCCGTCCTCCGATGCGCGCTCCACGACCTGCCGGAACGCGGCCAGATCCTCCGGGTGAACCCGCGGTAGCAGCAGCTCTAGCGTCGGAGTGCTCGCCGGGTCGTACTCGAAGATGCGGAAAGTTTCCTCGGTCCAGTATATTGCCCCACTGCAGGGCCTCCACCCAAAGCTGCCCGTATGGCTGAGTGTCTGGGCCTCGCTCAAGTAGGCCTCACTGCGCCGCAGGTTCTCTTCGGCTCGCTGGCGTTCGCCGTTTTCCGTGCGCAGTGCGTCATAGAGCCGGACGTTCTCCAGCGAGATAGCCGCCTGCGACGCCAGCAGCTTCAGGACCGCGAGCTTGGCGGAGGTGAACACACGCGGCGTCAGGTTGTTCTCGAGATACAGTGCGCCGACGAGCTTGGATTGTTTGACGAGCGGAAGGCAGAGCACCGAGCGAGGCCGGCGCTGCTGCACGTATGCATCCGCAGAGAATGTCGCCGACGCGACGGCATCATCCAGAATGACGCTCTCTCGCGTCCGGGCGGTGGTGTGGAGCACGGACTCCAAAATCTCGGCCGACGGCATCGCGGAGTTTCGCAGTCTCACCTCAATGTGGCCCCGGCCAGTCGTCGCCTCCGCTGCAATCCGCGGCTCGTTGTTCGTGAAAAGAATGAGCAGGCCGCGCTCGGCCCCCGCATGCTCGAGCGAGATTCTCAGGAGCGTCTCGATGAGCTTGGCCAGCTCGATCTCGCTCGACACCGCCTGAGAGGCCTTGACAACTGTCCCGACATCCAGCTGCTCGACGGGCGCGCTGACCGTCGCGCTCGTCGTAGACAGGGCCGACTCCTCACGCAAGTCGGGATGGCGCTGGTCGAGCTGCCGGACTTTGCCGAGCGCACCCCAGCGCAGATAGCAGTGCCGGGCGTTCCGCAGACAGGTATACGCGACGCTCTCGACGCCGCGTTCGGCGTAGAACCGGGCCGCGACCTCGTGGGCCACGCCTTCGTTCTGCACGAATCCGTGCTCGCGAGCCGATGTTATCGCTTGCTCGTAAAGACGCATGGACTCGGCGTCTCGCCCTTCGAGGCGCGCGATCTCGGCCAGCACCAGGGCGTACTTGTCGCGGAACGTCGGTGGATAATTTTCGGTCCACTCGCGCAACTGCTCCCGGTGTGCCGCCAGGAGGTCGCGCCAACCGGCCCGCTCATCGGCAGAAGCCTGCTCATAGAGCGCGGAGACCGTCAGCGCGGTATAGTAGAAATAATCAAGCAAATAAATCTGGCCCGCGGCCCCCCAAAGCACCGGTTTCACGCTGACCGCTGCCGCTAGAGCCTCGGCGTAGTCGCCGGACAGGAAGCGCGCCTTCAGTTTGAGGATCCAGTAGAGACAAATCATCGTTTTCATCCGGTCGTCCGTCAGATGCGCCTCGAAAGCCGCCTCGTCGAAGCGCACGTCGCTGAAGGTCGAGAAGGTTGCAGTGCGACCCTGCATGGCCGCAATGAAGCGTTGCTGGCTCACAATGAGATCCGCCACATCGCGGAACTTGGCGGTCCCGGCGAAATCCAGCGCTCTCTCCGACTCGCGCCACACCGCATCGAGTGGATCGTTCCTCAGGAGAGAGGCTGTGATGGATTGGTGCATGCTGTAGCAAGCGTAAGTCAGATCGCCTGTCTCAGCGGCGGCGCGAGTGGTCGCCCGACGCAGTTCGATCACGCTCGTGAGCGGCTGTGTCCAGCCGCTGACAGCTCCCATATCGTGGTAGACCTTGATGTGGTAGGCGGTGAAGCGGTACTTCTCGACCAGGTCGCAGGCGAGCCTGCCGAGGCGGTAACCCTCGCGGTAACGGTGAAAGACCGGTCCAAGGAGAGATCCGAGGCAGGCATAGGCGTGCGCGGAAGCACCGCTCACACCGTACTGCATGCTGATGTTGGCCATGCGGCACACGAGCATGCAGAACAAATGGAAGTCGGTGAAGTAGCTGACTTCGGCAAGGTTCGAGAACACCTGCATCGCGACCAGCAACTCCGGATCGGTCATGGGCGGCAGCTCGATCAGACGCTCGATCGGGCGCCCGTCGAGATTCCCCCAGACCATCTCATATTCAGCCTGGACCTCTTCCCAGCTCGGGTGTGCAGGCAGGTCGATATCGAAAAAGCGCAGGCACGTTAGGGCGTAGTCTGCGGCTTGCGGATATTCCCCCTTCACGGTATGCAACCGGACCTTGAGGTGATAAACGGCCGCCTGGTCGACTTTCGATGCCCCGCGCTTCAATAGCTCCGTCATCAACTGCTCGGCCTTGTCGAAGTTTCCCCTCTGAAGCTCGCATTGCGCGCGTTCGAGCCACAAGTCGAACATCAACCCGTACTGACCACTCCAGTCTGTCTCGTCCAACAACTCCATGCCGGAGGCAAGATACGAGCTCGCTGATGCATAGGCCGCCGAAGCATTCGCCTTTCGCCCGGCACGCAGGTTGATTGTCGCCACGTGTGACTTCTCGGCCCGTTCGACAATCAACGCACCGCCTCGATTGAAATGGTTCGCAACCTCGAACAGTTGTTCAGTGAGCTCCTCCGCCGTCATGCTCGCCAGCAGCTTACGGCCGACCCGCAGGTGAACGGTTGCGCGATGTTCTTCAGGAAATAATGAATACGCCGCCTGCTGGATTCGGTCGTGAGCGAATTTGTAGTTATTGCCCTGATGGACGATTAGACCGGCGCGAACAGCTCCCCAGAGGGCCGCACGCGTAGTTTCCTCCGTTTGCTCGTACACGATGCTCAGCATGCCGATGTCGCTCGTGTTACCGAGGCAGGCGAGGTGCTTCAGGACGTCCTGCGTGACGATCGACAGCCGCTTCAGTTTCTGGACCATGAGGTCCACCACGTTGTCGGTGTAGGTCTTCGCACGGATACGATCGATGTCCCACGCCCAGACGGCCGCGACGGGGTCGAACTTGAGCAAGCCCTCGTCGGCCAGCGCGATCAAGAACTGAATCGCGAAGAACGCATTGCCGCCGGTCTTCTCCTCGACGAGCTCCGCCAAGGTTCGCGCGCACTCGGGTTCGCAGCGCAGGGCGTCGCCAATGAGCCGGCCGATATCGCGGAGTCTGAGCGGCGCCAACACGATTTCATGCACCCTCGCATGGGTCTCGCGGATCGCCTCGAGCGTACGATTGAGTGGGTGTGATGGACCGACCTCGTTGTTCCGATAGGCGCCGACCAGCAGCAGGTGCCGCACCTCCGGGTGTGTGACCAAGTGTTCCAGCAGGTCGAGCGTTGCGCTATCCAGCCATTGCAAATCGTCAAGGAACAACGCGAGCGGGTGCTCCTTGCGCGCGAACACGCCGAGGAAGCGCCGGAATACCATCTGGAAGCGGTTCTTGGTGTCCTGCGGCGGCAAGTCCGGAACAGCCGGTTGCTTTCCGAGGATGAGTTCCAGCTCGGGAACCAGGTTGACGATGAGCTGGCCGTTCGAGCCGAGCGCGTCGTTCAAGGAATTCCGCCAGCGGCCGAGTTCCACTTCGCCACGACTCAGAAGGGATCGCACCAGGCTCTGAAAAGCCTGGGCCAAGGTGGCGTACGGGATATCGCGTTTGTATTGATCGAACTTCCCGGACGCATAGAGCCCACGCGGTTGGACGAGCGCCTTGTGCAGCTCGTGCACGACGGAGGATTTGCCGATGCCGGAAAAACCCGATACGAGCACGAGTTGAGGTGTGCCGTGGGCCACGACGTCGTCGAAGCATGCGAGCAGCGTTTCGATTTCGCGCTCGCGCCCGTAGAGCTGCTCCGGGATCAGCAAGCGGTCCGAAGAGTCGCGTGCACCCAGCGGAAACGGATCGACGCGGCCCTGCGATTCCCATTCCGCGAGGCATCGCCGCAGATCGCCCTCGACACCAGCGGCGGTCTGGTAACGCTCCTCGGCGGTCTTCGCGAGGAGTTTCATCGTGATGAGCGATAGCGCGATGGGAGTTTCGACGTTCCTTTCATGGGGAGGAACAGGTTGTCTGGCAATGTGGCAGTGTACCCATTCCATCGGATCGGCGGCGGTGAACGGCAGTTCCCCCGTCAGCATCTCGTAAAACGTGACGCCAAGAGAGTAGAGATCGCTGCGCCCGTCGATCGAGCGGTTCATGCGACCGGTCTGCTCCGGCGCCATGTAGGCGAGGGTGCCGGCGATCTCGTCGGGCGGCTCCGGGTCGGGGCGCTCGCGCGGTAGCCGGGAGGCGATGCCGAAGCCGGTCAGCCACACACCGCCTCTTGCCACATCCACCAGGATGTTCGCCGGCTTGATGTCCTTGTGGAACAGCCCGCGTGCATGCACTTGGCGCAACGCCCCCGCGAGAGATATCCCGATGCGCAAGAACTCCGTGATGCCGAGCGGCCGGCCGAGTAATCGAGCAAGGACCGCGCCTCCAGGGTCCTCGAGCACCAAAGCCAAGCGGTTTCGGTGGCGGGAAAGTTCGATTGGTTGAGCCGCCCAGGCCGTATCCAGATTGGCCCTGAGCGTGTACTCATGTTCGAGTCGATTGAGGCACACGGGCGAAGCATTTTCCGCCGTGACCAACAGGATCGGTGGCTGTCCGTTGCCGAAACCCCGATACAGCGTTAATTCACCAGCTCGCAACGGCGAAAATGCGTAGCTCGAAAGATCTCCCAAGAGTCCTGCTCCTCGCGCGCTCCCTACGATATGCAAGATGAAATCCCGCTCGCGATAATATCCCATCTCAAAGGCAACGGTTCACGCCAGGGCCTGAAACTACCTTAGCGCATCGCATCATTCAAAACCCTTTGCTTGGCGGCGCTCCTATTAGGGATACTCAGTCGACAAGGGATGCTCAGAGAACAAGGAATGCTCAAGCGAAGTCGGGACCGCCGGCATGGGACGAATCTTGTACAAACCTTTCACAAGGGGCACTGTTCGTTGCGCTTTGACGGTCGTCTTCGTACTGCTCGCCGCGCACGTATCGGGGGCTGATACATCTGTTCCGAGTGCACTGCCCGAAGGGACCGACACCAGACTCGATGAGATCATCGTCACCTCGGAGAGGCGCGAGGAAAGTCTCGATAAGGTGCCGATCAGCGTCACGGCGTTTTCGCAGAAAACCATGGATGATCTGCACATCGAGAATTTAACGGATCTCGCGAGCATCGTACCCGGTCTGGTCCTTTCCACTCCTGTTGGGGGCATTCAAGACCTCAACGATGTGGCTATCCGCGGCATCTTCAGCGGCGGCAACTCGCCGACGACCCAGTTCTATATCGATGAGACACCGGTCGCGATCCGAACCCTTCCCGCCGCCGGCCCCGCGGCGAGCCCGCATCCGTTGATCTTCGACCTGGATCGGGTCGAGGTGCTGCGCGGACCCCAAGGCACGCTGTTCGGCTCCGGTGCCATGGGGGGTGCGATCCGCTACATCACGCCGCAACCGGGCCTAAACGATGAAAGCGGTTACGCGAAGGTGGACTGGTCTCATACGGATCGGGGTGCGCCGAATTACGAAGCGGGCGTGGCATATGGTGCTCCGATCGTGCGCGGCACGGCAGGATTCAGGATCAGCGCGTGGTTTGAATCGGAAGGGGGCTTCATCGACAAGGAGGACCCATATACCGGCGAGGCTCTCGAGCGCGACGCGAACGCGATGGATGCTTACGTCATCCGTCCGGCATTTACCTGGGCTGCCGCAGAGGGACTGACGATCACGCCGGCCTTGTTCATGCAGCATTTGCACTCGGACAACCCCAATTCGTACTGGATCACGGAGCTGCCCTATTTTGAAACCGGCGCGCATGTGTCGGGAGCGATCGGCGAGCCGTCGACCGATGACTTCAATGTGTGGAGCCTCGCGATCAAGTACAACTTCTCGGGAGTGTCGCTCAAGTCCGATACTTCGTACCTGGATCGAAGATCCGTGACGATCAACGACTTTACCCACGGTTCGGAGTTTCTCTATGCCGGTAAACTCTTTGTTCCGGGTTTATCGCCGTCCTGGCATGATTATCTTGACGACGGCACCTCTACACGTGCGATACAGCAGGAATTTCGACTCTCCTCGCAAGACCCTTCGGCGAGACTCACCTGGGTCGCCGGCCTCTACTATCGCCATGCTCTGCAGGGCGTGAGGCAGTGCCTTCCCGGCACTTTAGATCCGCTAACCGAGGCAATTGCCGGGGAAAATGCGTTGCAATTCACCGGCTTCCCAGACTATACGGAGCCCAACGGACAAGTCTGCAACGCCTATACCAACTTCCACACCACGGACATTTCGGAAGCGCTATTCGGCGAGATCACCGTCAAAATCGTCCGGCGTTTGAAGGCCAACGTCGGCGTCCGCGTCGAGCATGCAGTGGTCGAGCATCAGAACCAGGTTTCCGCCGGTCCCCTCGACGGACTCACCTATGCCAACCAAAATCTACCGGATCAGGTGGGGAATCCCGTGACCCCGCGATTTGGTCTCACCTACCAATACACCGCTGAAGACATGGTCTACGTGAGTGCGGCGAAAGGCTATCGATCGGCCGGCGGCAACGGCGCAACGGCCATTGGAAACCCGCTTTGCACGCCCTCGCTCACGGCGCTTGGACTCTCGACGGTGCCGACCTCGTACTCCTCCGACAGCCTGTGGAGCTACGAAATCGGTGCGAAGGACGCCCTGTTCAATCGGCGACTCGCCATCGAAGCGAGCGCATTCGTGATCGATTGGACCAATATCCAGACCTCGGTCAATCTCCCCTCGTGCGCCGAGATGTTCACCGCGAATCGAGGGAGGGCGGTGAGCCGGGGATTCGACCTTCAAGTCGCGGCCATCGTCCTGGAAGGACTGAAACTGGGCGCCACGGTTGGATACACGGATGCTTACTATCCCGACGCTGCGTTCGGCGCGCCGGTCGGCGGCGTGCCTCCGCTGCTGAACGCGGCGGGCGACAAGCTCGCGAACGTCCTGCCATGGACCGCCGCTGCGAACGTGGAGTACTCGCGCGATATCAGCGCCCCCTGGGGCAACGCGCGATCCTACGTCCGTGTCGATTACCGATGGCTGAGCGCGGCAAACGCGCTCAACCCGGCCACCGCCGGTTACGATCCGGAGACGAGCCCGTACCAAAATCAAGCCTACGGTATTCTCAATCTTCGTCTTGGCATCGTGCATGAGGGGCTCGACGCCTCGGTCTACGTGAACAACGCGACCAAATCCAACCCGCGCCTCGGCTACGCTCATGACGTGATCGGCGATCCGATGTTCTACGGCACGGCGATTCGCCCTCTGACGGTGGGATTCACCGGATACTTCCGGTTCTGACATGAGCCGAATGCTACGAATGTAACCCGAACTACGCTCTTCGAAATCGATGAGTAACCCCTCGAGCAGATGGTGCATTCATGAACATCGGGCAGGAATCGAGGAGCACGGTGCCCATGCAGGTCATATGATCGCATTGGAAGACGCGAGACCCGCTCACGGCTCGCGGCCGCTGCACACACACGACTATCATTCGGCCATCGCCAAGGCATTGGAGTGGTTGGGAGATCGCTACCTGTTGGCGAAGCCGATAAAATCCATCGCTCCTTTGCCAGCTGCTGCGGGCGCTAGAGCAACTCGATTGCCTCTCCGATCTGCTTGATTGCCTCGTTCACTCCCGGTGGAACTTCAGCTTGAGCGCGTTCGGTAATTCCGTCCGCCCCCGATACAACGCGCGGCGCTACAATATCCGGCAGCTGCTCGAGTTCGCTTGATATCGCGAGCAGATCCGTTTGCGCCCTGATAGCGTCGCCGACCCACAAGCGGTCGCCGGGGGTCAAACTCCGTTCGACGGTCTTGATGCGGGCCGACAGCGGATGCTCCGGTCCAAGCGCAGAGCGCGCCAAGTATAGGTGGTCGCGGATCGCCTTTGGATCCATCAGCTGCCTCCTCATAAACTGCGGCAACGGCTCGCGAGCCGGCCGGGCGCTGCTATGTTACCCGGCCTATGGATGGCGAGTTGGTGTATCGAGCGACCCTCGCTATC
>JGI12635J15846_10004412_pt1 | contig 12148 bp, 11 predicted proteins | sample BlaSpr_A8_OM2_M2_FD_15846 | JGI IMG/M metagenome (IMG submission 15846) | reverse complement strand
AGTTGCCGAAGCCGCCGATCATCGCCGGCATCACCATGAAGAAGATCATGATCAGGCCGTGCGAGGTCACGAACACGTTGTAGGTATGGGTCTCGTGGAAGATCTGCACGCCAGGATACATCAGTTCGGCACGGATCGCGATCGACATAGCCGCCCCGATGACGCCGGCGATGATCGCAAACACCAGGTACATCGTGCCGATGTCCTTGTGGTTGGTCGAATAGACGAAGCGTCGCCATCCGGTCGGATGGTCGTGCGCGTGATCGTCATGGACGTGATCGTCGTGTGTCGTTGCGGAGGTTGCCATTTTCAGATCCTGCCTTGCAGTCCTCGTCGGACCTTGCGGTCCCGTCGCCCTTGTCCCAAATTAGATCGCGCCTGAAAGCCTTGAGGCCTACTGCGCCGCCGCGCCCACCGAGGCGAACGAGTTCGCCGGGTTGGAGGCATATTTCTTCTTCGCGGTCTCGACCCAGGCCACAAATTCCTGATCGCTCACCACCCGCACCGCGATCGGCATGAAAGCGTGATCCTTGCCGCACAATTCCGAGCACTGGCCGTAGAACATCCCTAGCTTGGTGGCCTTGAACCAGGTCTCGTTGAGCCGGCCGGGGATGGCGTCGATCTTGATGCCGAACGCCGGCACCGCGAAGGAATGGATGACGTCGGCACCGGTGGTCTGGACCCGGACGATCTTGTTCACCGGAACCACCATCTCGTTATCGACGCCGAGCAGCCGCGGCTGCTTGTCCTGGGCCATCAGCGAATCGAATTCGAACTTGCCGTTATCGGGATAGGCGTAGCTCCAGTACCACTGCTTGCCGGTCGCCTTGATGGTCAGATCGGCCTTGGGAATATCGAGCTCGAGAAACAGCAGCCGAAACGACGGCACCGCGATGCCGACCAGGATCAAAACCGGAATCAGCGTCCAGGCCACTTCGATCAGAGTGTTGTGGGTGGTCCGCGACGGGGTCGGGTTGGCGCGTGAGTTGAACTTGACCACCACAGCGACCAGCAGTCCAAGAACGAACAGCGTGATGATGAAGATGAGCACGGTCAGGAAATTGTGGAACCAGGTGATGTTCTCCATCACCGGCGAGGCCGCTTCCTGCAGCTTGTACTCCCACGGCGCCGGCTGCCCCAGTTCGGCGAATGCCGTCCCGCTGGTGACAAGCGCAGCGCCGGCCACCGCCAATCCCAGCAACCGCCGGCCCATTTGGCCTTTCGACATCTTCATGCCGCTCGCGCTCCCTTGATAAAACCCCAAAAGCATTCCGCCGGATGGCTTAGAAATGCCGCACGATCCGCCCCCTGACAAACGGCCTTGGGATGTACCCTGAGAGGTACCTGGCCAGATCGCTAGAGCGCCGAAATCCAGCCTCTCAAACCATAATTCTCGACCTATCGCAATGCAGTAGTAGGGTGCCGAGCGACGCATCGCAGGCCTATTATGCGGCTGTCACATTTTCCCGTGAAATCAGGCAAAACCGCCATCTTTGCTAATCGAGGCCGCTTGACAGGCGGATTGCCCGATGTAGGCAAAGATGTCGCGCTCCACAGGAACCTGATTCGCGGGCTGGCCTGAAGCAGGGCTTGAACAACGCCTTCAAGGCGCCGTCATTGACATATCAATGCGGTGTTCGCAAAGCGACAGCCCGAAGAGGGCTATCAAAGGATCGATCCGGATGGGGCTTTCGAAATACTGGCCGAGAAGCACCGCCCACGGCAGTGATTCGTTTGCCGTCCGTTGCAGCCGCTGGCTGGGCGGCGCGCTCACCCTGTTGCTGCTGCTCGGCCTGACGGCGACGGCCCACGCCCAGGGCGCGGTGCGCTCGGTCCATGGCGACTGGCAGATCCGCTGCGACACACCGCCCGGCGCGCAGGGCGAGCAATGCGCCCTGATCCAGAGCGTGGTAGCCGAGGACCGCTCCAACGCCGGTCTCACCGTCATCGTGCTGAAAACCGCCGACCAGAAGAGCCGGCTGATGCGGGTGGTGGCGCCGCTCGGCGTGCTCTTGCCATCGGGGCTCGGCCTAAAACTCGACAATGCCGATGTCGGCCGCGCCGGCTTTGTCAGATGCCTGCCCAATGGCTGCGTGGCGGAGGTGGTGATGGACGACAAGTTGCTCGGCCAGCTCCGCACCGCCAAGACCGCGACTTTCATCATTTTCGAGACCCCCGAAGAGGGGATCGGCTTTCCGCTCAGCCTGAACGGCCTCGGCGAGGGGTTTGACAAACTGCCGTGAGGCATTGTGCCCGCCGGATGAACCCTTGGCAGACCCTCCCCTTTTCCGGCAATCGTGCCTATCTTCCGTGCTGTCGTCCCGGCGAACGCCGGGACCCATAACCACAGGGTTACGGTGTTGTAACAGGACTGCGCCGCGGGTTTTTGCTTAACTCACTAAAGCCTGTGGTTATGGGTCCCGCCTTCGCGGGGACGACAAGGAAAAATCTGGAGCCTCCATGACCCCGACAACCTCGCTTCTCGACCGCGCCAATCTCGACCGCGATGCCGTGCGCCATCAGGTCGCGCGCGGGCTTACCGGTGCCGATGACGGCGAGCTGTTCCTCGAATACAGCCAGACCGAGGCGCTGATGTTCGACAATGGCCGGCTGAAACAGGCGACTTACGACACCTCGCAAGGGTTTGGGCTGCGCGCGGTGAAAGACGACGCGGTCGGCTATGCGCATTCCTCCGACGTGTCGCTGCCGGCGCTGATTCGCGCTGCGGACGCGGTCGCTGCGGTGCGCAGCGGCTATGGCGGGACTTTTGCGGCGGCGCCCGCGCATACCAATGTGCGGCTTTATGGCGACGAAAATCCGCTGGACGCGCCGGGTTTTGAATCCAAGGTAAAACTGCTCGGCGAGATCGACGCCTACATTCGCGACAAGGATCCGCGGGTGCGGCAGGTCACCGTCAGCTTGGGCGCCACCTGGCAGGTGGTGGAAATCGTCCGCCCGGACGGCGAGAGCTATCGCGACATCCGCCCGCTGGTGCGCGTGAACATTTCAGTCGTCGCCGGCCAAGGCGACCGGCAGGAAAGCGGCAGCAAGGGCTATGGCGGCCGCGAAGGCTACGCGCGCTTCATCGACACCGGCGCATGGCGCGAGGCCGCCGACGGCGCGATCCGCGAAGCGCTGGTCAATCTTGAATCGGTGCCCGCACCCGCCGGCGAAATGGACGTGGTGTTGGGCGCCGGCTGGCCCGGCGTGATGCTGCATGAGGCCGTCGGCCACGGGCTGGAGGGCGATTTCAACCGCAAGCAGACGTCGGCTTTCGCTGGGTTGATGGGCCAGCAGGTCGCGGCCAAAGGCGTCACCGTGGTCGATGACGGCACCATGGCGTCGCGGCGCGGCTCGCTCTCGATCGACGACGAGGGCACGCCGACCAATCGCACTGTGTTGATCGAGGACGGCATCCTGGTCGGCTACATGCAGGACCGCCAGAACGCCCGGTTGATGAACATGAAGCCGACCGGCAACGGCCGCCGCCAGGGCTATGCCCATGTGCCGATGCCGCGGATGACCAACACCTACATGCTCGCCGGTGGCCGCGATCCCGCGGAAATCCTCGCATCCGTGAAGAACGGCATCTATGCCGCGAATTTCGGCGGCGGCCAGGTCGACATCACCTCGGGCAAATACGTGTTCCAGTGCACCGAGGCCTACAAGATCGAGAACGGCAAGGTCGGCGCGCCCCTGAAGGGCGCGATGCTGATCGGCAACGGGCCGACCGACCTGCATCGCATCACCATGATCGGCAACGATCTCGCGCTCGATACCGGCATCGGCACCTGTGGCAAGAACGGCCAGGGCGTGCCGGTCGGTGTCGGCCAGCCGACCTTGCGGATGGAACGGATTACTGTCGGAGGAACCGGCTGATGAGCGTCGACAACCAAACCGCAGCCCCGAAGGCTTCGACCTGGCGCGGCCAATTCGTCCAGCTCGCGGCGATCGTGCTCGCCGTGTTTGTGGCAAAAGGCGCGCTGGCCGAGCCGTTTTATGTGCCGTCGGGCTCGATGGAGCCGACGCTTCTGATCGGCGATGCGCTATTGGCGTCGAAATTTCCGTACGGCTACGGCTCCGCCTCGCTGCCGATCCAGATCAATCTGCCCGAAACCGGACGGGTGTTCGGCGAGCCGCCAAAACTTGGCGATGTCGTGGTGTTCCGCTGGCCGGGCGACCGCTCGCAGGCCTGGGTCAAGCGCGTCGTTGGATTGCCCGGCGATCGCATCCAGATGCGGCAGGGCCAGCTTTTCATCAACGACCGCGCCGCCTCGCTGAAGCCGGACGGCGTGGGACAGGCCGAGGACGACAATGGCGGCGTCGAACCGGCCTATCGCTACATCGAGACCCTGCCGAACGGCGTCAGCCACGCGATTTTCAAATTGCGCGACAACGGCCGGCTCGACAACACGCCCGAAGTGACCGTGCCGGCGGACCATCTGTTCGTGATGGGCGACAACCGCGACAACTCCGCCGACAGCCGCGTTCCGGTCCGCCAGGGCGGCGTCGGGCTATTACCGATGGATAATCTGGTCGGCCGCGCCGACGCTGTGGTCGGCTCCTGGGATATGGGCATCCGCAGCCAGCCGATCTGGACCTGGCTGTCCGGTTTCCGCGTCGCGCGGTTTTTTACCTCGGTGCATTGAACGAAAAGCTCAGCCGTGACCTTCGACGATGTCCGCAAGATCGCGCTGGCGTGGCCGGAGGTCGAGGATGGCACTTCTTACGGCACGGCGGCGCTAAAGGTGCGCAAGAAATTGCTGGCGCGGCTGAAGGAAGATGGCGACAGCCTGGTGACGCCGGGTGTGCCTGCGGACGAGCGCGAGATGCTGGTGGAGAGCCAGCCGAAACTGTTTTACTTCACCGATCACTACAGAGATTATCCGATCGTGCTGATCCGGCGCTCGAAGGCCAAGCGCGCCGCCGTCGAGCCGTTGCTGCGCCGGCAATGGCGGACGCTGGCGTCGAAGAAGGCGATCAAGGCGGTTGAGGCAAATTTGTAGGGTGGGCAAAGGCGCTCTTCGCGCCGTGCCCACCGCGTTTGTCACCACATTCACAAATGGTGGGCACGCTTCGCTTTGCCCACCCTACGGATTGGCGATGGATCGTGACGAATTTCTCGCGGCCGCAATTCGCAATCCGATCAACGAGAAAATTGCGGACGGGCTGTTCCAGCTCGCATTGCCGGATGCGTGGGTCGTATCAGGATGCCTGGTGCAGACCGTGTGGAACGTACGGACAAAACGCGCGGTCGATTACGGTATCGCCGACTACGATGTCTTCTATTTCGATCCCGATACCTCCTGGCAGGCCGAGGATGAAGTGATCTCCGGCCTGCAGCGGCGGCTCGCCGACCTCGGCCTCAAGGTCGAGGTGCGCAACCAGGCGCGCGTCCATCTCTGGTATCCACAAAAGCATGGCCTGCCCTACCCGGCGCTAAAATCCTCGACGCAAGGCATCGACCGCTTCCTGANCAAGAATACACAGGTCGGAATCCGCCGCACGCAGGACGGATTTGACGTTTATGCGCCGAACGGATTTGACGACATCGCTGACATGATCGTGCGGCCCAATCCGGGGCCGAACTTTTCGGTCACGAATTATGAGGCGAAGGCGAAGCGGTGGAAGATACTATGGCCGGAGCTCACGGTAATCGATGCGGAATCTCTCCGTCGTCCCGGCGAACGCCGGGACCCATAACCATCAATGTTTGTTGTGATGCCGGGCGGCGGCCCCAGCGTTAGCTAAAATCAACATCGGTGGTTATGGGTCCCGGCTCAAGGCCGGGACGACGATCGATAGATACTGGGCTCGCAAACAACGACTGCTTACCGCACCACGCCCGAGGTGAACCCGGCCTTGCGCCGCGGCGGTTTTATCTCTTTTTTCAAAAAGCAGTGCGCGTCTTTGCCGACATAGCCGGGACGCGCATAGGTCCAGGCCCGGCATTTGTTGTCTTCGGTGCAGGCCGCCTTGCAGGCCTCGTCGCCCTCGCCGCCCTTCAGCCAGAAATTCTTGTAGTCGCCGCCGAAGCGGTCGATCGAGGATTCCTCGGCGGTGTTGCGTGGTTCAACCACACCGGCGCCGCGCACGCCGGAGACACAGCAATTATCCTGGACCCGCGCCGGCACGCTGTTCTTGAGCCAGCACACCGCGCCGCCGGCGCTATCGGTTGGGTAATTAAAACTCCAGGCCCGGCAGCGCCGGTCGCGCTCGCACACCAGCGCGCAATCCGCCGGATCGCCTGACGGGACCGGCGAACTCTGATAGTCGCCACCGGGACGATCGAAATTGGCCTGCGCTTGCGCCGGACGCGCAGCATTGGCAGCCGCCAAGACAGCCGATATCACCAAACACGCCCTGAGCAGGCGGCCTCGCCGCATTCACGATTGCTTTCAATTAATTGGACGTCCGCCCTTTTCGGGCGCCATTTGATCGCCACGAACCTGTACGGCTGATGAACGGAGTTCGGGCCCGCCGCTCAACAGCTCGTCAACACGCTGATCTAGAAAGCGTATTCCTCGTAGACCGGTTCCACCGAACTCTTCCACGGGCCGTGAAATTTCTCCAGCATCTCCTCGGCCGGTGTCCGTCCACAGTCGATCGTCCGCTGCAGTGGTTCGAGATGACGGGTCTCGTCGCGGCCAGCGTGATCGAGGCGGCCGCGCCGCCGCAAGCCCGAATGCGACAGCATCAGGCATTCCTTGGCGATTTCGAACAGATAGCGATCCCTGATCCTGGCCTTGAAACCAAGACGCGGCACCGCGTCGCGCAAGGCCTGGCGTTCCATGGCGCTCCAATGTTTGACGATGTCCCAGGCGGCATCGAGGCTTACATTGTCGTAGAGCAGGCCGACCCAGAACGCCGGCAGCGCCGGCAACCGTCCCCACGGCACGCCGTCGGCGCCGCGCATTTCCAGATATCGCTTGAGCCGNACTTCGGGGAAAATCGTCGAGAGNTGATTGGCCCAGTCCGACAGCGTCGGCCGCTCGCCGGGAAGCGAGTTATTCCTGCCCTCGAAGAAGGCGCGGAACGACGATCCGGCGACGTCGATATATTGATCGCCGCGCTTGACGAAATACATGGGAACATCGAGCGCATAGTCGACCCAGCGCTCGAACCCCATGCCGTCCTCGAACGCCCAGGGAATCATGCCGGATCGCGCGTTGTCGGTATCGCGCCAGATCTCGGAGCGGAACGACAGGAAGCCGTTGGGCTTGCCTTCGGTGAACGGCGAATTCGCGAACAAAGCGGTCGCTACCGGCTGCAGCGCGACTGATACCCGCAGTTTCTTGACCATGTCGGCTTCCGAGCAGAAGTCGAGATTGGTCTGCACCGTGCAGGTCCGGTACATCATGTCGAGGCCGTATTGGCCGACCTTCGGCATGTAGTTGGTCATGATCTTGTAGCGGCCCTTGGGCATGACAGGGATTTGCCAGCGCGACCATGACGGCGTCATGCCGAGCCCGAGAAAGCCGATGCCGAGTGGGGAGGCGATCTCGCGCACCTGCGCCAGATGCGCCATCAGCTCGGACTGGGTCTGGTGTACGGTCTCGATCGGCGCGCCGGACAATTCGAACTGGCCGCCGGGCTCCAGCGAAATCGCGCCGCCGCCGGTGACGTCATAGAGCCCGATGATGTTGCCGCGCTCCATGATCGGCTCCCAGCCGAGCAGGAGCTGCATACCTTCCAACAACGCGCCGATGCCGCGCGCGCCCTCGTAAGGCACCGGATGATGGCCGGCAAGCGTGAACGGCGTCTTTTCGTGCTCGGTGCCGATGCGGAATTCGGAAGGCGGCTTCACGCCTGCTTCCAGCCACGCCACCAACTCGTCGCGCGATTGCAGCGGCGTCATATCGATCTGGTCACGCGCCATGGAAAATCCGGATGAAAGGCGCTTCGACCGAACGCGCGCGGTGACGGGGGCATCCGCGGACCGATCGGTCCGGAGATGGAGGAGGTGAAGATAATATCATCGGACCGGCGCGCCGTCTCTTGCGGCGGGCAAGAACGCCTCGCCGCAGGAGCAGCCCAGCCGGTCGAGCAGACCGCACAGTTTGATGGCATCCGTATCGGACAGTTTCGAGCCGACATGCTTTTCGATTGCGGCCGAATAGGCGCTCCACATCTTCTTCTGCAATTCGCGCCCGGCTTCCGTGATCTCGACGAACTGACCGCGCTTGTCGATCTTGCATTCGCGGCGCGCGGCGAGCCCCTCGTCGACCAATCGGTCGATCAATCGCGAGGTCGAATATTGCGGGATCAGCATCTGCTTTTCCAATTCCACCGGGCGCATCTCGCCGGTCGGCGCGCGCGACAATTCCAGCAGCGCGTCATACCAGGCGAGCGGCGGGAAACCGGCTTTCTTCAGCTCCTGCTCGACGGCGTCCAGCACCCGGCTCTGGACCCGCATCAGGCGGATCCAGGCGGCGGTCGCCTCGGTCGATGGTTTGCGTTTCATGGCTTGGCCCATAGATGTCCCTGACTTAGTGTACCGCACTAAATGCAGCTGCATCAATCTTGACTATTTCATGCAGATGCATTTAGTCATGCGCTGGCAAATCGCCAATAATCCCGAGGGAAGGAAAAATCCGATGAAACTGTATTATTCGCCCGGAGCCTGCTCGCTTTCCCCCCACATCGCGCTTCTGGAAGCTGGTCTGCCCTACGACCTGGTCAAGGTCGACCTGCGTGCCAAGAAGCTCGAGAATGGTGACGACTACCTGAAGGTCAATCCCAAGGGCCAGGTGCCGGCGCTCGCCCTCGATAGCGGCGAGTTGGTGACCGAAGGCCCGGTGATCGTGCAGATGATCGCCGACAAGGTCGCCGCCAAGAACCTCGCACCCGCCCGCGACAGCGCCGAACGCTACAAGCTGCTGGAGTGGCTCAACTTCATCGCCTCCGAAGTGCACAAGAATTTCGGCCCGCTGTTCTCACCGGTGCTCGCGGACGACGCCAAGGCCTTTTTCAAGGATCGGGTGATGGCCAAGTTCAAATATATCGACAGCCAGCTTCCCGGCCGCGATTACCTGATGGGCAAGCAGTTCACGGTCGCCGATGGATACCTGTTCACGATGCTGGCCTGGGCCGACCGGATGAAATTTGATCTATCGGCGATGCCGAACCTCCTCGCCTACAAGGACCGCGTCGCCGCGCGCCCGAAGGTTCAGGAAGCGCTCACCAAGGAAGGCCTGATGAAGGCGGCTTAATTTTTTACGGGTGACACAAAAGGCCGGATCGATGATCCGGCCTTTTGTGTTGCTGCGACGGGCACGAAAAACACCTCGCGTCGTCGTCCCTGCGAAAGCAGGGACCCATAACCACAAATGTTTGTGGTTACGCTCGATGTGGCCCCAGGCTGCTCAAAAAAACCGCCGGTGGCTATGGGTCCCTGCTTTCGCAGGGACGACGGTCTTTCTTTGCGCCGCGGCCTCGCGTTACGCNGCNGCCNGNTTCTTCGGCGGGAAGCGACCGTAGAAGGTCTCGCCCTTGGCGGCCATCTCTTCCAACAATTTCGGCGGGGTGAAGCGCGAGCCGTACTTNGCTTCCAGCCTGTGGCACAGCGCGACAAAATTCTTGGTGCCCATGAAGTCGATATAGGACAGCGTGCCGCCGGTGAACGGGGCAAAGCCAAAGCCCAGGATCGAGCCGACATCGGCCTCGCGCATGTCGGTGATGACGTGATCTTCGACCGTGCGCGCGGCTTCCACCGCCTGCACGACGAGAAAGCGCTGCTTCAACTCCTCGACGTCGAGCGTGTCGGGGTCGAGGTGTTTTGGCTGCAAACCACTCAATTCCGACCACAGGCTCTTCTGGCCCTTGCCCTTCTCGGGATAATCGTAAAATCCCTTGCCGTTCTTGCGGCCAAAGCGTCCCTGTTTTTCGACCATCTCGACCAGGAGCTTCTTCTGGGCCTGGTCGATGGCATTGGCGCCGAGATCGGCTTCGGTTGCCTTCATGATTTTGAGCACGAGATCGAGCGCTACTTCATCCGATAGCGATAGCGGCCCGACCGGCATGCCCGCCATCTTCGCGGCGTTCTCGATCATCGCCGGCGGCACGCCCTCCATCAGCATTTCCAGGCCCTCGGCCGTGAAACGAAGCACGCAGCGGTTGGCGAAGAAGCCGCGGGAATCATTGACCACGATCGGCGTCTTGCCGATCACGCGCACGTAGTCGAGCGCGGTCGCGAGCGCGACATCGCCGGTATTCTTGCCGACGATGATCTCCACCAGCATCATCTTCTCGACCGGCGAGAAGAAGTGAATGCCGATGAACTTGCCCTGATCCTTGAATTCCTCGGCCAGCGAATTGATCGGCAAGGTTGAGGTGTTGGAGGCAAAGATCGCGTCAGACTTCAAAAGCGGCTGCGCCTTGGCGTAGGTCTCGGCCTTTACTTTTCGATCCTCGAACACGGCTTCGATGATGAGATCGCAATCCTTCAGCGCATTGTAGTCAGCGGTCGCGGTGATCTTCGACAGGATCGCATCGCTATCGCTTTCCTTGGCGCGGCCCTTCTTGATCAGATCGTCGATCACGGCCTTGGCGTGGCCCTTGCCCTTGTCGGCGCTCTCCTGATCGCGGTCGATCAGGACCACGTCGATGCCGGCGCGGGCCGAGACGTAACCGACGCTGGCGCCCATGAAGCCGGCGCCGATCACGGCGAGCTTTTTCACCTTGGTCGGTGGCACGTTCTGCGGACGCCGCGCGCCCTTGTTCAATTCCTGCATCGACAGGAACAGGCTGCGGATCATCGCGGCCGCTTCCTTGGAGCGCAGGATCTGTGTGAAGTAGCGCGATTCGACGCGCAGCGCGGCGTCGATCGGAAGCTGCAGGCCCTCATACACGCACTGCATGACCGCCCGCGCCGCCGGATAATTATCAAAAGTTTCGCGGCGGAAGATCGCGTTGCCGGCCGGGAACATCATCATGCCGGCCTTGGAATAGACCGGCCCGCCCGGCAGCCTGAATTCCTTGGTGTCCCAGGGCGCGACCGCCTTGCCACCGCCCTTGATCCAGTCTTTTGCCGATTTGATGAGATCGGCCGCGGGAACGATAGCGTCAATCAGTTTTAGGGTCTTTGCTTTGGCCAGATTGACCGCCTCGCCCTTCAAGAGCATCTGCATCGCATCCTGCGGCGGCACGATGCGCGGCAGGCGCTGGGTGCCACCGGCGCCGGGGAACAGCCCGACCTTGATTTCCGGCAAGCCAAGACGGGTTTTTGGATTTTCCGCGGCGATGCGGTAGTGACAGGACAGCGTGAGTTCAAAGCCGCCGCCGAGTGCCAGTCCGTTGATCGCCGCAACCCACGGCTTGCCGCTAGTCTCGATCGAGCGGAACACCAACGAGAACCGGCGGCTCTGGTCGAACAGCATCTGGTTGGCCGCGACCTCGCCCTTCGTCTCCAGCGCTTCGGCATAGCTACGGCTCATGCCTTCGAGCATCGATAGATCGGCGCCGGCCGATAAGGCCTCCTTGCCCGAGGTGATGACGACGCCTTTGACCGCGGCATCGGCCGAGGTCTGCTTCACGATCGCCTCGAGTTCGTTGATCGAGGTCTCGTCCAGCACGTTCATGGAACGGCCGGGGGTGTCCCAGGTGACGAGCGCAATGCCGTCGGCGTCGGTCTCGATCTTGAAATTCTTGAAGGTCATTTGATGCTCCCAATTCAATCGCTGCGCTGCGTAGGGTGGGCAAAGGCGCTCTTCGCGCCGTGCCCACCATCTATCGGCTTGTTATCTGGAATGGTGGGCACGCTTCGCTTTGCCCACCCTACGGTCGCGTCCGCCTCAAACTCTTTCGATGATCGTCGCGGTGCCCATGCCGCCGCCGATGCACAGCGTCACCAAAGCCGTCGATTTGTTGGTGCGCTCGAGTTCGTCGAGCACGGTGCCCAAAATCATCGCGCCTGTCGCGCCGAGCGGATGGCCGAGCGCGATCGCGCCGCCATTGACGTTGATCTTGGCGGGGTCGATGTCGAAGGCCTGCATGTAGCGCAGCACCACCGAAGCAAAGGCCTCGTTCAATTCAAACAGGTCGATGTCGGATTTTTTCATGCCGGAGCGTTCGAACAGCTTTTCGGTGACGTCCACCGGGCCGGTCAGCATCATCGCCGGCTCCGAGCCGATATTGGTGAAGGCGCGGA
>JGI12635J15846_10004411_pt1 | contig 12151 bp, 7 predicted proteins | sample BlaSpr_A8_OM2_M2_FD_15846 | JGI IMG/M metagenome (IMG submission 15846) | reverse complement strand
TCCACTCTTCCGACGGCATTACCCCACTGGCTTCCTGTGGCAGGTCGATGCCCGTCCTCTGCCCCAGTCCGAACGCGCTCGCGTATTTGGCAATGCGTGCGATTCCGAGCTTTTCCGCCAGGGTGTAAAAGAAAACGTCACACGACTGATAAATTGCTTTGCTGATATCAGTAATGCCGTGTGTGCGGTGCTCCGCAACCACCCAGCATTTGAAGTAGCGCCCGTAGAACTCGGCGCCACCGGTGCAATTCACCTTCATATCCTGGGCAATGCCTTCCTGCAATCCCGCCGTGGCCATAATGATCTTAAAAGTTGAACCGGGCGCCAACTGGGCCTGAATTGCTTTATTCATCAGCGGCTTGTCCGGATCGGTCACCAGTTTGTTCCACTGATCGCGCGACACTCGCACCGCAAAGTCGTTGGGATTAAACGCCGGCCGGCTCACCATGGCGAGAATCTCGCCGGTGCGCGGGTCCATCGCGATGATCGCGCCGTTTCGTCCTTCCAGCGCTTCCTCGGCCGCGATCTGCAAATCGATGTCGACCGTAAGCTTTAACGGCTTTCCGGGGATTGCATCCGTTTCTCCCAGCAGCCCCACTTCCCGGCCGTGGCTGTTCACCAGCGCCCGCCGGGCCCCATTGGTTCCCATCAACTCATTGTTGTACTGCCGCTCCACTCCAGAAACTCCGACCACATCGCCCGGACTGTAAAGTTCGAACTGGGGCTGGTTCAGCATGTCTTCGGTGACTTCGCCCACGTAGCCTATAAGGTGGGCCATGAAGCCGTTGCGCGGATATAGCCGCCGGTGGGCGACGATGGTATCCAGTTCCGGAAGTTCGTTGCGGTGCGCATCGATAAACGCCAGCTCATCCTGCGTGATGTCTTCTTTCAAAAAAATCGGCTGGTACTGCGGCATCGAGAAGAAGTGGCGGATGCGCGCCCGCACTTCGTTCGGATCAAGGTGGAGGCCTTGCGCAATCAAATCCGCATCGGCATTCAGATCGCGGGTGGAGTCGCGTAAAAGAAGCGCGGAGAACGATGGATAGTTTTCAACGATCGTGCGCCCTTCTCGATCCAGAATTTTGCCGCGCGGCGCCAGAATCGGCACATTGCGAATCCGATTCTTCTCGGCGGCCGAGGCGTAGTAGCCGCTTTCCATTACCTGCAGCTTCCACAGCCCGTACGCCAGTACGAGAAAGATGGCGAGGATGATATATTGCGCCGCCGTCAGGCGAACTTCCGATACTTTGTCGTCACGGCTGGACATCGGGCTTCGGGCTTCGGGCTTTGGGCTCCGGCTTTAGGCATACCAGTTCGCCTTCGCCAAAAAGCTCGTTACCTTTCAAATCCTTTTCGGGGAATTTCTTTTCTATTGTAATCCCGCAGTGCTTTGACAGTGATTCCTCGACGAAACCAAGGTCACCGCTCTTCTCGCGGCATCACATAAATCTTTGCAGTCCGCGGTTGGGCCGAAGCCCGGAAGCCGAAGCCCGCCTTCACGTCCTCTGCTTAAACTTGTCCAGCACGAAATACAACACCATACCCACGACCCCATTCGCCAGTCCGGCCAGGATTCCCCGGCTCCAACTCCAATTCAGCGTGAGGTTCACCATGCCCCGGGCAACCGTAAAAAAAACTGCCTGATGCACCAGATAAAAGCCCAAGGTGACTAGTAGCCGCGCCCCGGCGTTTTCCACGTCCAGCTTTGCTCCCAGGGACGACGCGCCATAGCCCACCACCGTTTTCGCGATGCCATAGATTCCGATCGGATAAGGCCCCAGCATGTCCTGAGCCAGTCCGATCGCGGCACCAGTAAACAGGCCAGAGATCGGATTTCTCCGCGCCATCGCGAAAAATATCGTTACCAGCAAAGGCAAGTCGAAGATGGAAAAAATTCGCCGGGGAAGAAACGCCTGTAGAAACAGTGCGATCAGCGGCACGCCGACGGTGACCGGAATACTGAACCGGTAAACCTCGATCTGCTCTCCTGATGTGTAGGTAATGGGCACGCTAGTGGGGATTATCTTCGGTTATCGCGGGTTGTGGATTGGATTGCGGTGCCGGAGGTTTAGCAGGAACCGCTACCGGTGTCGATTGAGTCCTGGCCGAGCCGGATCCAGAACTTGATTCCTCACTCGACGCTGGCCGGTTTTCGCGGCCGCCGTCTGCTGAGGCGCCATTCGTTGCGGCGGTATCTCCGGATCCCGGCACCGGGCTCGCAGCATGATTGGTTGCCGCGACCGGCTTCGCTGGAGCCACTCTGCCTGGGCGCTCCGTTAACTTCGTCCCAGGCACTCCTGCAGTTGCGGCGTCCGGTCTCCTGGCCCCATTCGGCTGAACTTTCGCGCCGAGACTTGGACCCGTCGCGGCGGCAGCAACAGCAGGCTTCACTGTGCCAATCGTCGCAGGTTTGTCTGGCACCGAAGGCAGACGCTGCGCGAGAATGTCCGCCGCCCGTACCTTGGCACCACTTTCTGCCACTGCCACCCGTTCCTGCCTCTCGGTAACGACCAATACTTCTTCCAGCCGGTTGAGGTCAGCCGCAGCATGCACTTGGATGTTCAGAAACAATTCTTTTCCCGGACTGACCTTGATGACGGTCCCCACGGGAAATCCCTTGGGAAAAATCTGATCGCCGCCGCTGCTCAATACCCTTTCTCCGGGCACAACCTGCTCGTCGCTCATGACCCGTTCCAGAATCAACTCGCCATCCGCCGTTCCTCGCAACACGCCTTGCAAGCGCGACTTCTCCAGCAACACACCCACACCGCTGCTCTGGTCGTTGATCACGAGCACGAGGGACGTCGAGGGGTACACGCGCAATACCTTGCCCACAATGCCGTCCGCCGTAATCACTGGCATGTCCGGCGCAATGCCCTGGTTCGAACCCTTATCGATATAAACCGAGCGCGAGAGATCGCTTCCACTCGAGCCGATAACCTGTGCCGGAATGGTTTTCATGACCACTTGTTCTTTAAAGGCCAACAGAGACTGCAAACGGTGTGCCTGGGCGGCATCTTCGCTCAGCCGCACCTGCTCCAGCCGCATTTGTTTGATCTGCTCCTTGAGTTGCCGGTTCTCCGCCCGCACGCCGCGCAGAAAGAAATAGTTGTGCCAGAGATCGTTGGCGCCGTTCTGCACCCGCACCAGTACGCGCTCTAACGGAGTAATTGAATCGACCACCCAGATGCGGATCAGCCGCGTGTGCTCCGCGTCGGCGCTGCGCTTGACCTGTACGGCAAGCCCCAGCACCTGCAAAAACAACACTCCCACAAGGATGGTGAGATTTCGGTAACGGCCGAGTACGGATTCCATGAGACAGTTTCAAGTTTCCGGTTTCAAGTCTCTAGTAAACCCAGCAGCTTCGGAAACTGGAAACCAGAAACTGGAAACTATTTTCTATTCGATCGATATCTTTCGCAGCAGCTTGAAGTCGCTGAGCATTTTGCCCGTGCCCAGGACCACACTGCACAACGGATCGTCGGCAATCGAGACCGGCAGCCCGGTCTCTTCGCGGATGCGCTTATCCAGATTCTTCAGCAGCGCTCCGCCACCCGTAAGCACGATGCCGCGGTCGCTGATGTCGGCGGAAAGCTCTGGCGGTGTCCGCTCCAGGGCTACGCGAATCGCATTCATGATGGTTGAAACGCACTCGCTCAGCGCCTCGCGGATTTCGCCATCATCCACCGTGATCGTCTTCGGCACTCCTTCAATAAGGTTACGCCCCTTTATCTCCATCGTCATCGGCTTGTCGAGCTGGTGAGCCGATCCAATTTCCATCTTTATCTGCTCCGCCGTGCGCTCGCCGATCAGCAGGTTATATTTCCGCTTCAGGTAATTCATGATGGCTTCGTCCATCTGGTTGCCGGCCATCCGCACCGAACGCGAGTACACAATACCGCTCAACGAAATCACGGCGATGTCGGTTGTGCCGCCGCCAATGTCGACCACCATGTTGCCACTTGGTTCCGTGATCGGAAGCCCCGCTCCAATCGCCGCCACCATCGCCTGCTCCACCAGATGCACTTCACTGGCCTTGGCGCGATAAGCAGAATCCATAACCGCGCGCTTTTCTACCTGCGTAATCTCCGACGGCACCCCAATCACAATTCGGGGATGCACCAGCATTTTTCGGTTATGCGCCTTCTGAATAAAGTAATTCAGCATTTTTTCGGTGACCTTGAAGTCGGCGATCACGCCGTCCTTCATGGGCTTGATAGCGACAATGTTGCCCGGCGTTCGGCCCAGCATCTCTTTGGCCTCTTTGCCGACAGCTTCCACCTCACCCGTATTCTTGTTAATGGCAACGATAGAAGGCTCGTTCACGACAATGCCCTTGCCGCGCGCATAGACCAACGTGTTGGCCGTGCCCAGATCGATGGCCAAGTCACTTGAGAACAAGCTGAACAATGACCGTAGGTTGTGAGAACGTGAAGAATGAAATCCGTTATTCTTTGACATGAGACGAACTCTTCTCGCGATCTACTCTGATCGCAGGGTTTTCGGGCGAACCCGATCTGTATTCCCCGCCGCCATTGCTCTCTAGTCTAAGAGAGTCTTTACAATGCCGCCGGAACAAAGGTTCTCGTCCTCTTGGACGACCGACACAGTCTTCAACCGCACCAGCGCCGATCCAGCGTGTCGTCTACTGGATTCGTTACTGGATAATGATCTTCTTTTGCTGCGTATTAACTCCGCCCTGCGCCGTCTGCGCCGTAACCGTTATAACGGCTTCGCCGGTCGCCAGAGGCGGCGTGAAGTAATGGAATGTGCCGTCGTTTGTAACCATCGGGACTTCCCGGCCATTCACCATCACTCGGGCCCCTACCTGGGTTTTTCCCGCCACTTCGATCACGTGCCCATGCTGAACAAAGGGATCCAGCTCCAAGTCGATGGCATCGGTCTGCTTTCCCTTGGCAATAATTGTGAAGCGGTTTTTCTCGCTCTCCACCGACTCTTTTCCCGACGCCTCGTAGGACTGCACTACCCAGTAATATGCGCCTTCCCCGAGGCTGGTAACCGTGACATCCGCGGTGTTTACTTTCTTGTCCACTAGTGTAGAAGAAAAGTAAGGGTTCCTCGATATGCGCAACCGGTAAGCCACGGCGTTCGCCATTGGCGTCCAGGAAAACTCAACATCCTTGGTGTTCTCGCCAGCGGTGAAGATCGGCGCCATGTTGGCAGGAGAGATGGGAGTCGGTGGTCCAGTGCTTTTGGCTTTTTCCATACGCGGCTCGGCCGCTTTGAAAGTTACCTTTTCCCAGTTCGTCAACTGCACCGTTTGTCCATTGCGTGTCACCTCGCCCGCGCCCTTCTTCATCAGAATCTCGTGCTGATCCAATTTGGGATCGTTATGGACTTGAGCTGTCGACTGCGGAGACAGGGAGGCAGTAGCTCCCGCCACAATCACCTGCGATTTCGATCCCTGTGAGTACGTTGCCGTCTGAAGATCCACGGTTCCGGTACTCACTGCGACAGCCACGTTCGTTTGCTGCTGATCGTTGGCCGAGTTCTCCTCGATCACGATGAGTGAGTCCTGCTTCACGGTGTAGCTGGTGCCGTCGTTGAACACCACCTTCGCCATACCTTCCGAGCCGGTCTGCACTACATCGCCTTTGTCCAGGGGAACGTTGTAGTCCGCGCCCACCCAGCTGTTTCCGTTTCCCTTCTTTACTCGAACCGTGCCGTCGAGCGCAGTAAAGTGAGCCTGCTGCGCGATGGATGCGCCGCCTCCCGTAGCTGGCGCCAAACCCGCGATGCGTTGCAGCGTTTTCTCGATGAGGCCGCCGGCCGTCTTGATGCTGTTCTCGCTGAACTGAGGAAACGTAAGACGTACAGCAATTAAAAATAGCGCGGCTCCGGCCAAGATCAGCAGCACTACGCTGCGATAGGTGACCGTTTTCCACGCGATGTGGTATCCCGGTTTGCGAGTCTCTAAAGACACGTTGACCTAAAACCCTGGTTAAGTCTTACGAAGTTGCGGTAATTCCAACGTTACCATAAGCCNATCGGCNCCAAAAATGAGTAATCAACAAGGAACGTTACCTTCGTTTTATCCTGATGCCCGCAGTTCCAAGACGCCGGCCCTGAAANNTTCCGCAGTTCCATATATTCTTCTTCGGCATGGCCAGCGCAACGGTGCCTGTCTCCNCAAGCAACAGCGTACAACGCTCATTCTTCGCCTCTTGCANGGGCATCGCAGTAGCGATTGCCCTGGCCAAATTGCTCTTCCACATCTATTTCAACAATCGCTACGGCTACTTTCGCGACGAGTTCGATTACATCTCGTGCGGCGATCATTTGGCCTGGGGCTATGTCGACCAGCCGCCGCTCATTCCTTTTCTCATCCACATCAGCCGAACAGTGTTGGGAGATTCCCTCCGCGCCATTCGCTTCATTCCCGCGCTCGCCTCTTCCCTTCTGGTGGTTCAGACCGCCATGCTGGCGCGCGAATTCGGAGGCCGATGTTTTGCATTGCTTCTCAGCGCGATTACGATTGTTATTGCGCCACAATATCTTTCTAACGGCAGTCTGCTCACTACCAATTGCCTTGAACCCAATCTCTGGATGGGTTGCGCTTACTTTGTCATCCTCGCTATTGAGCGCGACAATCCCCGTTATTGGTTCTGGTTCGGCGTGGTGGCTGGCCTTGGGTTGCAAGAGAAATATTCCATAGCAGTCTTCGGCTTTGGCGTCGTCATCGGTCTACTCTTAACTCCCCAACGGCGCCTGTTTCTTAATCCCTGGATCTGGATCGGCGGCCTCGCCGCGTTCGTGATCTTTCTGCCTAATCTTTTATGGAACATTCACTATCACTGGCCATTCGTTGAACTGATGCACAATATCCACGCCGAAGGCCGCGACGTCATCCTTCCGCTTCCCCAATATTTCTTTCAGCAGACTATCCTGCTTCACCCCTTGACCGCACCCATCTGGCTGGCGGGATTGTTCGCGCTCCTTTTCTCTGCGCGGTTCAAGCCATATCGCGTGCTTGGCTGGTGCTACCTGGTTTGCTTTACGGTGTTCTTCGTTCTTCACGGAAAGAATTACTATCTCGCGCCGGTCTATCCCATGCTGCTAGCAGCGGGCGCAGTGATGATCGAATCCGCGATCGAAGGCCGCGAGGGGGTGACTCCTGGCTCGCGCCGGGGCTGGTTGAAGCCGGTCATGGTGATCATTCTGCTCGCGGGCGGGGCCCACATCGTCCCTATCTCCGTGCCGGTGCTTTCTCCTGAAAATTTTCTCGCCTACACAAAATCCCTGCCGTTCAAACTGCCGGTTATGGAACATAGTCACGCACGGGCCGCTCTTCCGCAGTGGTACGCGGATCAATTCGGATGGCAGGAGATTGTCGACGAAAGCGCGAAGGCCTGGAACCTTATCCCCATCGAAGACCGCGAAGACTGCGGCATCTTCGCACAGGACTACGGTCAGGCCGGCGCCATCGATTTCCTTGGACGAAGCTACGGCCTACCGCCAGCCCTGAGCGGCCACCAGACCTGGTTTCTCTGGGGTCCGCGGGGCTACTCCGGAAGTTGCATGATCGTCCTCGATGACACCCGCAAACGCCTCGAAGAACTTTGGGACCACGTGGAGTACGTCGGCACATCGGCAGATAATCCCTACGCCCTGGAGAAACAGATCGATGTCTTCATCTGCCGGGGTCCGAAATTCGGCAAGCTGGCTCAACTCTGGCCGCACATCAAACGCTGGCGATAGCGCACCAGGATTGCACTGGATTGGATCCGACTTCCTAGACGCTAGAAGAAAAGACACGTTGTTTCAGTTTTGTTGAACGCTGCTTTTTTGGTAGTGTCCTAATAGTGGGTTGCTGACTTAACGGGGTGTTGAGACTCTTACTGTGCGCTGGTCCGGGGAATCGAGGAGAGCATAGAGAATGGCGGGTTGGGCTGGAGTCTTATTTGGAGGCAGATCGAGGACGAACGTGCAATTCACGAATACGGCGCTGATGTTTACCGGACCGCCATGGTAGCGGATTACCGAGTCCTTAATGACAACGTTCCACAGTGCATCGTGCGTCGAATCTAAATCTACGACGCAATGGGAAATGGACGCTCCTACGATGACATTGTTGCTGCCCGTCCCCCCGGTAATGCCTCCACATGGCTTAGAAACTTTGGCGGGGTCTGGAGCTTCGCCGCTCATCTGATTAATGAGTGATTGATAGTTGATGATTGCCGCTATTGTTGTCCAGTACTCGCGGGATGAAGCAGGCAGCGCTTGAACAGCATTCTTATAGTCCACCAGATCGGAAACTGGTAATGCCTTCCCTTTGCTTTCGGCAATCTGGATTTCTGCTCTTATCGTTGCCAAAACGCGGGCAGGGTCGATAAGCCTAGCTAGCGAAAGTTGCTGTTTAGAACTCTTTTCAAGAATATCAACCCGTCTCGTTAATGGACCTTCTAGACGCGCTACTCTCTCTGTCAGAGCATCAATTTTCTGGGAGAGAGGGTCTACTTTCTTGTCAATGTGGTCATTTATCTTATCTACCGATGGTCCGAGCTTGTCATCGATCCTTTTGTCAACACGGAGAGCGAAATTCTCTGCATCTTGGGAGGCGGTACGATCAAAGTGTCTAAGGATAAACGGAATAACCAGCGCAACTAGAATAGCTGCCCACTGTGCCCAGTTTCCATGAGTCGGAGCATGAAATCCTTGCTGCGGAGGGTTGGGTTGAGGCGGCGGAATAGGAGCTTGTGCAGCCATGCGTTTGGGGAACACTATCAACCCGGGGGGAGTCAGCAATTCGTTGAGCTTCTTGCATAGAGACACTCCTAGCTCTATAATCCGCGCTGAGCGTAGAAGTTCTCCAGCACAGAAGTGCCGATTGCCGTCAGTACTTCCGCATTTGGGAATATACACCTAAGTCATCCTTCCCACTAGTTCGCCTAGTTCCCAAACATGATCAGCAATGCCCGCTTCCATCGCGGGTGTTCCAAGGATTGACCGAGAATGTGGGCGATCCGAAACTGAGGCACCTTGCGTCCGTTGTTGCGTTGATGAAAGCCGCTGACGATTGGCCCGGATTTATCAAAATGATTGACCGCGCACTGCTGCGATACGGGCCCATGCCTTTATTCGACCAAGCATCGGAACCTAAGCCGTGACGAAACTGGCGGCCCACCCTTTCGAGGCCGCCGCCAGGCAGCAACGCACTATTAAGACGCCACCGCTAAGACGCCACCGCTTTTTTCAATTGCTTGACATGGCGAGACGTTGTCATCAACAATTATCCGCATATCAGACATCGGGATCTAAATCGATTCACCCCAGCGGGTCACAGGATTTCTCCACGAGGTTTTTCAATGTTGCTCGTAGCGCGCCTGGCAATATTTTTCTGCCTGCCACTTTTCATCGCTGCTGTACTTTCCGCCCAAAGCACCAGCGTGTCTCAACCAACCATCTGGGCCTCAAAGCCCGACGTTGCGGCTTTCGAAAAAATTGAGAATGACCGCCTGGATGCCGGCCGGCGCGCGATCGATACTTTGATCGCAGTGAAGGGTGCGCGCACCGTTGAAAATACCTTGGTTCTGTTCGACGAGGCTGTCCGCCAAAATAACTCCGCCGGGTATTTCGCGGGCCTCATGGAGCAAGTGGATCCCGAGGCTACCTTCCGCGATCACGCCACGGCGATGCTCACGAAGGCCAGCGCCGCGCAAACCGCAATTGCCCTCAACCATGACGTGTACAACGCGCTTGCCGGCCTCGATCTTTCCAAAGCCGATGCCGCCACACGATATTACGTGCAGCGGCAGCTTCTCGAGTTTCGTCTCGCTGGCGTTGACAAAGACGACGCCACGCGCACCCGCCTTAAAAAACTTAACGATCAGTCGACCGAAGAGCAGTCGATGTTCGATCGCAATATTTCCGACGGCCAGAAAACAATCGAGGCCGACCCTTCCGAACTCGACGGCCTTCCTCAGGATTACATCGAGCGCCACAAACCGGGCGCCGACGGAAAGATTCAGATCACTACGAACTATCCCGATGCCCTGCCCGTTTTTACTTTTGCCAAGAGTGATGCCCTGCGCCAACGTCTTTCTCTGGCTTTCAATACCCGCGCCTATCCAAAGAATCAGGAAGTGCTCACCAGCCTGTTGAATACTCGTTACGAAATCGCCAGTATTCTCGGCTTTTCCAACTGGGCCGACTACAACGCCGCCGATAAGATGATGGCCAAAGGCCACAACATTGCCGATTTCATTCAGCAGGTCGACGACGCTTCCCGGCCTTTGGCCAAACGTGAATTCGAGATGCTGCTGGCAGAAAAACAGAAGACGAATCCCGGCGCCAAAGAAATCTGGGACTACGAGCGCGCCTACCTCCTGGAATTAGTTCGCCGGTCCAAGTACGACTTCGATTCTCAGTCGGTGCGTCCTTATTTTCCGTTTATGCAGGTGAAGCAGGGAATCCTCGACGCCGCCGCGGAACTGTTCCACGTGAGCTTCCAGCAAGAACCGAACGTTCCGTCCTGGGATCCTTCGGTTGAAACCTGGGTCGTCATCGATAGCGGCAAGCCCATTGGCCGCTTCTACCTCGATATGCACCCGCGCCCTGGCAAGTTCAGTCACGCTGAAATGGTTCCGGTGCTCGATGGCATTCGCGGAAAGCAATTGCCCGAAGCCATACTGGTCTGCAATTTCCCCGTGCCCACGGCCACCGATCCCGGCCTTATGGACTACGGCGATGTCGAAACTTTCTTTCACGAATTCGGTCACCTGATGCACCACATCCTCGGCGGGCAGCAACAGTGGGCGGGCATCAGCGGCATCAGCATGGAGTCTGATTTCGTCGAAGCGCCCTCGCAAATGCTCGAAGAATGGATTCGCAGCCCGCAAGTCCTCGCCAAATTCGCGCGCCATTATAAGACCGGAGAGCCGATTCCCGCTGAGTTGGTGACCCGCGCGAATCGCGCTTCCGCCTTTGGACGCGGTGCCTGGGTGGCCCGCCAGAACGCGCTCACTGCGATCTCCTACGACATTTATAAAACCAAGCCCGAGTCGGTTGATCTCGACAAGGTCACCATGGACGCGAACCGCAACTACACCCTGTTCACGCCTCTGCCGGAAACCCACATGTGGGCGTCCTTCGGGCACCTGGGTGGCTACTCTTCCGCCTACTACACCTATTTATGGGATAAGGTCATCGCCCAGGATTTCTTCCTGCAGTTCGATCACAAGAATCTGCTGGCTGGCGATGCACCCATGCGCTACCGCCGCGTCGTTCTCGAACCCGGCGGCGCAATGTCGGCCAATGATCTGGTAAAGAACTTCCTCGGCCGGCCACAGAACATGGCCGCTCTCCAGCACTGGATGGCGGAAGAGTTCGCCACCTCGTCGGCGACCGCGAAATCGGGAGAATAAAAACGCTCCGAACGCAGCTTTCCCGGCGGGTTCGTCTTTTGGCCAGTGCTTTGGAGAATGAATGGCTACTTATTGAGCGGGACCTGTAGGGGTTCACCCGCGACATACTTAGCTGCGGCTACGCGGCATCGGCAGTTTGAAGCCTCATTCTTTGCAGTATTGTAGCGGGCAGACGCAACACACGAACCCTTGAATCTTTCTTCGCTTTAACCTTCACGGCTACCCCGCCGGCATCCGGAAACGGGTCTGAGAGCACCTCAAAATCTTCGCCGTAGAGGCGCAGCCGCGATGACGCGGCATATCCCATGCGCTTGACGTTTGCACAAATTTCTAACACGGAGGGAGAATTAGAATTGCGGCTCGCCATGACACTATTGTACGCTTAGCCGCCTCGCGGAGGACAACTGAACTACAAAGAGTGCTGGCCGTTCCTAATGGCTGGGGTTCACCGCTGCGGGAGAGGCCACGGGAACCAAGCTTGCTTTCACAGTCGCCCCCGGCAGTTCATCTCCGCGGAAGAATTTGTCTTTCGCGGCTTTCATCTCGGGCATGGCGGCATAAGGTTTCGAGTAGTCGTTGGCGGCGTTCCAGAATAAGAATCCGATGCCGCCTTTTTCTTTTGCCGTCGCGACCTGCACCTTGATGTATTCCGGCGAGTAGGTCTTGGTGCGCCACCGGAACGCCTGCAGCCACGGCCGGATTACCACCCCACTGCCTTTTGTGATCAGTTCGAAGCGTTCCATCGATTCGCCGATGAAGTGCTCCGG
>JGI12635J15846_10004409_pt1 | contig 12153 bp, 8 predicted proteins | sample BlaSpr_A8_OM2_M2_FD_15846 | JGI IMG/M metagenome (IMG submission 15846) | reverse complement strand
CCTCGAGCCAGTGCGCAATCAGTGCGGGCGCAACCATCGCCAACTATGCCCAGAACGGACTTGATTCCGGCTATGGATTTTGTGGCGGCGCTGCTTGTCCGGGCGCAGCTTTCGGAGGCGTAAACAACGGTGCAACCGGAGGAAACCAGATGTTGTTTCCGATAGCACGATCCGAATACAACGGATTGCAAATGTCGTTGAAACAGGATGTGCACAAACCGTTCAGGGGATTGCCTTACTTGAACCTGCAAGTATCGTACGCACTTTCAAAATACATTTCCCAATCGCAAGATAGCGATTTTGTTAACAGCGCCTGGAATTATGCCAACCCCAACCAGTACATCGGCCCGAACGGATTGGATCGCACCCACCAACTGTCTTTCGGTGGAACCGCGGAACTGCCCGCACACTTCCGCGCCAGTGTGATCGGGCATTTTTATAGCGCCCTGCCGACGACCCTAACACTCGCGCCGACCGGAACTGCTGGAGGCATTTTCGTGACCGCCATTAATGGAGACGGTACCGGCGATGGCAACGGGCCAAACGGTTCGAATGGCACTCTCGGAAGCATTCTTCCCGGGACGAACCTGGGTTCGTACGGGCGCGGCATCAACGGATCCAATATCAACAACGTAATTAACAGCTACAACGAGAATTTCGCAGGGAATCCAACTCCGGCGGGCCAGGTCATGATCAGCAACGGTCTGTTCACGCTTCCTCAGCTTCAGCAGCTTGGCGCGGTGATGCCGATGGTGAACCAAGCGCCACCAAATCAGGCAAACAATGATTGGCTGCGAGACCTCGATGCCAGTCTTAACTGGACTTACAAGGTTAAAGAGCGAGTGGAGCTGCAGCCAGGTGTCAGCTTCTTTAACGTAATGAACTTCGCCAACTTCGATGCACCTAAAAATACCCTCAACGGTGTGCTCAGCACCGCTGGTCAATCAACTGTGGCAGGAACTGTGAACGGAACATCGGGTCAACAGCCGAACAGTCTTCGAGTCGGCTTGGGTTCGGGGGTCTTTGGCTTAGGGTCACCGCGAGTGCTTGAGTTTTTGCTGAAACTGACGTTCTAGCGACTCGAAGATACGCGAAAGGGGTCGTTATGTCTTGGACTTTGCGCGGACTGCGGAGGAGAGTAGGCGTTCCGGCTCACGTGCTGTGAAATCTCCACACTGGCCGATATCGGTTCTGGTCTTGTGCATGGCCGTGTTGTTTGCAACCGACGCAACAGCACGCGACCGCCAAGATCGTAGGCACGATCACTGATCCGTCGGGAGCAGTAGTCCCCGATGTAAAGGTTACCGTCACCAACACGGCGACAAACGTGGTCAGCGAAAGCCACGAAACCTCGCTCCCTCGAATCCTCCTCGTATATCGACTACTATCACCGATCGAGGACCCATCTCTCGTCGGGCAAGGACTCGCCTCAGCCACGATCTATTCAGCTGTCGGAAATGGGACCGGTCGTGGCAGTGCCGCAGGTCGGCGGACTCCATCATCGCTATGTACCACGGGTCGTCTGAACCAGCCCCAATACCTAGGACCCGATCTCAGCTCATCCTTCGACCCTTCGAAGTCGCTGGCAGGACTTTGTTCCTGTGTTCCAGGGGTTGAACCTCCCATTCAGTTCGCAGACCAGAGCCGGCCTCGTTAGCGCGCTCGTTTTTTTGTTCACGGAGGAGATACCATTCGTCTGGCACTACGTCGAATTTTCGCTAGCGACAATCGGAGCAGCGCTCCAAGATATATTTGATTCTCATGTTTGTTGTCTACGCGCTGGCGATTCTGTTGGTTGCGCGGGCGAACGGCTGATAGACCGCAATGGGAGGGCACATGGGAGATGAGAAAGCTGCAAAGGCGAGCCATACCAAACTCGTCATCCGCAACATAGGACTACTGCTGAGCGGGGAGCTCAAGAATCCAATCCTCGACGCCGACACTGTGGTTGCCGTCGACGGCCGAATCTCAGCCATCGGTAAAGAAAAAGATCTCGACCTTGCCGGCGCAACCACGGCGATCGACGCCAATGGAACCACATTGATTCCCGGACTGATCGACAGCCATGTGCATCCCGTAGCCGGCGATTGGACGCCACGGCAGAACCAGCTGGGCTGGATTGACAGCTACTTGCACGGAGGTGTCACCACGATGATTTCTGCGGGCGAAGTGCACACCCCGGGCCGCCCTAAGGATGTAGTCGGGCTGAAGGCCATGGCGATCTTTGCCCAACGGGCCTTTTCCGCGTTTCGGCCGGGCGGAGTGAGAATCCATGCCGGTGCGCCGGTTCTCGAGCATGGCATGGTGGAGGAAGATTTCAAAGAACTGGCAGCGGCTGGCGTAACCATGCTGGGCGAAGTCGGCCTGGGCAGCGTGAAAGATGGCGCAACTGCTCATCAAATGGTTGGCTGGGCGCGCCGATACGGGATCCAAAGCACCATTCACACCGGCGGGCCATCGATCCCGGGATCCAGCTTGATCGACAAAGACATTGTGCTGGCGGCCGACGCCGACGTAATCGGCCACATCAACGGCGGCCACACCGCATTGCCCGATGATCAGATCGTCAGCCTCTGCGAGCAATCCGCCCGCGCTTTGGAGATTGTGCACAACGGCAACGAGAGAGCGGCACTGCTGACTCTGCGGACGGCAAAAGAACTCAACCAGCTTTCTCGCGTGATTCTGGGCACCGACTCACCCGCAGGTTCCGGAGTACAGCCGCTCGGCATTCTGCGCATGATTTCCATCTTGTCTGCGCTCGGCGATGTGCCCGCCGAAGTTGCCGTCTGCTTCGCCACCGGAAACACGGCGAAGATTCGCCAACTGGACTGCGGAATCGTGGAGACAGGCCGCGCCGCAACCTTCGTGCTCATCGACAAAGCACAGCACTCCGCCGGCAAGACCGTCCTTGACAGCATCCAGCGCGGCGATCTGCCAGGAATCGGAATGGTGATTATCGACGGAGCCGTCAGCGCGCAGCGAAGCCGCAATACCCCGCCTGCGACAAAAGTCCCTGAACTGGTCGGGCGTTAGAGCTCGTGAGTGGTAATCATTGCATTCCCGGCCATGATCAACGGTCTTCCTAGCCTAGTGGAGCCTGCTGCCAAGCATGGGCGAGGGACGCCGCGCCGACCTAACTATCGCAGCCCATCCTCTCCCTTGATTTGATCTTTGGTCAATCCACCCACGCGAGCTAGCGGCCGGCCGCTGTCGGTCACGGCGATTGCCACCATGATTTCGTTGGCTCGAGGAGCGTCGTTCAGGCGCACTTCCATCCCATCAAAGTGGCTGCGCACGAAGGCCGCGTCTTTATGCCCGAGCGGAATATCCAGAACGACGCCCAAGCCGCCGCGCTTCTTGGACGAAGGAATCAGAGCCGCACCCTTGCCCAGAACCCGGCGCACCGGGGCGCCCAGCTTCGGATGCAGAATTGCGGCAGCATGTTCCAGTTCGCCGTTTTCGCCTACCGCGGCAGCCTTGCCGTAGCTTTCAGCCGACGAACCCGGGATGCCGAGCGCGGCAATGGCACGCTGCGTAAGCAACTCGCCCAGTTCTTCGCCAATCGCCATCAGCTCCGACAAGTCCTCGACGTACTTGCCTGCGTGCGGATTCTCAATCACCGCAACCGCTGCAGCGCGCCGTGTCGGGGGATCGATAGGCCGTCCCATCTCGTTGCGGGTTTCTTCCAGGAAAATCGCCAGCTTGCGGATTCGCGCTTTCATCGCAGGCCATCTTCTCCCTTGATCTCAGAAGCCTTCAGGCCTCCGACCCGGGCGTGCACCCGAGGTCCGGTGGTCATCACTAGCGCCAGCAGAATCTCATCGGCTCGCGGGGCGTCGGCAATGCCCACTTCAATGGCGTCGAAGTGACTGCGCACGTAAGACGCATTGCTGTGCGTGATCGGCACGTCGAGCCGCGTCCCCGGACCGCCGACTTTCTTGGTCGACGCCACAATCGCCTTCGCACCTCCCAGAACTTCACGCATGGCGTAGCCACCGGGCACGTGCCACAAAGCGCCGTGCTCAATCTCGCCCGCCGATCCCACAATTGCTCCCTTGCCGTATCCCTGGATGACTTCGGGAGCATCTCCGAGCGCAGCGACCAGGGATTCTGCCATTTCCAGACCCAGCGGTTTGAGATCGTCCATGAAGCCCGAAATCTCCGCAACGTATTTCCCTGCGAAGGGATTGTCGATGACCGCGAGCGCCACAGCACGACGCAGAGGCTCTGTAGACACAGGGCCTCCCTCGTGGAAAATCTCTTCGACCACGGTTACTCTCTTTCGAACCCGAACCTCAGGCATTAACCAATCTCCTATTACTTTTCGTAGGTCTTGGAGCACACCGTCTGGTTGCGATCCCCAGCGGAGAGACGTATATGCAGTTGTTCGTGCACCAAAACTGCGGATTCCTCGTTACTCTCGCTCTTCGGAATGACAGCGGGGCGACCGACAATCCGCGTTTCTCCTCTCAGGCGCAGGGCCGCACAATGAATGAGCCCCTCGCCCGCAAGCCGCTGCGCACAAACCACTCCCGCCTGGACAGCATCAGACACATCATCACGCGACAGGTTTTCCACGCCGAGCGTAACCAACCGATCACCCATGTCACTGTCGGGAACAAGACTGCGGGCGGAAACGCGAATGATATTCGGATGTCCGGGAAGATCGACCGCATTGGCGACGATAGTTGCGGCCCCATCGGCCATGGCAGCGCGATCTGCCAGCACCGTAACCGCATCGGCGATGCCCAAGGAAAAGCTGCGTCCCTGCCAGCCACTGGTGGCAATCCCCCGAACCGGCTGCGATGCGTCAAGAGTGGCGGTGCCAAACAGCGATGGTCGATCCGGCCTCTCGACCATACCGGCAATGAAATTTTCTCCCTGCGTTAGATGCAGTGCAATATCTCCGCCATCATTGACATAGGCCTTCGCCAGCCGTGCTGCATTCGTCATCGTTTCCAGGATTTCTTCCGCCACCGCGCCTGCTACCGCAGCCATGGGAGTAATAAATGTTCGCTCCGCGTAGGGCGCAACGGCCGCGGCCATGCGTCTGGCGATTCTCCCCCCCGGCCATCTACCGCCTTTTCGCGCCTGCGCTCGTAGCAACGGAAGTTCCGCGCACAGTTCATCGAGCACATCAACAAACCGCCGCGACGCCGCTTGGTATGCATCTTTAATCTCCCCGGTACGTCCGAAGGCTTCTACGATCAGGTCGATCGGGCCGTCGTGCATGTGCAGCCGATGACCGTCCGGCAAAAGGCTGATCTGGGCGCGCGCGTTCATAGTTTACGCCTCGATTTGGCCGAGGCCAGCGGCCAGGGATTGTTACCATGCGCGGGGAGATGACGCCGGCGATCATCCCCCATGATCGAATCCAACGTACGCACATGATCGAGGTAGCCGCCGAGCGCGGCGTAATCGGACAGGTTCAAGGTGAATTCTATGGGTGCAACCAGGGCCGGTGTCGGAACGTAGCCGAACCCATTCCCCGGCACGCGGGTAACATCAACCATGAACGTGATGCCACCGCCGGGCCACACGTACACAGGCGCGCCGCCACAGGTCACGCGGGTGAGGGCGTCTCGCACAGAATGCGTGAGCCTGACAGGGTTTTCGGTCACGCCCGCGCGTAGCGATCCTCCAGCACCACCCATGAAGAGGACTGAGCACAGTGCCGGCTCGCAATTCTCTTTGATTCGTGCCACAGATTCGTTCAGCGAGCCCGGCAGATCCTTCTCTATCGGATTGAGGCCGTCGTCCAATTCAAAATACGCATAATGCTCGCCGGTCGTGCTCACCATGAGCAAGCGGAGTCCGGGCCACGCTTTCTTAGGATTGAAGCTCTTGAGAATCGACAGCGGATCCTGGATGTTGGTCCCGCCCCAGGCCGTTCCCGGCTCGGCCACCTGGAAGTAGCGTCCGGGGGTAGAGCGGCGTCCTTTCATTTTGATCCCGGTCTCTCGAACACCCAGCAGTTTGCCTGCCTGGTGCTCGGACAGCACGCCGGTGATGTGGTCGTCGACGACGACCACATCATCCACCTTGTTGAACCACTGTTTGGCGAACATGCCGATGGTCGCCGAACCGCAGCCGACGCGCATTCGCTCCTCTTGCGCTCCACCGATGACCGGCGCTTTCCCGGCTTGAACGATCACGGTGGCACCCTCGTCAATGGTCAACTCGGCAGCCTTCCGATTGCAGAGATTGAGCAGGGTGTCGCAGGCGACTGTGCCCTCCTTGCGGCTCCCGCCGGTCAGATGGCGAACTCCGCCCAGCGATAGCATTTGTGAGCCGTACTCACTGGTGGTGACGTGACCGACCGGCTCTCCTTGCGCCCGCACTAAATTCGTCTCGGGCCCGAGGTGCCGATCCGTGTCTATCTTCACCTTGACTCCGCAGTAACTGAATATCCCTTCGGTGACCACCGAGACCATGTCTACGCCTTGCACTTCCGAGGAGATAATGAAGGGAGCCGGCTTGTAATCGGGATAGGTCGTGCCGGCGCCGATGGCGGTTACAAAGTTCTCCGGCCCGCTCACCAAGCTGCCATCCCATTCTCGGTCGCGGTCGAGGAAAGGAACCACCGAATCGCCGCGCGACACGGCCCTGTCCAGCACAATATGCGGATCGAGCCGCACCAGTTGCCCGTCGTGATTTCCGTAGCGGTCGCAGGCACCCGTCCGTCCCGGCTTGATGTAACACAGGACGGGGCAGGCGTCGCAACGGATGGCGTTGTCCTCAGGCACGGGGTTCTCCGTTACCTACTCGTCCGCCTCCAGGTTCTCCGTTACGAGCCGCCAGAATTGCAGCACGGATACGATCCGGGGTCGCCGGCACTCGGCGAATGCGCACGCCGATCGCATCATGGATGGCATTCAGGATTGCGGGAGCAGTTGGGATTATAGCCTGCTCGCCAATTCCCTTGGCGCCGAACGGACCAATGGGTGACGGATCTTCGATAAGAATCGACTCAACCGGAGGCATATCGCCGACTGTCGGAATAAGGTAATCGTGAAGATTCTCCCCCTTGCCGGGAAAGAATTCCTCCATGAGCGCGTGCCCCAGGCCCTGCGCTGTGCCGCCCTCGATCTGTCCCTCAATGAGCGTCGGATTGATGGCGCGACCAACATCGTGGGCAGCGGTAATCTTCAGCACCCGTACGGTGCCCAGCTCAATATCGACCTCGATTTCGGCCATGTGCGCGCCGAAGCCGAAGACAGCGTAAGGAATTCCTTGGCCGTTCTCGTCGAGCGGACTGATCGGAGGATCGAACATGGCTTCGCGAGTGAGAACATAGCCATACTTGTCCACCGAGAATTCGCCCAGGTTGATCACGCGTTGCTTCTCGGGCTCTTTAAAGGTTATGCGCCCATCTCCGAATTCAACGACTGCGCACTCACCGGCATCGGCCAAGTGCAGAATCGCGTGGCGCAGTTCGGTGCCGGCAAGTTGAGCCGCCTTGCCGGTAACAAAGGTCTGCCGCGAAGCCGACGTTTTTCCACAATCCGGTGTGATCGAAGTGTCTCCGGAGACCAGATCAAAACGATCAACAGGCACTCTCATCGCATCGGCGCAGATCTGCGTCACAATGGTGTTCGAACCTTGTCCGATATCCACCGCGCCCTGGTGCAGTGCGATGCGGCCATCGGGCTTCAATCCCACACGAATCGTCGAAGGATTGGGCAGCGATGTGTTGCCGCAGCCGTACCACATCCCTGCAACTCCCACACCCCGACGAAACGGGCCAGCGGTGCTAGCGTTGAAGGTAGCAGACTCGGCGCGGACAGACCTCCATTTGGGCTGCAAGGCTTCGAAACAAGCCCGGATTCCCACGCCTTCGCCGAGAACTTGCCCGGTCACAGTGGGAGTATCATCGTCCAGCGCGTTGAGGATGCGAAACTCCAGCCGGTCAAGACCAACTCGGTCAGCCAGGTCATCATAGAGTTGTTCCTGCGCGATGGCAGCTTGCGGCACGCCAAAGCCACGAAACGCCCCGGCGGGAACCAGATGCGTATGTACCGCTCTGGTCAACGCGCGATAATTCGGGACCAGATACGGTCCCGACGCGTGAACCGGCACTCGCCCCGCCACTGTCGGTCCCCACGACGAGTACGCGCCAGTGTTGAAGTCCGCCGTGAAATCCACTCCCAACAACTTGCCCTGCCGGTTGGCGCCGGCCCGGACGCGGATGCGGGCAGGATGCCGTTTCGTGGTCGAGCGGATCGATTCCACGCGCGTATAAATCATGCCCACTGGCCGGCGAAGATGCCAGGCCGCCAGCGCGATAAAAGGTTGCACCGACAGGTCGAGCTTGGAGCCGAATCCCCCGCCCACGGCGGTTGGAATAATTCTCACTGCCTCCGGCGGAATCGCCAGTATCTTCGCCATATCGGCGCGATCCATGTAGGGAGCTTGCGTACAGGCCTGGATCTCGATCTGATCTCCCACTCGCCGCGCAAAGCCCGCTTCCGGTTCAATGTACGCATGTTCGACAAAGCCAGTTTCGTAGCTGTCTTCGACCACGACGTCGGCTTGCGCGAGGGCCTTGTCCACATCGCCGCAAACCACCCGACCGCGTACCAGTATGTTTCCCTCGCGGTCGGCATGAACCAGCGGAGCATCCGGTGCCAAAGCCTCGTCCATCGTGCGTAGCGCGGGCAACTGCTCCCATCGGACTGGAAAGTTCGCTGGATCGAGGGCTTCGACAGCCTCCGCGTCACCTACCACAGCAGCCACAGCCTCACCTCGAAATCGGGCTTCGCTCTCAGCGAATACCGGTTGATCGGCAAATCGCGGCATCACCCCGAAGCAATTTACTCCGGGAATGTCCCTGGCGGTGAGCACACGATGAATTCCCGGATGGGCAGCGACGAAAGCATCGAGATCGCCAAAGCTAAAATGAGCGCGATCGAACGGGCACCGAATGGCCTGGACCACGAGCGCCCCCGCCGGAATCTCGTCCGCGCCGAAAACCTCGCTGCCTTCGACCTTGCGCCTCCCGTCGACGCGGATCAGTCTTTTTCCGACAGCCTCGCCACCCGCGGGGGAAACGTCCGGGCTGGGGTTCGACCCGGCTTGCATTACCGCGGTTATGATTTTTCGATAGCCGGTGCAACGGCAGAGCACTCCACCGATCGCGTCCATCACTTCGCCTTCAGAAGGGCTTTGGTTGCGCTCCAGCAGGGCGGTAGCTGCCACCAGCATACCGGGAGTACAGATACCGCACTGCGCCGCTCCATGGCGAAGAAACGAATTCTGCAGACTTCCCAATAATGGCGCCCGCCTGGGAAGTCCTTCGACGGTGGTCACGTCGTGACCCTCCGCCTGCGCGATCGAAACCAGACAGGAGCAAACCGGCTGTCCGTCGAGCAAGACCGTGCAGGCGCCACAATCGCCGGCATCGCAACCAACCTTGGTGCCAGTCAATCCGAGACCCTCGCGCAGGACTCGCGAAAGCCGTTGCGCCGGAGAAGTTGAAACCGACACACTCCGCCCGTTGACCACGAAACTGAGATCAAGTTGCGCGCCCGGCTTGGAAGCACTGATCACGCTCATCTCAACCGCTCCCCACACAGGCATCGAGCGCCCTCGAGACCAGAGTCAGCGCCGCATCGTTGCGATAGCTGGCGGTGGCGCGCACATCAGTCATGGGCGAGAGCAGGGACAGGAATTGGGGAGTAACCATGGCGCCGAGGCCAGTGCGTGCCGGTGCACCAACCAGAGCCCGCTCCAGACCATTCAGCCTTTGCGCGTTCGCCGAGCATGATCCGACTGCAACCCGTGCCTCGCTAACCCGTCCGTGCCCGTCCTCTTGGACAACGGTTGCCACCATGGCGATGGAAATGACTAGATACCGCCTTGCGCCGAGCTTGAGAAAGACGGATGCCGCATCGTCCAAGTTGCGCGGCACAATCACCGCCGCAAGGATCTCATCGGCGCGCCGCAACGTCTTCCGATTCCCCACAACGAACTCGGACAGCGGGACTCGTCTGGTTTCCGCACTGGACACCAGCTCTATTTCGGCATCGAGCGCCAGCAACGGAGGCACACCGTCGGCTGCGGGAGATGCATTACAAAGGTTCCCGGCGACCGTTCCGCGATTCTGAATCTGAATCCCCCCGATTCCTCGAGCCGCACTTTTCAAAGCGTCATAGCAGCGGGGCAAGGGAGAGGCAACAACCTCGCTCCAGGTTGTCAACCCGCCAATCCAGATCTCGGTGGGCGTAGCGCGGATACCCTTCATCTCGCGAATGCCCGAAATGTCGATCACCGTCCCAGCAACGGGCCGATCACCCAGGGCAGGGAAGAAATCGGTGCCTCCAGACAGAATAGTTCCACCTTCCACGGCGAGGATATGAGCAGCGTCCGTGATGGTCTGGGGGCGCAGATAAATGCTCATTCGTACCTCTTGTCTGAAATCGCCCAACAGCGCTACCACGTACCCACCAACATCGCATGCGCTACAGGCTGCGCCACGCCCCCGATTTTCGAGGACTCAGGCGATATCTTCCTCTGCGCCCCATCCTAAGGGCAGGTGTGCAATTCGCGCAAGGTTTCAGTAATGCCAGTGTTGGTAGCAGATGATATGTCCGGTTGAAATAGCACGTGATATGTCCGCTTTGCGGGCGGTGAGAGTAGGAGACCATGGCAAGCACGGAGTTCTAGTCGAAGGCCGCGATGGAGCGGGCGATGAAAGTACAGGAAGTCATTTTGCGGGTGATAGCGAAGAAGATCACATGGTGGCAAGCAGCCGAGGTCGTCGCGATCAGCGACCGTTCGATGGTTCGATGCGGCGTTGGCGGGAACGCTACGAGGAGTTTGGTTATGACGGATTGTTCGACCGGCGCTGTGGCAAGCCTTCCCCCCGGCGGGTGCCGGTGGCCACCGTGGAGAAGGTGTTCACTCTCTACCGGGAGAAGTATTTCGATCTGAATGTGCGGCACTTTTACGAAAAGTTGAAGCCGGACCGCGGGATTGAACTGAGCTACACCGGGGTGAAGCAGGCGCTGCAGGGAGCGGGGTTGGTAGGGCGGGAACGCAAACGTGGGGTGCATCGCAAACGCCGCGAGCGGCGACCGTTGCTTTCAACAAAGTGCCCGATTGCCACAAGTTCCAGCATCGCTTGCTAGCGAACGCCCAGCACAATTTGTGTTGTGAACCTGGTAGTCAATCGTGTCATCGCGCGTACGCGACGTGAGGTTCTCTCATCTTCAACATTCGGAGGAAAAAGCATTTCGGAACGAAGACACTCATCCACAGGAAGAAACGTCCGCCTTATTTTTCTCTGTTAACTGCGACCTATGCGCTTGGAAGGTCGCCGCTTTACAATCGACTGCGCACCAGCGGGCTCGATTATTGGCAGAGCGTTGGGCTTAGTAAAGGCTTTCGGTGAGTTTCGTTTCTCTTGCAGCGTCTATGGCGCGATTCGCGAGTTCGTTGAAGAATATTGTGAGCCGACTGCAAAGCAAGAGGCTTGGGGGGTAGGTTTTCGTAATAAGCGTGAAGTGGTCAGAAAGTGTTTACCGAAACTGAACCTATCCCTGATCTGCTTCACCACGGAATAGAACGCGAGGTTTTTGCAGCACTGCTAAGCTCGAAGGCCCTACGATTCCTGAAAGGGGAAGTCTCACGACCCGGATTGTTTGATTGGCGAGCTAAAGACTTGGCGGAGCTTTTTCTGATGAGGCGGAGCGCACTGCAAAGATTCCGCTGAGAAACGGCAACCCAAAGCCTCGTCTATGCTGAGGTGGTAAGTATGGTAAGGAATCTGGACCCGTGGCCGGTATCGTGAGCGCAATGAAGCAACGGCCTTGAACCGACCTGAGGCCCGCAGAATCGTTGATATGTTTGACATTTGAGCAGAGTTCGTCCTTCCTTCCTTCATGTCCCTACCCATGCGCTAAAGCTGGTTTCTCACTCAAAGCACTTTAGTCAGGAAAGGAAATACCCTTGCCGATCCAGAACGCCGCGAGTGATTTGAGGTTCTTCTTGTAAGTCCGGGTGACCATGTATTCTTTTCCACCCTCAACCCGAAGGCCATATTCACCCGTCGAATACGGCCTGATTTCTTGCACACAGGAGGTATTAACGACCGTAGATCGATGGATGCGAATGAAGCCGTATGGCTCGAGCTTTGCTGCCACCACCGAAATT
>JGI12635J15846_10004408_pt1 | contig 12154 bp, 9 predicted proteins | sample BlaSpr_A8_OM2_M2_FD_15846 | JGI IMG/M metagenome (IMG submission 15846) | reverse complement strand
ACGGGCGCGACGCGGGCGCGACCCGGCGCGTATTTGCTCACGAGCTTTTGTTGATGCTGCTCTATGGGGTGTCTTGCTGGCTGGTGGGCCGGCGCATACCCATCTTGCGCACCGAATTCAGCTATTCTGAACCCCCCTACAGCGCCGAGTACCGGTTGATGTATTGCGCGGATTTAAGCTTCAATCGGCCGAACACCGCCATTGCCTTNGAAGCGAGTTACCTTGANCTGCCGGTGGTCCAGAACGANCGCACCCTCAAGGAGTTTTTGCGCACGGCGCCGGAGAGTATCCTGTTGAAATATAAGAACGGGAGCAGCCTCGCCGCAAGGGTTCGGCGCCGGCTGCGCCAGTTACTGCCGGGCGAGGTACCGGATTTCGAAGGACTGGCCGACGAGCTCAATTTGACGCCCGCGACCATGCGGCGCCGATTGCACGAGGAAGGGGAGTCGTATCAATCGATCAAGGACCAGCTGCGGCGGGATCTTGCCATCAGTTACCTCAGCCATTCGAGCCGCAGTGTCATGGACATTGCCCTGGAATTGGGATTCTCGGAACGGAGCGCATTTCATCGTGCGTTTAGAAAATGGACCGGCGCCTCCCCGGGCGAATTCCGCCGCACACTGCAGGCCTAGGGCAGGCCTAGGGCGCAGCATATGTTGCAATTCCGCTCAACAACTTTGAGCGGTTTGGTCACTCTGGCTGCATTGGCGAATCGAGGATAATTCGAACATGGATTTATCGGGGAAGGTCTTGGTCGTCACCGGGAGTGACGGCGTTCTAGGTCAGGCCGCGGCTCTGACCTTGAGCGGCTACGGCGCGCGTTTGGCGCTGCTCGAACATGCTGAGAAGCCATCCGCCACGCCGCCGGCCGGTGCTTTGCGATTCGGCGGGGTGGATTTGACGCTGGAGGAGGCCGCGCGATCGGTGATGGAGCGCATCGTCAAGGAGACCGGCCGCATCGACGGTCTGATCAACGTTGCCGGCGGGTTTCGCTGGGAAAAGCTTGCCGGCGGCACGCTCGACACCTGGGACTCCATGTATAAAATCAATCTAAGAACTGCCGTCGTGTCGTGTTGGGCGGCTCTGCCTTACCTCAAGCAGCGGGGTGGCGGACGCATCGTCAATGTCGGTGCGACGGGGGCCATCAAGGCCAATGCCGGCATGGGCGCCTATGCCGCCTCCAAGGCGGGTGTCGCGCAATTGACCGAAGCTCTTGCCGATGAATTGAAGGACTTCGGCATAACGGTCAACGCCATCTTGCCGAGTACTCTCGATACGCCGAAGAATCGCCTCGAAATGCCGAAGGCGGATTTCACCCGTTGGGTGCGTCCGGTCGAGGCGGCCGAGGTGATTGCGTTTTTGGTCTCCGATGAGGCCCGCGCCGTCACCGGTGCGCTGATTCCGGTCGCGGGGCGCGTATGACGCTCAGCCTAGCCGCATCGCCTGGCGCGCGATTTCGCGCCGCCGTTTCCGAAGAGCGGCCCTTGCAAGTGGTCGGCGCCATCAACGCCTATGCCGCACGATTGGCCGCCGCTTGCGGATTCAGGGCCCTGTATCTATCGGGGGGAGGCGTCGCCGCCAATTCGCTGGGCGTTCCGGATCTCGGCATCAGCACCATGGACGATGTGCTGATCGATATACGCCGAATTACCGATTCCTGCCCGCTGCCTCTGTTGGTGGATGCCGATACCGGATGGGGAGGCGCCTTCAATATCGCGCGCACCGTGAGGTCCTTCATCAAAGCCGGCGCCGCCGGGTTGCATATCGAAGATCAAGTGCAAGCCAAACGCTGCGGCCACCGGCCCGGAAAGGAGATCGTCCCGAAGCAAGAAATGGTGGATCGAATCAAAGCGGCCGTCGACGCGCGGACCGAGCCGGGATTCGTCATCATGGCGCGCACGGATGCTTTGGCCGTCGAAGGCATCGACAAGGCCATCGAGCGCGCGATCGCCTGCGTCGAGGCGGGCGCCGACATGATATTCCCGGAAGCGATGACGGAACTGTCAATGTATAAGCGCTTCAAGGACAGTGTCAAAGTGCCCGTTCTCGCCAATATCACGGAGTTCGGCCACACGCCTCTGTACACACGCGAGGAATTGCGCTCGGTCGGTGTGGATATCGTGCTGCATTGCTGCTCCGCCTATCGGGCGATGAATGCGGCCGCGCTCGCGATTTACCAGGCGATTCGCCGCGATGGGACGCAGAAGAACGTGTTGGATCTCATGCAGACCCGCGAGGATCTGTACAGGTACCTCGACTACCACGCATACGAAGCGAAACTGGACGAGTTATTTGCCGTTGGGAAGGAAAAGTGACGGATATCAGGAGATGACCATGCCCGAAGCCCAAAGCGCCGCGTTCAAACCCAAGAAGTCCGTGGCCTTGTCGGGCGTGCCGGCGGGCAATACGGCGCTCAGCACCGTCGGCAAAACGGGCAACGATTTGCATTACCGCGGCTACGACATTCTCGACATTGCCCAAGAATGTGAATTCGAAGAGATCGCGTATCTGTTGGTTCACGAGAAGCTGCCGAATCGTGCGGAACTTGCCGCCTACAAGGCCAAGTTGCAAGCGCTGCGGGGGCTGCCCGCGGCGGTGTCGACCGTGCTCGAACAGCTGCCNNCNNCAAGTCACCCCATGGACGTGCTGCGCACCGGCGTCTCGGCGCTCGGCTGCTGCGTGCCGGAAGCCGGCGATCACAAGAGCGCGGGCGCCCGGGATATCGCCGATCGGCTGCTGGCGTCGTTGGGGTCGATGCTGTGTTATTGGCACCATTTTTCGCGCTTAGGAAGGCGCATCGAGGTGCAAACGGACGACGATTCGATCGGCGCGCACTTCCTGCACCTCTTGCATGGGCGCAAGCCCGCCGCGTCGTGGGTGCGGGCAATGCACACCTCGCTCAATCTTTACGCCGAACACGAATTCAACGCCTCGACTTTTACGGCCAGGGTGATCGCGGGTACGGGGTCGGACCTCTATTCCTGCATTACCGGCGCGATCGGGGCGCTGCGCGGCCCGAAGCACGGCGGCGCCAACGAAGTTGCGTTCGAGATTCAGAGCCGTTATCCCGCGCCGGATTCCGCCGAGGCCGATATCCGCCGGCGCGTGGCCAACAAAGAAGTGATCATCGGGTTCGGCCACCCGGTGTACACGATCTCCGATCCCCGCAATCAGATCATCAAGGCGGTCGCCCGCAGCTTGGCCCGCGAAGCCGGCGATATGCGCGCATTCGAGGTCGCCGAGCGCATCGAGTCGGTCATGCATGAAATCAAGAACCTGTTTCCGAACTTGGATTGGTTCTCCGCCGTGTCATATCACCTGATGGGCGTGCCGACAGCGATGTTCACGCCGCTGTTCGTGATCAGCCGCACTTCGGGGTGGGCCGCGCACGTCATCGAGCAGCGCGAGGACGGCAAGATCATCCGTCCGAGCGCCAATTACACCGGTCCGGAGAATCTTTCCTTCGTGCCGCTGGCGCAGCGTCCGTAGCGCCGCAAGCCATGTCCCACGATATCAAATCCGCCGAACGTCCCGCGCCCGATCACATCCTGGCGGCGATCGCGGAATATGCAGTGAACTTCGAGATCAAGAGCGCACTCGCCTACGAGACCGCGCGCTATTGCCTCATGGACACGCTGGCGTGCGGCTTTCAGGCGTTGAAATATCCGGCCTGCACGAANTTGATGGGACCGGTGGTTCCCGGCGCGACGCTCACCAACGGCGCGCGGGTTCCCGGCACNGCTTACGAACTCGACCCCATCAATGCGGCATTCAACATCGGCGCCATGATTCGCTGGCTGGATTTCAACGANACCTGGCTGGCGGCGGAGTGGGGCCACCCCTCGGANAATTTGGGCGCAATACTCGCCGTGGCCGATTATCTATCGCGGTCCGGCCNACCGATCCCGGTGCGCACCGTGCTCACGGGCATGATCAAGGCGCACGAAATCCAGGGGGTGCTCGCCTTGGAGAACAGCTTCAATCGGGTCGGCCTCGATCATGTGCTGCTGGTGCGCGTCGCATCCACGGCCGTGGTCACTGCGCTGCTCGGCGGTTCGCGCGAGCAAATCATCGATGCCGTCTCGAACGCCTGGATCGACGGCGGTGCGCTTCGAACCTACCGGCACGCGCCGAACACGGGCTCGCGCAAGAGTTGGGCCGCCGGCGACGCAACCAGCCGCGCCGTGCGCCATGCGCTTTTCGCCCTCAAGGGCGAGATGGGCTATCCGTCGGCGCTNTCGGCCAAAACATGGGGCTTCCAGGACGTATTGTTCAAGGGGAAATCGCTGTCCCTGCCGCAGCCCTTCGGCAGCTACGTGATGGAGAACGTGCTGTTCAAAATCTCGTACCCCGCCGAGTTTCATGCGCAGACTGCCGTCGAAGCGGCGATGGCTTTGCACGGCCAAATCTTACCCAAAATCGACGACATCGAGCGGATTTCGATAGAGACTCAAGAACCCGGCATGCGCATCATCGACAAGACGGGACCGCTCGCGAATCCCGCGGATCGCGATCACTGCATTCAATACATGGTCGCCATTCCGCTGCTGTTCGGCAGGCTCAATGCCGCCGATTACGAGGATCGGATCGCCGCCGAGCCGCGCGTCGATGCGCTGCGCGCGAAAATGCAGGTCAAGGAAAACCCCGCATTCACCAAGGACTACTACGATCCGGAAAAACGCTACATCGGCAACGCCGTGCAGGTGTTCTTCAAGGACGGCAGCGCGAGTCGGCGGGTGCAAGTCGACTACCCCATCGGCCATCGCAAGCGCCGCGAGGAGGGCAGCCCCATGCTGGTGAAGAAGTTCGAGGCCAGTGTCGCGGCGCATTTCAGCCCAAAGCAAGCCGAATCGATCAAGGCGATGTTCGCGGATCCCCGCGCGCTCGCCGCGATGCCCGTGAGCGAGTTCGTCGCGGGGCTGGTGACCGCGTCATAAAAAATACCGTGCCGCAGCGTCGTATTATGACGCATCGGGCTTGCCGAACGGCTGGGCGTATAGGGATAGTGCATGGGATGAGACGTGAGTACCGCGCAGGACCCGATACGACGCCCGAGCGGCGCGAGCGCGCCGACCGGCGCCTCCGGGTCTGGTGGGCGGTCGTTTACGGCAGTTTCAATCCACGCCGCCGGGCGCCGCCGCGCCGTCTTAGCCAGTCTCGCTATCACCCTGTCGATTGGTATTCCTCGCATTTGTTGGCCGTGGCCATCAGCATCTTGTTATTGAGCGTGGTGGACGCATTTCTGACGTTGCTGCTGCTGCAAGGGGGCGCCGATGAGGTAAACCCCATCATGGCGCTGTTCGTTTACCGCAGCGTGGCGGTGTTTGCGGAGCTCAAAATGGGCCTGACCAGCCTCGGCGTCGTGTTCATGGTGTTTATGGCACGCTACCGTTTCATGAGCCGGCTGCCGGTCGGGTGGGTGCTGTACGGGGTGCTGATCGGCTATATGAGCCTCATCGGTTACGAGATTCACCTGCTCAAGAGTTCGCTCGAACTGCCCAACTTGTAATTCCGCTTAGCCGCCGTCACATTCCATATTGTGCCGCCTTCGGCTAGACTATGGATACATCCTGAACCCTTCCGAAGCTTCTCATCATATTGATGTACTTGAGGTTTTCGTCTCTTTTAGCGCCATGAGTCAATCACTCGCCGATCAATTCGCCGCAACGTTACTATCCGGCGGAAATGCCGCTTTCATCGAGGATCTCTACGAGCAGTTCTTGAGGGATCCGAACGGGGTCGATCCGGCTTGGGCCGCCTACTTCACGCGCCTCAAGGGCGAAGCTGCCGGCGAAGTCGCCCACACCCCCATTCGCGAGCGGATGTCGGCGCGCATCAACGCGCCCCGCGACCGCGGCGGCCCGGGCGACAGCCGGAGCGACGCTCCCGGTGGGGCGAGTGCGAAGCAGGCCGCCGTGTCGCGTCTCATCCAGGTCTATGCCAACCGCGGTCACTTGATCGCCAACCTGGATCCGCTCGGCCTGCAGGAGCGCGCCACGCCCTACGTGCTCGATCTCGAGTATTTCGGCCTGTCCGAGGCCGATCTCGACACCGAATTCTTTACCGGCAGCCGCAATGCCGCCATTCCCGCACGCGCCAAGCTGAAGGATATTCTCGCCGACCTCAAATTCATCTATTGCGGAACGATCGGCGCGGAGTTTGCGCACGTATCGGACACCGATGAGCGCCTGTGGCTGCAGGATAATTTCCAAGTGGCGCGCTTGCAGCGCCGATTCGGCGCCGACGAGAAGAAGAACATCCTGTGGCAATTGACCGCCGCGGAAGGGCTGGAGCGCTACCTTCATACCAAGTACGTGGGTCAGAAGCGCTTCTCGCTGGAGGGCGCCGACAGTCTGATCCCGCTGCTCGACGATTTGATCCAGCAGGGCGGGAAGCTGGGGGTCGAAGAGGCCATCATCGGCATGGCCCACCGCGGCCGTCTCAATGTGCTGGTGAACCTGCTCGGCAAATCGCCCAAAGACCTGTTCAGTGAATTCGAGGGCCAGTACGATCTGGCGACGCTGCGCGGTTCCGGCGATGTCAAGTACCACAAAGGCTTCTCCTCCGATCTCAAAACCGATTCGGGCAATGTGCACGTCGCGCTTGCGTTCAATCCCTCGCATCTCGAGGTCGTGAATCCCGTGGTCGAAGGGTCGGTGCGGGCGCGCCAGGAGCGGCGCGGCGATGCATTGGGCGACAAGGTATTGCCGGTGCAGATTCACGGTGATGCGGCATTCGCCGGCCAGGGCGTCGTGATGGAGACGCTGCAGCTGTCGCAAGCCCGCGGTTTCTACACGGGCGGCTCGGTGCACGTCATCATCAACAACCAGGTCGGCTTCACCACCAGCGATCCACGCGACGCGCGCTCCACCCTATATTGTTCCGACGTCGCGAAAATGATCGAAGCGCCGATTTTTCATGTCAATGCCGACGATCCCGAGGCGGTGTGTTTCGTGACGCGCTTTGCGCTCGAATACCGGATGAAATTCCACAAGGACGTCGTGATCGATCTCGTCTGTTATCGGCGCCACGGCCATAACGAGGCCGATGAACCCGCGGCGACTCAGCCGCTCATGTATCAGGTCATCCGCAAGAAACAGACGGCGCGTCAACTCTATGCGGAACGCCTCACGGCCGAGGGCGTGCTCAACGTAGCGGAAGCGGCTGCCATGATGGAGCAGTATCGCAACGGCCTGGACGAGGGCAAGCCGCAGGCGCGCGCCGCGCTCGGTCTCATCGGCAACAAATTCACGGTGGATTGGAGCGAGTACCTGGGCGCGGACTGGTCGGAGCCGGTGAAGACCGCGGTCGACATGGGGCGCCTGCGGGCGCTAGGCAAGGCGATCACCTCCTATCCCTCGGACTGGGTTCTTCACCCGCGCGTACTCGCCATCATGCAGGCGCGCGAAAGAATGCTGAGCGGCGATATTGCGCTCGACTGGGGCGCCGCGGAGAACCTTGCCTACGCAACCCTGGTGCAGGAGGGCTATCCGATCCGCCTCACCGGCCAGGACAGCGGCCGCGGCACGTTCTTCCACCGGCACGCGGTGCTGCATGATCAAGCCACCGGCCGCCGCTACGTTCCGCTGCAGCATCTGGCGACCAATCAGCCGACGTTCACGGTGACCGATTCGGTGTTGTCCGAAGAGGCGGTCATGGGTTTCGAGTATGGTTTCTCCACCACCGAACCGCATTGCCTGACGATTTGGGAGGCGCAGTTCGGCGACTTCTGCAACGGCGCGCAGGTCGTCATCGATCAGTTCATCAGTTCCGGTGAGGCCAAATGGGGCCGTCTGTCCGGCCTCACGCTGTTCTTGCCGCATGGCTACGAGGGCCAGGGGCCGGAGCATTCCTCGGCGCGCTTGGAGCGTTTCCTGCAGCTTTGTGCCGAGTACAACATGCAGGTGTGCGTGCCTTCGACTCCGGCGCAGATGTTTCACATGTTGCGCCGGCAAATGGTGCGGCCGCTGCGCAAGCCGCTCATCGTCATGACGCCGAAGAGCCTGTTGCGCCACCCCTTGTCGGTGTCGCGGCTCGAAGAACTCGGGACCGGCGGGTTCTATTCCCTGATCGACGAGATCGACGATCTCAAACCCTCCGCGGTGACCCGTATCGTGCTCTGCAGCGGCAAGGTGTACTTCGATTTGTTGAAGTCGCGGCGCGAGTCCAAGGTGGACTCCGTGGCGGTCGTTCGTCTCGAGCAGCTCTATCCGTTTCCTTCGGAGGAATACGAGGCGATCCTGCGCAAGTACGCGAATGCCCGCGAAATCGTCTGGTGCCAGGAAGAGCCGCAGAATCAGGGCAGCTGGTATCAGATTCGCCATCGATTGCAGGCGAAGCTCGGCGAACAGCGCGAGCTTTTGTACGCGGGACGCGCCGGTGCGGCGGCGCCCGCCACGGGCATTTCCGCTCTGCACGAGCAGCAACAGAAAAATCTGGTCGCCGCGGCGCTGCAAGGCATCCCGCCGGAAGAGACTTCCCGACAAACGATGCGCCTCCCGGCACAAACTAGGACTGCCTGATGACTATCGAAGTTCGCGTGCCGCAGCTGCCGGAGTCGGTGGCTGATGCCACGCTCGTTTCATGGCATAAGAAACCCGGCGATGCCGTCGCACGCGATGAAAATCTCGTGGATTTGGAGACCGACAAGGTCGTTCTCGAAGTTCCCGCGCCCGTAGCCGGCGTGCTCAAGGAGATCAAGCTCACCGATGGCACCACCGTGACCAGCGGCCAGGTGCTGGCGGTGATCGAGGAGGGCGCCACGGCGTTCCCCGGAGCGAGCGCCCCCGCGATCATGACCGCATCCAGCGGCGCGGCAAAGACCGCGACGGATGCCGTCAAGCCCGACGCGGCCGCGGCGAAGCTCAGCCCCGCCGCCAAACGCGTGGCGGAGGAGAACAAAGTCGACCCCAAGGCGGTCGCCGGATCCGGCCGCGGCGGGCGCGTGTCGAAGTCGGATGTGGTGAATTACCTGTCCACAAAAGACACCGCGGCCGCGCCGGCGTCCAAGGGGCCGGCAGCACCTATTCCGAGCGCGCGCGGCGCACGCGGCGAGCAGCGCGTGCCGATGACGCGCCTGCGCGCGCGGATAGCCGAGCGCATGGTCCAGGCGCAGGCCACTCAGGCCCTGCTGACGTCATTCAACGAGGTGGACTTGAAGGCGGTCAACGAACTGCGCGCGCGCTACAAGGACCCGTTCGAGAAGCAGCATGGCGTGAAACTCGGATTCATGTCGTTTTTCGCCAAAGCCTGCGTCGAAGGGCTGAAGAAATTTCCGGCTGTCAACGCCTCGGTCGACGGCAACGACATCGTCTATCACGAATACTTCGATGTCGGCGTCGCGGTGTCGACCGACCGCGGCCTGATCGTGCCGGTATTGCGCGATGCGGACCTGCAGAGCTTCGCGGAGATCGAAAAATCCATCGCCAATTTCGCCGGCCGCGCGCGCGCCGGAACCATCACGATGGAGGAGCTGACGGGCGGCACCTTCACGATTACCAATGGCGGAGTGTTCGGCTCATTGCTGTCGACGCCCATCGTCAATTCTCCGCAGAGTGCCATCCTCGGCATGCACAAGATTCAGGACCGCGCGGTCGTGATCGAGGGCCAGGTCGTGGTCCGCCCCATGATGTACATCGCGCTGACCTATGATCATCGCATCATCGACGGCCGTGAAGCCGTGCAGTTCTTGGTGACCGTCAAACAGTGCCTCGAGGATCCGGCGCGCATGGTGCTCGGCATATGAGCGACCTCTACGATGTCATCGTGATCGGCGCCGGGCCCGCGGGCTACCCCGCCGCGATTCGTGCCGCGCAGAACAAACTTAAAGTGGCCTGCGTCGACGAATGGCAGAACACCGACGGCAGCTTTGCATTCGGCGGAACCTGCTTGAACGCGGGNTGCATTCCCTCCAAAGCGCTGCTCGAGTCATCCGAGCTGTANCAGCGCGCCAAGGAGGAATTTTCCGTCCATGGCATCAATATCGGCCAGCTCACGCTCGATCTCGCCGCCATGCAGAAGCGTCGCGCAGCCGTGGTCAAGACCATGACGGGCGGCATCACGGCACTGTTCAAGGCGAATGGTGTGACCGGCATTCAAGGCCACGGGCGCTTGTTGCCCGGGAACAAGGTGCTCGTGACCGGCGCGGGCGTTGCGGAAAGGACCCTGGAAGCGAAGCATGTCGTATTGGCCTCAGGTTCGGTGCCCGTTCAGCTCAAAAATGTGCCGCATGACGGGAAATATATCGTCGACTCGTGGGACGCCCTGGAGTTCGATGCCGTTCCGGCGCGTCTCGGCGTCATCGGCGCGGGCGTTATTGGACTCGAACTCGGCAGCGTTTGGCGGCGGCTCGGCAGCGAGGTCACGGTGCTCGAGGCGCTGGAGCAGTTCTTGCCGATAGCGGACGGGGCGATCGCGAAGGAGGCCCAGCGGCATTTCAAGAAACAGGGACTCGAGATCAAGCTGGGGGCCAAGGTGTCAAGCGCCGCGGTATCAGGCGCGGCGGTGGACGTGGTCTATTCCGATGCGAAGGGCGAACATACGCTCCAGGTGGACAAGCTGGTAGTCGCCGTCGGGCGCAGACCCTTCACAGAGGGGCTGCTGGCGGACGGCACCGGCGTCAGGCTTGATGAGCGGGGCTTCATCCAGGTCGACGAACATTGCCGTACCGGCGTGCCGAACGTGTGGGCGGTGGGCGACGTGGTCCGCGGACCGATGCTCGCGCACAAGGGTAAAGAGGAGGGCGTCATGGTCGCCGACCTCATCGCCGGGCATTTTGCCGAGGTGAATTACAAGGTCATTCCCTCGGTCATCTACACCGCTCCGGAAATCGCCTGGGTCGGGCAAACCGAGGAGCAAGTCAAGGCAAGCGGCCGGCCCTACAAAGTGGGCACCTTTCCGTTCTCGGCGAGCGGCCGTGCACGGGCGATGGAAGCCGCGCAGGGACTGGCGAAGATCGTGTCCGCCAAGGACGACGACGAGGTTCTCGGCATTCATGTGATCGGGCCGATGGCGGGCGAATTGATCGGCGAGGCGGTGCTCGCGATGGAATATTCGGCCAGCACCGAAGACATCCAGCGCACCATTCACGCCCATCCGACGCTGTCCGAGGCCATCCACGAGGCCGCCTTGGCGGTGGACAAGAAGGCGATCGACAGCATCAACCGCTAGCCACCTTATGTTTTTGCTGCGTCATGGCCAAAGTTATTTCAACCTGCACTTCAACGCGACTCATGTCGATCCGGGGATTGAAGACCCGGAATTGACGCCGCTTGGGCTAGAGCAGGCGGCGGCAGCCGCGATGCGGCTCGCAGATGCGGCGCTGACGCGCATCATCATCTCGCCCTACACCCGAGCGCTGCAGACCGCGCAGCCGATTTTGGCGATTCATCAAGTGCCGGTCGAAATCATGCACGAGGTTCGCGAACAAGCGGCTTTCGCGTGCGATATCGGCAGTCCGCCCAATGTGCTTGCCGGAAGGTTTCCTCACCACGACTTTGCACATCTGCCGTCGCGGTGGTGGCATGGCGGCATCGAAACGGCGGAAGAGACGAGCGGCCGGGCGAATGCCTTCCGGATCCACATGGCCGCATGCAATGACAGCGCAACGACGCTGCTGGTCGGTCATTGGGCATTCATTCAAGCATTGACCGGTGTCGCGCTCGCCAATGGCGAAATTCTGGAGTATGACCCGTCCGCCCGAGTGACGGGACCTCAATTTGCCGCGGACCGATGACAGGTCGCGCAGCCCGAGACGGGGCCGTGACCCGGTAGCCGCGGCTCGGGGTTGCGGTGACAGTTTAGACAAAAGCTATGAAACCGCGCCTCCACTCCGACCTTGATGCCGGTACCGCCGCTGCGATGACAATGGATGCAGGCATCGAACCCGCGGCCATCGGCATAGTTATGGTGGCAGACAAGACAGTTGACGGCCATATGTTTGCCGTGATCGAAATCCAAAGGCAGAGTGTGCGCGCGGCGCAGCAGCGGTTCACGCAGCGCGAGTCCTGCGCGGCTCGCGATCAGCGTGCTGAGCGCGACCATGGTGGCGGCGATGACGCCGGCTACGAGCGTCGAGTGACGCCCGAACGCGAGCCGGCGCGCGGCGGCCGCGTGCGGCTGCGTTCCGGCGGCGCGCCTGCGCCTCAAGAGCATT
>JGI12635J15846_10004406_pt1 | contig 12156 bp, 5 predicted proteins | sample BlaSpr_A8_OM2_M2_FD_15846 | JGI IMG/M metagenome (IMG submission 15846) | reverse complement strand
GGCGACGATGAAGAGCATCGCGCCGAACAAACTGCTCGCGCTTTTTGCGGCGGCTGCGTTTGTTTGTGGCGGAGTCGCGATCACGATGACCGGCGAGGCGCCGGTGTGGGCTGTAGTGTTGATCGGTTTCTTTCACTCGATCATGTTCCCGACAATTTTCGCGCTCAGCCTCAAGAACCTGGGCGCGCACACGAAGCGCGGATCATCACTGCTGGTGATGGCGATCATTGGCGGCGCGATCTTCCCCGCGCTGATGGGCTACATTTCGGATCGAAGTTCAATCCAGGCGGCGTTTGCGGTGCCGCTGGTTTGCTATGCGTACGTGCTGTATTTTGCGGTGTGGGGATTCACACCGCGCATCGCGGCTGGCTCGCGAGGCTGAGGAGAATATGAGAATTACTCGATTGGCATTCCTTGTTCTGGTGGCGGGCTTTTTAGTGATCGCCGGCGAAACTCCGCTGGCAGCACAAACATATCAGCCCGCCGAATCGAATCTCAAGGCGCGCGAGTGGTTTCAGAACGCGAGGTTCGGCATGTTCATTCACTGGGGCGTGTACAGCGTGCCGGCCGACGGGGAGTGGTACATGGAACAGCACCATGTGCCCGTCGTCGAGTACGAAAAGTTCGCATCGCAGTTTAATCCGACGCAGTTCAACGCGGCGGAGATCGTCGCCCTTGCGAAATCCGCGGGGATGAAATACATCACGATCACGAGCAAGCATCACGATGGCTTCGCGATGTTCGCGACGAAGCAGAATAAGTGGAACATCGTCGATGCGACGCCGTACGCGAAAGATCCCTTGAAGCAACTCGCGGAGGAATGCCGCAAGCAGGGCATCAAGCTGTTTTTCTATCATTCGCAACTCGATTGGCACAATCCGGATTACTTTCCGTTGGGTCGCACCGGTCATACCGCAGGACGGCCAGAGGGCGGCGACTTCAATCGTTATCTCGAATTCATGGATGCGCAGCTCACGGAGCTGCTGACGAACTACGGCGACGTGGCGGGAATCTGGTTCGACGGCATGTGGGACAAGCCTGATGCCGACTGGCAGCTTCAGCGTACGTACAGCCTGATCCATAAGCTGCAACCGGCCGCGCTGATCGGAAGCAATCATCATCATGCGCCGTTCGACGGCGAAGATTTTCAGATGTTCGAAAAAGATCTGCCGGGGGCGAATACCGCGGGTTTCAATCAAACGGGGATAAGCCAGCTGCCGCTCGAAACCTGCGAGACGATCAACGGAGCGTGGGGTTACAACAAGAGCGACAAAAATTTTAAGAGCGTAAACGATCTCATTCACTACCTCGTGCGCGCCGCGGGTTCGAACGCGAATTTCCTGCTCAACATCGGTCCGATGCCGACTGGCCAGGTTCAGCCGGAATTTATTGAGCGATTACATGCGATCGGCGAGTGGACGGCCAGGAATGGCGACACGATCTACGGAACGCGCGGCGGGCCGATACCACCTCGGAGCTGGGGAGTTACGACGCAGAAAGATGGCAAAACGTACGTGCATGTCCTCGACTTGAAAGACGAGTATCTGGCGTTGCCAGCCGTTCCCGGCGTGAAGCAAGCTCATCTCTATCATTCGAACACTCCGGTTGAGATGAAAACTCTCGACGGCGGTCTGCTCCTTCGTATTCCGGAGAGTGGTCGCGATCCGATCGACACAATCGTCGTACTTGAGTAGCCATCCGTACTGGACGAACGGCCAGCATCAAACTGCGGTCAATTCGCTCATAACCACGGGGCCTCTATACAGCAAACGCTGTAGGAGGCCCCTCGTTTATTTGTGGTATTCCAGTGTTCATGGGTCTAGGACCAGCGTAGGTTTCGCCGTTCGAGGTTGCGGCGTTTCTCCGCATTGGTGCGAAAACACCGGATATNGCGGCCGCGATGGTAGGCGTGTAGGCAAGACGCGCAGAGGCTGCTCGATCGCTCGGAGAACAGCATGAAGAGAAGCAATCCCAGATCGTCGAGCTCGAACGAGAGCGCGACGATTCCCCCGCCACTTGTAGAAGCGAAGGTTGAGAGCAACGGCTCCAGCAATGGAAGTGGCCACGTTTCGTCGCCCGAGCTCGCCGCGATCCTCGCGAGCTTGCAGACCATGCGCGACGGTGATTTGTCGGTGCGCTTACCGGGTTCATGGACGGGGATCGCTGGGAAAATTGCCGACACATTCAATGACATCGTTTCGACGAACCAACAGATTTCACAGGAATTAAAGCGCGCTGGGCAAGTCGTCGGCAAAGAGGGAAGAACGCGGGAACGCATTCGTTTCCATCAGACGAAGGGTTCTTGGGGCGAGATGGAAGTTTCGGTCAACACGTTGATCGACGACCTATTGCGGCCCACGACAGAAGTTACGCGCGCGATTGCAGGTGTTGCGCAGGGAAATCTGACGCAGACGGTTCGGCTCGACGTTGACGGTCGCCCGCTCGAAGGCGAGTTTTTACGATCGGCCACCATCGTCAACACGATGATTCAGCAGTTGAGCATTTTCACGTCGGAAGTGACGCGCGTGGCGCGCGAAGTTGGAACCGACGGAAAGTTGGGCGGCCAGGCGCAGGTGCCGGGCGTTGCTGGAACGTGGAAAGATCTCACCGATTCGGTGAACTCGATGGCCAGCAACCTCACTGGCCAGGTGCGTAACATCGCGGAAGTCGCGACCGCGGTGGCGAGCGGTGACTTGTCTCGAAAGATTACAGTCGATGTGCGCGGCGAGATTTTGCAGCTCAAAGAAGCCATCAACACGATGGTGGATCAGCTGCGATCGTTCGCTTCGGAAGTGACGCGCGTGGCGCGCGAAGTCGGAACGGACGGAAAGCTTGGCGGTCAGGCGGTCGTGCCGGGCGTCGCGGGCACTTGGAAAGACCTCACCGATTCCGTGAACGCGATGGCCGGCAACCTCACGGCTCAGGTCCGCAACATCGCGGAAGTTACGACGGCCGTTGCGCGCGGCGACTTATCCCGCAAGATCACGGTCGACGTGAAGGGCGAAATTCTGGCGCTGAAAGACACCATCAACACGATGGTTGACCAGCTCAACGCGTTCGCGGGCGAAGTCACCCGTGTGGCGCGCGAAGTCGGTACCGAAGGCAAACTCGGCGGTCAGGCCGAAGTGCCCGGAGTCGGCGGCACGTGGAAAGACCTTACCGACAACGTGAACTTCATGGCCAGCAACCTGACCGGCCAGGTGCGTAACATCGCGGAAGTCGCGACGGCCATCGCCACCGGAGACTTGTCTCGCAAGATCACGGTCGACGTCCGCGGCGAAATCCTTCAGCTCAAAGAAACGCTCAACACGATGGTGGACCAGCTGAACAGGTTCGCCGGCGAAGTGACGCGCGTGGCGCGCGAAGTCGGTTCCGAAGGCCGCCTCGGCGGTCAGGCGAACGTACCGGGAGTTGCGGGCACTTGGAAGGATCTCACCGACAACGTCAACTTCATGGCCAGCAACCTTACGGGCCAGGTCCGTAACATCGCCGAAGTTACGACAGCCGTCGCACGCGGCGACCTTTCGCGCAAGATTACGGTCGACGTGAAGGGCGAAATTCTCGAGCTGAAGAATACGATCAACACGATGGTGGACCAGCTCAACGCGTTCGCGGGCGAAGTGACGCGCGTGGCGCGCGAAGTCGGAACCGACGGAAAACTTGGTGGCCAGGCGGAAGTGCCCGGAGTCGGCGGCACGTGGAAAGACCTCACCGACAACGTGAACTTCATGGCCAGCAATCTTACCGGCCAGGTTCGTAACATCGCGGAAGTCGCAACGGCGGTTGCGCGCGGCGACTTGTCGCGCAAGATCACGGTCGACGTCAAAGGCGAAATTCTCGAGCTCAAAGACACGCTGAACACGATGGTGGATCAGCTGCGGTCGTTCGCGTCGGAAGTTACGCGCGTGGCTCGCGAAGTCGGAACGGACGGAAAACTCGGCGGTCAGGCGCTCGTCCCGGGCGTCGCGGGAACGTGGAAGGACCTCACGGACTCGGTCAACTCGATGGCCAGCAACCTCACTGGCCAAGTCCGCAACATCGCGGAAGTTTCCACTGCTATCGCGAGCGGCGACCTCTCAAAGAAAATCACCGTCAATGTCAGCGGCGAAATTTTGCTGCTGAAAGACACGATCAACACGATGGTGGACCAGCTCAACGCATTCGCGGGCGAAGTCACACGTGTCGCTCGCGAAGTCGGTTCCGAAGGCCGCCTCGGCGGTCAGGCGAACGTACCTGGAGTCGCCGGAACGTGGAAAGACCTCACCGACTCGGTGAACTCGATGGCCGGCAACCTCACGGGTCAGGTTCGAAACATCGCCGAAGTCACGACAGCCGTCGCGCGCGGCGACTTGTCGCGCAAGATCACGGTCGATGTCCGCGGTGAAATTCTCGAGTTGAAGAACACCATCAATACGATGGTGGACCAGCTCAACGCGTTCGCCGGCGAAGTGACTCGTGTGGCGCGCGAAGTCGGTACAGAAGGGAAGTTGGGCGGCCAGGCGCAGGTTCCTGGAGTCGGCGGAACATGGAAGGACCTCACCGACAACGTCAACTTCATGGCCAGCAACCTCACTGGCCAGGTTCGTAACATCGCGGAAGTCGCGACGGCGATCGCGAGCGGCGACCTCTCGCGCAAGATCACGGTCGACGTCCGCGGCGAAATCCTCCAACTCAAAGAAACGCTCAACACGATGGTTGAGCAGCTTCGCTCCTTCGCCGCCGAAGTCACTCGCGTAGCGCGCGAAGTCGGCTCCGAAGGCCGCCTCGGCGGTCAGGCCGATGTCCCTGGTGTTGGCGGCACGTGGAAGGACCTCACCGACTCGGTCAACGCCATGGCCGGTAACCTCACGGCTCAAGTCCGCAACATCGCGGAAGTCACGACGGCCGTCGCACGCGGCGACTTATCGCGCAAGATCACGGTCGATGTGAAGGGCGAAATTCTCGAATTGAAAAACACCATCAACACGATGGTGGACCAGCTCAACGCGTTCGCCGCCGAAGTCACNCGCGTCGCGCGCGAAGTCGGAACCGACGGCAAACTCGGCGGTCAGGCCAAAGTCCCTGGCGTCGCCGGCACGTGGAAAGACCTCACCGACAACGTCAACGTCATGGCTGCCAACCTCACCGAGCAGGTGCGCGGCATCGTGAAGGTCGTCACGGCGGTTGCCAACGGCGAACTCACGCAAAAGCTTACGGTGAACGCGAAGGGCGAAGTCGCGGCTCTCGCGGAAACGATCAACAACATGACCGACACGCTGGCGACGTTCGCCGACCAGGTGACCACGGTCGCTCGCGAAGTCGGCGTCGAGGGCCGCCTCGGCGGTCAGGCTAACGTGCCCGGCGCCGCCGGTACATGGAAGGACCTCACCGGTAACGTAAACCTGCTTGCCGACAACCTCACGAACCAGGTGCGCGCGATCGCGGAAGTCACGACTGCCGTGACCAAGGGCGACTTGACGCGTTCAATTCAGGTCGAAGCCAGCGGCGAAGTCGCGGAACTCAAAGACTACATCAACACGATGATCGACAACCTGCGGCTCACGACCGACCGCAACAAAGAGCAGGACTGGCTCAAGACGAACCTTGCTCGATTCACCGGCATGTTACAGGGCCAGCGCGACCTCGGCACCGTCGGCCGCATGTTGCTGTCGGAACTTGCGCCGCTTGTGGATGCGCAGCAGGGCGTCATTTATCAGATGGAGTCGGAAGACAGCTTCGAAATGGTTTTGCTTTCATCGTTCGCCGATTCGGGCGAAGGGCATCGCCATCACCTTCGCATTGGCGAAGGATTGGTGGGGCAGTGCGCAGCCGAAAAGCGCCGCATGCTTATCGCCGACCTGCCGTCGAGCGCGACGCCGATTCGCTCCGGCCTCTTCGAAGCCGTCCCGCGCAACGTTATCGTTCTTCCGATTTTGTTCGAGGATCGCGTCAAGGCTGTTATTGAGCTCGCATCGCTCAGCGCCTTCACCGCGTCACATCTCGCGTTCCTCGAGCAGCTCACGTCGAGCATCGGCATCGTGCTCAACTCCATCGAAGCCACGATGCAGACCGAAGGATTGCTCAAACAGTCGCAGCAACTCGCCATCGAGTTGCAGACGCAACAGGGAGAACTGCAGCAAACCAACGAACAACTCGCCCAAAAGGCGCAGCAGCTTGCCGAACAGAACGTCGAAGTCGAACGCAAGAACCAGGAAATCGAACAGGCACGACGCGCCGTCGAAGAAAAAGCGACAGAGCTCGCGCTGACTTCAAAGTACAAATCCGAATTCCTGGCGAACATGTCGCACGAGTTGCGCACGCCGCTGAACAGCATCCTTGTTCTCGGCCAGCAACTCACCGACAACCCCGACGGCAACCTCACGCCGAAGCAGGTCGAATTCGCGCGCACCATTCACGGCGCCGGCACCGACCTTCTCAACCTCATCAGCGACATCCTCGATCTCTCGAAGATCGAATCGGGCACAGTCAGCGTCGAAGCGGAAGAAGTCTTCTTTGCCGGCCTGCTCGAGATGATCGGCCGCCCATTCCGGCACGAGGCCGACCATCGCCACCTCACGTTCGAGATCAACACCGACACCGACCTGATGCGCAGTATCGTCACTGACTCGAAGCGTCTCCAGCAGGTGCTGAAAAATTTGCTCTCCAACGCCTTCAAATTCACCGAGCAAGGCAACGTGCGCCTTACGGTCCGAATCGCCGACTACGGTTGGAGCGACGAGCACCCGATTCTCAGCCGCGCTGGCGCGGTGATCGCATTCGAAGTCACCGACACGGGTATCGGCATTCTTCCTGAAAAGCAGCGCATCATTTTCGAAGCATTCCAGCAGGCCGACGCCGGCACGAGCCGCAAATACGGCGGCACGGGCCTCGGTCTCGCTATCAGCCGCGAACTCGCGAGTTTGCTCGGCGGTGAAATTCAGTTGCATAGCGTCCCTGGCACTGGGAGCACGTTTACGCTCTTCCTGCCGCAAACCTATGTCGGTCCATCTTCAGGTGTAGGCGTGCCCGCCGATCGCCGCATCAGCTTGCCGCCGTCGCCGATGCACCTCGCGACGGCGAGCGTTGCCGTCCACGTACCCGAGCAAATCCCCGACGACCGCGCCAATCTCGGCGTGAACGATCCGATCTTGCTCATCGTCGAAGACGATCCGCACTACGCGCGCGTGTTGTGCGATCTCTCGCACGACAAGGGCTTCAAAGTTCTCGTGGCATCGCGCGGATCTGAAGCTCTGGCGCTCGCTCGCGAATTCCATCCGAGCGCCGTCTCTCTCGATGTCTTTCTGCCCGACATGCTCGGCTGGACGGTTCTCAATCACTTGAAGCAGGACCCGGCGACCCGACACATTCCGGTGCAGATGCTCACCATGGACGAAGATCGCCAGCATGGGCTTTCGCGCGGCGCTTTTTCGTTCATCACCAAGCCGACAACGCCCGAGGGCCTTGAATTCGCGTTCGGCAAGATCAAGGACTACACCGTCCCGCGCCTTAAGCGCCTTCTCGTCGTCGAAGACAATCTCGCCGAGCAACTCAGCATTCGCGAGCTTCTCGGCCATCACGACATCGACGTCTCCATTGCCGCAACCGGTATGGATGCGCTGAACGCCGTTTCCGAACAAGCGTACGACTGCATGGTCCTCGACCTTCGCTTGCCCGACATGACGGGCTTCGAAGTTCTTGAGCGCCTGCGCGAAACTCCGTCCGGTGATCTTCCGGTCGTGGTCTTCACCGGCAAAGATTTATCACCCGAGGAGGACGCGCGGCTTCACACGCTCGCGCGCAGCGTCGTCGTGAAAGGCGTGGAGTCTCCCGAGCGTCTGCTCGACGAAACCGCGCTCTTCCTTCATCGCGTCGTCGCCGACCTGCCGCCCGAAAAGCAAAAAATGCTCGACCGGTTACATCGTTCCGACGATGCGCTCGTCAACCGCAAAGTACTCGTGGTCGACGACGACGTCCGCAACATCTTCGCGCTCAGCAGCGTGCTCGAACGCCGCGGCATGGTCGTTCTTACCGCAGGCACGGGCCGCGAGGCGATCTCGACTCTCGAATCGACACCCGACGTGGCGATCGTCTTGATGGACATCATGATGCCGGAGATGGACGGCTACGAAACCATGCAAGTGCTGCGCCAGAATCCGGCACTGCGCCGCTTGCCGATCATTGCCCTTACCGCGAAAGCTATGAAGGGCGACCGAGAGAAATGTCTCGAAGCCGGCGCTTCCGAATACCTCGCGAAGCCCGTCAACACCGAGCAGCTTCTCTCGGCGCTTCGCATGTGGTTGCATCGCTGAGCACTGCGGAGTTACAAAGGGAACTCAGTTCGAGAACACGATGAGCAAAATCGATAAGGTCAACATCCTGATGGTCGACGATCAGCCGGGGAAACTCCTCAGCTACGATGCCATCCTGGGTGAACTCGGTGAAAATCTCATCAAGGCCACCTCCGGCCGCCAGGCGCTCGATCTGCTGCTCAAGAACGATATCGCTGTCGTCCTCATGGACGTCAGCATGCCCGAGATCGACGGCTTCGAACTTGCCGACATGATTCGCCAGCATCCGCGCTTTCAGCACACGGCGATCATTTTCATCTCCGGCATTCATCTCACCGATCTCGATCGGCTCCAGGGATACCAGCGTGGCGCGGTCGATTACATCTCCGTCCCGGTGAATCCCGAATTGCTGCGGGCCAAGGTCAGCGTGTTCGCCGAGTTGCATCGCAAGACGTGCCAGCTCGAGCTGCTCAACCACGAGCTGCGCCATCTGTCCGGCAGCCTGCTCATCGCGCAGGACGAAGAGCGCCGCCGCATCGCACGCGAATTGCACGACGGTCTGGGCCAGGAACTCAGCGCCGCGAAAATGATGATCGATTGCCTGCCGGCCACCATTCCGCACGGCGATCGTAACGACACGGTTTTAGCCGAAGCCAGCGAGTCCATCAATCGCGCCATTCAACAAGTGCGCAGCCTCTCGCACCTGCTCCATCCGCCGCTGCTCGACGAAGTCGGTCTTCGCTGCGCGCTTGAGCCATTTCTCGAAGGATTCTCCAAGCGTAGCGGCATCGAAACCTCGGTCGAGGTGAAGCCCAGCGAATTTCCGCGCCTCAAATCCGAGCTCGAGACCGCGATTTTCCGCATCGTGCAGGAAGGGATGACGAACGTCTTCCGCCATTCGGGCGCAGACAAAGCGTCGGTGGTCATCGAAAAATCCGACCACGAAATCGTCGTCGCCGTTCGCGATAACGGCAAAGGCCTGGCCGACAACATTGTCGAGTTTCGCCCCGGTAGCATCGGGATCGGCATCTCGGGCATGCGTCAACGCGTAAAAGAGTTTGGCGGCGAGATTCGTCTCCACAACGTCCACCCCGGCGCTTTGGTGGAAGTAGTGATCCCAATCACCTTCGCCAGCCAAGTCCTCCGCTCCGCCCAGGCTCTGACGACATAGCAGACGACTCCTCGAATTTTGGAAATGATCATTGGTGCTTGGCGCAAACACGAAGGGGCGCAGCAATGCTGCGCCCCTTGTCCGCAAGATGTAGTGAGCTTTCGTCTGTTCAGGAAAAAAACTACATCACGCGCTGATTCGAAACCTGTCTAAACTTCTGCGCCGTCGTCTCAACGGTCCCGATCAAATCCCAAGCCTGAGCTTTGGAAACAATCGAGGAAATCCCCGCCTCTTGCGCGGCTTCTTGCAATCCCTCGGCATTCAACACCGTAAACAAAATCAGCGGCACACTCGGATTCAGCACCGACATGCGCTTCGCCGTTTCGATCCCGTTGATATCGGGCATCGCCAGATCGATCAGCACCACATCGGGCTTCACGCGCTGGAACTCGCGTATCCCCGAGCGTCCCGACTCCGCTTCGCCGCAAACCGTCCAGTCCCGCGATCGTGCAATTACCCTCAAAATCCGCCGCGTCGTTTCGCAATCATCGACAATAAGAATTCGCATGGCCCGAGCCCCTTCCGCCAAAAATTCTCGCTCTCTGCGACGCCCCTGCGAATACCGCGTTTTGCCTACAGTGGATCATGTAGGACTGGCGCCGTCAGAGAGCCGCGATTGGAAGGAAACAAAACGATAGACTCGACCGAATCGCCGGTAGTAGAAGGACAGCGGAACACGGGGAGGTCGCGAATGCGAAAAGTGCATCGTTCCGCGGAACGAACACTCACGATGTTTTCTCGCACGGCTCTCTTGTGCATCGTGTCTGTCGCACTGCCGGGCGCCGCGATACCCGTATCGCGGGGGCAGCAAACGGCATTCAAACATGGCCTCTGGGTGTGGAAAGCCCCAACGATCCTGCAGACGCAATCGAGCGTGGACGCGTTGCGAAATTTCTGCCAGGCCAACCAGATCAACGAGGCCTACGTTTCTGTTTTACAACGCGGCGAGATGATGTCCCCGGGAAATATGGAACGCATGATCAATCACCTGCACAATGCCAACATTCGCGTCGAGGCCCTGCTTTCCAGCGAAAGCGCTGATGAGGGCGGCAAGCACCTCGAAAAATTGCTCGGAGAAGTTCAAACGATCGTTCGCTTCAATCAGCAGCACTCGGCGAGCCGATTCGATGGCATCCATCTCGATATCGAGCCTCAACAACGGCCCGAAAACAAAGGGCCTGGCAACCTGAGATTCTTGCCGGGCTTGACGCAGGCCTTTCGCGCGATCCGCGATGTCGCCGAGCCCGCGGGGATGTCAGTCAACGCCGACATCCAGAACAAACTGCTCAAGGGCAACGTAGAGCAACGCAAACTGCTGTTGTCCGCGCTCCCGCAATTCACATTGATGATGTACGAACTCAGCAGCCCGAACGATGGTGACGATGCCTCGAAACAAACCGCGAAGGTCCGCGATGCGAGCAACAAATTTCTCGACATGGCCTACGACGGCCTGAGTGGACAGCGTCTGTCGAGGATGGTCATCGGTCTGCGAACTCCCGACTACGAAGGTCGGCTCCCGACCATGTTGAGCGCCCTCGACGAATCCAATCAATCCAATCCGCATTACGCCGGCTGGGCGCGCCACTCCTACAACGACACACTAACCGCCGACAAAAAATGATCGTGACGCATCGCGGTGGCACGAGTAAGTTCTCCCGCGGGTCGTGAGATCTGCGACTACGAAATTTCTGGTTCAGTAAAAGGGAGGATGGTCGGGGCGCCCGGATTTGAACCGGGGGCCTCCTGCGCCCAAGACAGGATACCTAGCTCTCGTAAGTGCCTTGATTTCAATCATGCAATAGAAAACTCAAGACGTTATTTTGCGCCATGCATGTGCATGGATGTACGCAGATGTGGCCGTCTGATCGTAGGGTCACTACGAAAGTCACTACAATTTTTGATTCGGGAGGGAACTGCGGCATGAAGCCAACGGTGCGCACGGTATCCATCGATGCGCTGATCCTTGACGAGAAGAACGCAAATAAGGGCACGAAGCGCGGAAGGGATCTGCTCGCAGACTCGCTCGACACCTTCGGCGCAGGTCGATCCGTTCTAGTGGACTGTAAGAATCGAGTGATTGCTGGAAACAAGACAGTTGAAGCAGCACGTGCCGCGGGCTTGCGATCGATTGCAGTGATTGAAACCGACGGTTCATCGCTCGTTGCGGTTCAGCGCGGAGATCTCGACCTCACGAGGGACAAGAAGGCTCGAGAACTCGCGATAGCTGACAATCGCGTCGGCGAACTCGACCTGGAATGGAATTCTGAGGTTTTAGCGTCGCTCGATGCGGATCTATCCCAGTTTTGGCGCGAGAATGAACTCAGTGCGCTGCTGAAGGGCTTCCGTGATGACGACATCGGTGCCCCGGAACCAAAGCTCGACCAAGCCGCCGAACTGCAAAAGAAATGGAAGACGAAGTTAGGGCAGGTCTGGCAAATCGGCAAACACCGCCTGATGTGCGGTGATAGCTCGGACGCTTCAGACGTCTCCGCACTGATGAACGGGAAGTCGGCAAGGCTCTGTGCGACAGATCCACCTTACCTGGTTTCTTACGACGCGAAGAACCACCCTTCGAAAGGCTTTTCGGACGGCAAGAACAAAGACTGGAAAGGTAGGTACGCGGACAAATCCAAGGCGGAACCACTTGGCCCTTTCTATGAAGCTTTCCTGCGGCAAGCGCTAGCGATCTGTGAAGACAACGCGGCGATTTACGTATGG
>JGI12635J15846_10004404_pt1 | contig 12159 bp, 9 predicted proteins | sample BlaSpr_A8_OM2_M2_FD_15846 | JGI IMG/M metagenome (IMG submission 15846) | reverse complement strand
GTGTGTGCTGCGGCGTGCCGCCGCTGAAGGTGGTGGTGTGCGACAGCGCAGGCCCGCGGGCCGGCACTACCCCCTGGCCGGCGAACACGCCGGCATGCGCCGTTGCGGCGATCGGCGGATTGCCGTGATTGGCTGAGGCGCGCAGCTGCGGATTGCCGCGCGCACCTACCTCGTGCTGCAGCTGCGCCGGCACTGGCGTCAGATGATGGTCGTGTTCCGCGGCCAGCTCATTCGCGCCGGGTCGGGCCTGGATGCCGCCTTGGCCGCCATTGAAGCTGACGCGATTGTTGGAGTTTTCGATCACTACGGTCTTGTTGTAGACGTTGGTGATGTGCACATCGTTGTGAATATTGTTATAGGCGCGGTTGTAGCGGAATTCGCCGCGCTCCCAATAGCCGCCCTCGTAGCCGTGGCCGATGTAACCATAGCCGTAGTTGACGCCGCCATAGAATCCGATATGAGGACCCCAATAGCCGCCATTCCAGACGTAGAAGCCGTCGTTCCAGCCCCAGTAGCCCGGGGTCCACAGATAACCCGGCTCCGGCGCCTCGACCCAGGTGCCGGGAACCCAGTAATAATCCTCATCGCCCCAGGCCCAGTAGCCGGGCGTCCAGAGATATCCGGGTCCCGGGACCGGCGGCTGCTCGTAGACCGGCAGCATGGGCGGGGCGATATTGATCGATACCCCGACGTTGACGAAGGCCTGCGAGGCCTGCGAGCTCAGTAGCAGCGCGAACGCCAGGGCTACCGTGTAGAAAATACCGCTGACAAAGCGGTTGCTGCGGTTGCACATGGATCCACCCCTTACCTTGCTGTTACAGACGGCCACAGTTGAAGGAAAACGCCTGCAAGCTTGCCTGGTTGACGCTGAACGGCCGCTGACTCGAGCGGTGCACGGCATTGCGCGCGCAAACGCGGCCCAATGCAATCAGACAGATACGCGATCGCGCGCGCTGCGGCGCGCGCGCTGATCGACGGCGCCGTCGATCAGCGCTGTCTGACCTGGCTCAGCAGCCGCAGGATCTCCATGTACAGCCACACCAGGGTCACCATCAGACCGAAGGCGCCGTACCACTCCATGTAGCGCGGCGCGCTCTGCGCGACGCCGCTGTAGATCAGATCGAAGCTGAGCACCAGGTTGAGCGCGGCAACGCACACGATGACCAGCGACACACCGATGCTCAGCGCACTTGCGCCCTGCAGAAACGGCACTGCGACATGGAAGAAACCGAGTACAAACGACGCCAGGTACAGCAGCATGATGGCACCGGTGGCTCCCACGACGATCGCCCGGAAGCGCTGCGTGACGCGAATCAGGCCCATCGTATAGGCCAGCAGCAGCGCCGCCATGACGCCGAAAGTCAGGCCGACCGCCTGAATGGCGATGCCCGGATAGCGCTTCTCGAGCANCGCCGAGATGCCCCCGATCGCCAGCCCTTCGCAGGCCGCGTACGGTATCGACAGATACGGGGCCAGCGTTGCCTTAAAGCTGATGATCAGCCCGAGCNCCAGCCCGCCCAGCAGGCCGATAAGAATCGCCGGCGCTACCGCGGCCGGATTGCCGCTGCCAACGGCCTGCGACCACGGCCACAGCGCGGCGGCCAGCAGCACCACCAGCAGCAGGAACGACTTGTTGACCGTGCCCTGCAGCGTCATCGCCTCGCCGGCGACGCTGGCGCGCGGCAGGCCGGCGAAAGTCTTGTCGTTGAGGCTCGGGTTGCTGGTGCGGGTCAGCCAGTTTCTGTTGTCCATCGCGTCGGTTCCCTCAGCGTTGCGTCGGCGCCTGACGCTTGTCGTGTTCGATCATCGCGTAGGCGGAATGATTGTGAATCGATTCAAAGTTCTCGCTCTCCACCACATAGGCGGAGATGCGCTCGTCGCCATTCAGCCGCACCGCGACGTCGCGCACCATGTCTTCGACGAATTTCGGGTTGTCGTAGGCTCGCTCGGTGACCTGTTTTTCGTCCGGGCGCTTGAGGATGCCGTATAGCTCGCACGAGGCTTCGCTCTCCGCCAGGTCAATCAGCTCTTCGATCCAGATGTGAGTCTCCAGGCGAGCCTTGATGGTCACGTGCGAGCGCTGGTTGTGAGCGCCGCGCTCCGAGATTTTCTTCGAACACGGGCACAGGCTGGTGACCGGCACGACGACCTTGATCCAGGTGTGGGCCTCGCCGCCGCAGATCTCCCCGATCAGCGACGCCTGGTAATCCATCAGGCTCTCGACGCCCGAGACCGGCGCGCGCTTCATGACGAAGAACGGAAACGTCATCTCGATATGACCGGCGTCGGCGTCGAGCCGCTCGGTCATTTCCCCGAGCATCGATCGGAACGAGTCGACCGAGATCTCGCGCTCGTGGTGCAGGATCTCGACAAAACGGGACATGTGGGTGCCCTTGAAACTATGCGGCAGGTTCACGTACATGTTGAAAGTGGCCACCGTGTGCTGCTCGCCGGTGGCACGGTCCTTGACCTTGACCGGATGGCGAATGTCCTTGATGCCGACCCGGTTGATCGGGATCTGGCGGGTATCGGCGCGCGACTGCACGTCTTCGACCGGGAAGGCGTTTTTCGGGCGCGACTGTACGGCGATGGTCATGGCTTCACCTGCGGAATTCAACTTGGGCCGACGCGGCCCGCTGCCGTTAATCTGGTGGCGGTGCGGGTCTGCTTCAAGGCCGGAACGGCGGCCCGCCAGCGCTCGATCGACGCGGCGATGCCCGCCAGGTCGAGGCCCGCGGCAGCCAGACACTCATCGCGGCTGCCGTGCTCGATGAAGCGATCGGGTATGCCGATATGCAGCCGCGGCGTGATGAGTCCCTCGGCATCGAGCGCCTCGGANCAGGCGCTGCCGGCGCCGCCGGCGACGGCATTGTCCTCGATGGTCACGATACCGGCGTGCGTGCTCGCGATCTGGCGCAGCAGCGCNGTATCCAGCGGTTTGATGAAGCGCATGTTCACCAGCGTCGCATCGAGACGTTCGGCCAGCACGGTTGCCGGNGTTANCATCGCGCCGAATGCCAGCAGCGCCAGACCGCTGCCACCGCTGCGCCGAAGCTCGGCACGGCCGATGGGCAGAGCGGTCATTTCATCCGCGATAGTGACCCCTGGGCCAGTGCCGCGCGGGTAGCGTACCGCCGCCGGACCCTCCAGCGTGGTGGCGGTGTAGAGCATCTGGCGGCATTCATTCTCATCGCCCGGCGCCATGATCACCAGGTTCGGCACGCAGCGCATGAACGACAGATCGTAGTTGCCATGATGGGTGGCGCCGTCGCTGCCGACCAGTCCGGCACGATCGAGCGCAAATACCACCGGCAGTTTTTGCAGCGCCACGTCGTGAATCAGCTGATCGTAGGCGCGCTGCAGAAAGGTCGAATAGATGGCGAGCACCGGCTTCATGCCTTCGCAGGCCAGGCCGGCGGCGAAGGTCGCGGCGTGCTGCTCGGCGATGGCGACGTCGAAGTAGCGGTCGGGAAAGCGACGCGAGAACTGCACCAGGCCCGAGCCTTCGCGCATCGCGGGCGTGATACCGATGATGCGCGGGTCGCGATCGGCCATGTCGCACAGCCACTGACCGAACACCTGCGAGTAGGTCGGCGTGCCGGCCTTTTCCTTGTGGATCGTGCCGCTGACGGGATCGAAGGGGCCGGGACCGTGCCAGGCGATCGGATCGGCTTCGGCCGGAGCGTAGCCCTTGCCCTTGCGCGTCACCACGTGCAGCAGCTGCGGACCGGAGAGCCCGCGGATGTTGCGCAACGCGCGCAGCAGCGACTTAAGATCGTGACCATCGATGGGNCCGACGTANTTAAACCCCATCTCCTCGAANAACGTGCCTGGCAACACCATGCCCTTGACGTGTTCTTCGGAGCGGCGCGCGAGCGCGCGCATCGNCGGCATCTGCTGCAGCGCCTTCTTGCTGCCTTCGCGCAGTTGCCCGTACAGACGGCCCGAGATCACGCGCGCCAGATAGTTCGACAGCGCGCCGACGTTCTCGGAGATCGACATGTCGTTGTCGTTGAGCACCACCAGCAGGTTAATCGGCAGGCTGCCGGCGTGGTTGAGCGCCTCGAAGGCCATGCCGGCACTCATCGCCCCATCGCCGATCACCGCGACCGCGCGCCGCCGCTCGCCGTTGCGCGCCGCCGCAATCGCCATGCCCAACGCGGCACTGACCGAGGTGCCCGAATGACCGACGCCAAAGGCATCGTAGGGGCTTTCGCTGCGCGTCGGGAACGGTGCCAGGCCGTCGCGTTGCTTGATCGAATGCAGCCGGTCGCGCCGCCCGGTCAATACCTTATGCGGGTAGGCCTGATGGCCGACGTCCCAGACCAGGCGGTCGTCCGGGGTGTTGAAGACATAATGCAGTGCAATAGTCAGCTCGACCGTGCCCAGGCCGGCGGCGAAATGGCCGCCGCGGGTACTGACCGTGTGAATCAGGAATTCGCGCAGTTCCGCTGCGAGCGCGGGCAGGTCTCGCTCGGCTAAAGCGCGCAGGTCCGCCGGGGATTCAATGGCGCCCAGTAAAGGGTAGGACGGGGGGGTGTCTGGCATCGTGAGAGGCAAGTTTACACGCTCACGGGCCTTCAGGCCGCGCGGCAACGTGCCGGGGGGAGTCGGGGAGGGGCTCCTGGGGCGCCAAAGGCGGGTCAGAGCGCCCGATCGACCACGTAGTAGGCCAGCTGCCTCAGCTGCAGGGCGGCGGCGCCCAGCCCCTCAAGCGCAGCCAGCGCCCGATCACGATGCTGCACTGCAAGATCGCGTGCCGCCTCGAGGCCGAAAACGCTCGGGTACGTGGGTTTGCCCAGTGCGGCGTCCGCGCCCTTTTTCTTGCCGATCACGCTGGTTTCCCCGGTGACATCGAGGATGTCGTCCTGGATCTGGAACGCCAGCCCGATTTCGGCCCCGAAGGCCTTGAGCGCGGGGTAGGCGGGCGCGTGCGCCAGCCCGGCGGCGATGGCGCCCAGCTCGACGCTCGCCTGGATCAGGGCGCCGGTCTTGCGGCGGTGCATGCGTTCGATCGCCGCGGCGTTAAGCCTGATGCCGATGGCTTCCAGATCAATCGCCTGGCCGCCGGCCATGCCCTCGATGCCGATCGCACGCGCCAGCGTCCCCTGCATCAACACGCGCTCTTCGGCGCTGCTGTCGGCCCCGGGCTGATGCCGCGGCTGCGCCAGCACCGCGAACGCCAGCGCCTGCAGCGCGTCGCCGGCGAGGATCGCGGTGCCTTCATCGAAGGCCCGATGGCAGGAGGGGCGGCCGCGCCGCAGGTCATCGTCGTCCATGGCCGGCAGATCGTCATGGATCAGGCTGTAGGCGTGGATCAGTTCGACCGCCGCTGCCGGGGCATCGAGGCGCAACACAGGCGCCCCAAAGGCCTCGCCGGTCAGATAGACCAGTACCGGCCGCAGGCGCTTGCCGCCGCCGAGCACGCTGTAGCGCATCGCCTGGCGCAGGCGCGCGGTGGCCTGNTCCTCGCTCGCGAGCTCATGATCGAGCGCGCCCTCGATGCGCTGCTGATAGCTCGCGATGCTCGCNGCGAGAGCGCTGTCGCGCGCCGCGGAGCTCATTCCGAGGAGGCAGTCTCGAGGCTTGTGCTGGCGTCGANATCTTCGATCGCGACGTTGTCACCGCGCTGCAACAGCAGCTGCACTTTTTGTTGCGCGGCGCTGAGCGCGCTCTGGCATTCACGTGTCAGGCGCACGCCCTGCTCGAAGGTACGCAGTGCCTCATCGAGCGGCAGATCGCCCGACTCGAGGCGCGTCACCAGGGATTCGAGCTGCGCCAGCGCCGCTTCGAAAGCCGGTGGCGGCGCCGAGGATGCAGACTTCGATGCCATCGAATTACCCTAGCACAACTGCCACGACATTTAATCGTCGAGGGTCGTTGACGGGGGCGGCACTTGCGCATAGATTGCGCTTGATTAGAATTAGTCTAAAAGTGGGCTGACGCTATTTTACGGAGGTTACCGCTCATGAAACTCGTTGGAAGCAAGACCGAAAAGAATCTGAAAGACGCCTTTGCCGGCGAATCGCAGGCGAACCGTCGCTACCTGTACTTCGCGGCCAAAGCCGACGTCGAAGGCTACAACGATGTGTCGGCGGTGTTTCGTTCCACCGCCGAGGGCGAGACCGGCCACGCGCACGGCCACCTCGAGTATCTCGAGCAGGTGGGCGATCCGGCCACCGGATTGCCGATCGGGGAGACCAAGTTGAACCTCAAGTCCGCGATAGCGGGCGAGACGCACGAGTATTCGGACATGTACCCGGGCATGGCGAAGGCGGCGCGCGAGGAAGGCTTCAGCGAGATCGCCGACTGGTTCGAGACCCTGGCCAAGGCCGAGCGTTCGCACGCGAACCGCTTCGTGAAGGCGCTGGAAAGCCTGTAAGGGCTTCGAGGGTCAACGGACCGAAGCGGCGTGAGTTCGGTGACGGATGGCGGCGGGCGCGAGGGCAGCCTCCAGGCACCCACCCGCCATCCGCTCAACTGGCGCGATCCCTCGTTCTACGACGAGGCCGCGCTCGATAAGGAACTGCACCGCGTCTTCGACATCTGCCACGGCTGCCGGCGCTGCTTCAGCCTCTGCCAGTCGTTCCCTATCCTGTTCGATGCCATCGATGCCTCCCCGACGCTCGAGCTCGATGGTGTCGATAAGCGCGTCTACTGGCAGGTGGTAGAGAACTGTTATCTGTGCGACATGTGCTACATGACCAAGTGTCCGTACGTGCCGCCGCATCCCTGGAACGTGGACTTTCCGCACCTGATGCTGCGTGCGAAAGCGGTGCGCGCGCGACGCGGTGAGCTCACGCTCGCCGAGCGCATGCTCAGCTCGACCGAGGCTGTCGGGCGCCTCGCCGGCATTCCGGTGGTGGCCGAGATCGTCAATGCGGCCAACCGCAACGGCGCCGCACGCAAGCTGCTCGACAAGACGCTCGGTGTCGATCCGCGGGCGCCGCTGCCGAAGTATCACTCGAACACGGCGCGCCGGCGTCTGCGCAACACATTGCGCCGCGATCTGCCGCTGCAGGCCGGCGCAGGTACGCGCGGTCAGGTGGTGCTGTTTACCACCTGCTATGGCAATCGCAATGAACCGCAGCTGGCGCAGGACCTGGCAGCGGTATTCGAGCACAACGGCATTGCGCTGGTGCTGGCCGCCAGGGAGCGCTGCTGCGGCATGCCCAAGCTCGAACTCGGCGATCTTGAGTCGGTGGCACGATTCAAGGAAGACAACATCGCGCAGCTGCTCGGGTTGGTCGATGCGGGCTACGACATCGTGGCGCCGATTCCATCGTGCGTGCTGATGTTCAAAAAGGAGCTGCCGTTGATGTTTGCCGGCGACGCGCAGGTGCAGCGCGTTGCCGAGCACATGTTCGATCCGTTCGAGTACCTGATGTTGCGCCACAAGGCGGGATTGCTGCGCACGGATTTCAAGGCGCGGCTGGGCAAAGTCAGCTACCACGTCCCCTGTCACCTGCGGGTGCAGAACATCGGCCTCAAGACGCGCGATCTGCTGCGCCTGGTGCCTGACACGACGGTCGACGTGATCGAGCGCTGTTCGGGCCACAACGGCACCTACGCCGTCAAGAGCAAGTTTCGCGACGCCTCGATGAGGATCGGCGCCCCGGTGTTCCAGCGCGTCGCCAACGCCGCAGCGGACTACTATTCCAGCGATTGCCCGATGGCTGGCCACCAGATCGAGAGCGGCCTGGCGTCGGGGGCCGGGCCGACGCATCCGCTGGCGCTGCTGCGCATCGCCTACGGGATCTGAAGCGGTGCAGAAACTCGCCGCCACGCAGCTGTTGTCGCTCGAGCAGTACGCGCGCGAGCGTCCGGCGTTGCGCGCCGGCATGATCGAGCATCGGCGCGCGCGCCAGCTGCGTATCGGCGAGCACTGCAGCTGGAGCTTCGAGGATCGGCGCACGGTGTACTACCAGGTGCAGGAGATGCTGCGCAGCGAGCGCATCTTCGAACCCGATGCGATTGCCGAGGAATTGGAAACCTACAATCCGCTGATCCCGGACGGCAGCAATCTCAAGGTCACGCTGATGATCGAATACGCGGAAGCCGCAGAGCGCGCACGGCGCCTGGCCGAGCTGCGCGGTTTCGAGCGCCGCTGCTGGATGCGGGTGGCCGGCTTCGATCCGGTGTACGCAATCGCCGATGAGGATATGGTGCGCGAGAATGACACCAAGACCTCGGCCGTGCACTTCCTGCGCTTCGAGTTCTCCGCGCCGATGATCGCCGGCGCCAAAGCCGGTGCCGCGCTCGCGGCCGGCGCCGATCACGCCGCGTATTGTCACAGCGTCGATCCGCTGCCTGAAGGCCTGCGGCAGGCATTGCTGGCAGACTTCGCCTGACCGCGGCGCTGCTGCGGGCGGCTCATCGGGCTTGATCGATCCGTCTGATTAGCTGCCAATCAGGCCCGATGAGTGCTCCGGTCAGGGGCGCGGTGTCTGCTAGAATCCGCGCCGCTTTCGTACCGCGCTGCGCGCGGGGAAGAGCCGCCGCGCGTCTGCATCGTCCTGACCTGGAAAACAATGGCTGAGTCGTACACCGCATCCGATATCGAAGTGCTCAGCGGGCTGGACCCGGTACGCCGCCGCCCGGGCATGTACACCGACACCACGCGGCCCAATCACCTGGCGCACGAGGTCATCGACAACAGCGTCGATGAGGCGATCGCCGGTTATTGCAAGAACATCGGCCTCACGCTGTACAAGGATAATTCGCTGGAAGTCGTCGACGACGGCCGCGGCATGCCGATCGACATTCACCCGAAGGAGAAAGTCAGCGGCGTGGAACTGATCCTCACCCGCCTGCACGCCGGCGGCAAGTTCACCGAAGGTTCTTATAAATTCTCCGGCGGCCTGCACGGCGTGGGAGTCTCGGTGGTCAACGCGCTGTCGAAACATCTCGAGTGCTGGGTGCGGCGCGGCGGCAAGGAATACAACATCAGCTTTCGCGACGGCCGGGTGCATTCCAAGCTCGAGCGTGTAGGCAGCGTCGGCCAGCGCAACACCGGCACCACGGTGCGCTTCTGGCCCGATCCGAAGATCTTCGATTCCGACCGTTTCTCGGTGCCGGATCTCAAGCGCGTGCTCAAGGCCAAGGCGGTGCTGTGCCCGGGGCTGCGCGTGAGCTTTCATAACCAGCAGACCGGCGAGAAAGAGGAATGGTTCTACAGCGGCGATCTCGGCGCCTATCTGCTGGAGCAGCTCGGGGCCGCCGAGCGCCTGCCGCCCGAGCCGATTACCGGCAAGCACGTGTCGGACGATGACGCGGTGGAGTGGGCGCTCGCCTGGTCGAGCGATGCGGCGCAGCTGATCGCCGAGAGCTACGTCAATCTGATCCCGACCACCGGCGGCGGTACGCATGTCAACGGCCTGCGTGCCGGCGTGGTCGAGGCAGTGCGCGAATTCTGTGAATTTCGCAACCTCTTGCCGCGCGGCATCAAGCTCACGGCCGAGGACATCTGGGATCGCGCCTGCTACGTGCTGTCGATCAAGATCCGCGATCCGCAGTTCGCCGGCCAGACCAAGGAGAAGCTCGGCTCGCGCGAGGCCGCGGCACTGGTCGAGACGCACGCGCGCGACGCGGCGGGGTTGTGGCTCAACCAGCATCCGGATGCCGGCGAGCGCATCGCTCAGTTCGCCATCGAGAATGCGCAGGAGCGCATACGCGCGGCGGCGCGCGTGGTGCGCAAGCGCGCCGTCAACGGCCCGGCGCTGCCCGGCAAGCTCGCCGATTGCAGCTCGCAGGATCCGGTGCGCTCGGAGCTGTTTCTGGTCGAGGGCGACTCGGCCGGCGGTTCGGCCAAGCAGGCGCGCGACCGCGAGTTCCAGGCCATCATGCCGCTGCGCGGCAAGATCCTGAACACCTGGGAGCTGCAGCCCGGGGAAATCGGCAGCTCACAGGAAGTGCATGACATCGCCATCGCGCTCGGGGTCGACCCGGGCTCGTCCGACCTGAGCGAGCTGCGCTATCACAAGATCTGCATTCTGGCCGATGCCGATTCCGACGGCCAGCACATCGCCACGCTGCTGTGCGCGCTGTTCCTGCGGCATTTCCGGCCGCTGGTCANNGGCGGTCACATCTATGTGGCGATGCCGCCGTTGTATCGCATCGATGCCGGCAAGCAGGTGCTGTACGCGCTCGATGACGAGGAGCGCGACGNCACGCTCAAGCGATTGACCGAGGAGCGCTCGCGCGTCAAACCCGTGGTCACGCGCTTCAAGGGCCTGGGTGAGATGAATCCGCCGCAGCTGCGCGAGACCACGATCGATCCGCGCACGCGCCGCCTGGTGCAGCTGACGATCGAGGCCAAGGATCATACCGACAAGCTGATGGATATGCTGCTGGCGAAGAAGCGCGCCGGCGACCGGCGCGACTGGCTGGAGAGCAAGGGCGACAAGGCCGAGGTGCTGATCTGATGGCGCAGCCGCCGGTGAATTTCGAGGGCGTGGAGCGGCGGGCGCTCGGCGTCTTTACCGAAAAAGCGTATCTCGACTACTCGATGTACGTGATCCTCGACCGCGCGCTGCCGGCGCTGGGTGATGGCCTGAAGCCGGTGCAGCGCCGCATCACCTACGCGATGAGCGAGCTCGGACTCTCGGCCGCCTCCAAGCACAAGAAATCCGCGCGCACGGTCGGCGACGTGATCGGCAAATTTCATCCGCACGGGGATTCGGCCTGCTACGAGGCCATGGTGCACATGGCGCAGGATTTCTCCTATCGCTACCCGATCGTCGACGGCCAGGGCAACTGGGGCTCGCCCGACGACCCGAAGTCGTTCGCCGCCATGCGCTATACCGAGGCGCGGCTGACGCGCTACGCGGACCTGCTGCTGGCCGAACTGGAGCACGGCACCGTTGACTGGGCGCCGAACTTCGACGGCACCATGGATGAACCGCTGATGCTGCCGGCGCGGCTGCCGAATCTGCTGCTCAACGGCGCCTCCGGCATCGCGGTCGGCATGGCGACCGACATCCCGCCGCACAACCTGCGCGAGATCGCCGCCGCCTGTGTTCATCTGCTCGATGATCCGGAGGCCAGCACGCGGGCGCTGCTCAAGCACGTCAAGGGGCCCGACCTGCCCACCGGTGGCGAGATCATCTCCCCGCGCGCCGATCTGGTGACGTTCTACGACAGCGGTAACGGCAGCTACAAGGCGCGCGCCGTGTGGGAAGTCGAGAAGGACAGCGGTCACGTGATCATCACGCAGCTGCCATTCCAGGTCTCCGGCAGCCGCGTGCTGGAGCAGATCGCGCAGCAGATCCGCGACAAGAAGCTGCCGATGGTCGAGGACGTGCGCGACGAGTCCGATCACGAGAATCCGACCCGGCTGGTGATCGAGCCGCGCTCCAACCGGGTCGATGTCGAACAGTTGATCGCGCATCTGTTTGCGACCACCGATCTGGAGCGCAGCTACCGCGTCAACCTGAACGTGATCGGCACCGACGGCCGGCCGCGCGTCATGGGACTCAAGGCGCTGCTGAGCGAATGGCTGGAGTTCCGGCAGCACACGGTGCGCCGGCGGCTGCAGCACCGGCTCGACAAGGTGGCACGACGGCTGCACATCCTCGATGGCCTGGCGATCGCTTATCTGAATCTGGATGAAGTGATCCGCATCATCCGGCGCGAGGATGAACCCAAGCCGGTGCTGATCAAGCGCTTCAAGCTGTCGGACGAGCAGGCCGAGGCGATCCTCGAGACCAAGCTGCGTCACCTGGCGAAGCTCGAGGAGATGAAGATCCGCGAGGAGCAGCGCGAGCTCGCTGAGGAGCGCGAGAAGCTCGAGGAGCTGCTCGGCAGCAAGGCCAAGCTCAGGAAACTGGTGCGCGCGGAGATCACGGCCGACGCCGAGGAATACGGCGATGAGCGGCGCACGCGCATCGTCGAGCGCGCCGCGGCGCAGGCGATCGAAGACAGCGAGCTGCTGGCGAACGAGCCGGCCACGGTGGTGCTGTCGACCGGCGGCTGGGTACGCTCGGCCAAGGGCCACGACATCGACCCGCGCACTCTTTCATACAAGACCGGCGATGCCTTCCAGGCGGCGGCGCGCGGCCGCAGCACCCAGCTCGCGGTGTTCATCGACAGTACCGGCCGCGCCTACAGCCTGCCGGCGCACAGCCTGCCCTCGGCGCGCGGACAGGGCGAGCCGTTGTC
>JGI12635J15846_10004401_pt1 | contig 12160 bp, 9 predicted proteins | sample BlaSpr_A8_OM2_M2_FD_15846 | JGI IMG/M metagenome (IMG submission 15846) | reverse complement strand
GGACTCCGCTTACAACGCAATCCAGCCGATTCGAATGAAGTAAAGCGAAGAGATCCCCACCAACACCCAGAGGAGAACACCTTGCAACAGCGGGCGCCAGCCTACTTCCTTCAGAGTGGCGCGCGAGATGGCCGTGCCAATGAGGAAGAGAGTGGCAGTCAGACCGAGACGGCCGAGAGTGAAAAGTGAGTGAGAGAAAGGAGAAACTGCCGGAAAGTAAGTATTGAAAACTGCGGCGAGGCAAAAAAACAAGATGAACCACGGAAATTGGATTTTCGATTCATCGCGAATTGCGGCTTCGCTGCCCACTTTCGATTCGCTGTGAGTTTTGGGTTCGCTGCCGATCTCGGATTTGCTGCGCTTGATCGCTGCGGTCGCGAGAGCTAGCGGAACGATCCAGAGAGCGCGGGCCAGTTTTACGGTTGTGCCGACGACGAGGGCTTGCGGGCCGTATTTCGCGGCGGCGCCGACTACGGAACTGGTGTCATGAATTGCCAGCGCGGCCCAGAGGCCAAATTGCGATTGCGAGAGGTGGAGCAGATTTCCGATCGGCGGAAAAATCAGAAGCGCGACGGAATTCAAAATAAACACTGTGCCGAGCGACACGCTCATCTCTCCGTCGTCGGCATGAAGGATTGGACCGATCGCCGCGATGGCGCTGCCGCCGCAGATGGCCGTGCCCGACGTGATCAGAAACGAAGAATTTCCGCGAACTCGCAAAACTTTTCCGAGAGCGAGACCCGCCAAAAGTGCAAACGAAATTCCCAGCGCAGTATAGATAAAACCGCTACGGCCGGCTTTCAGCACTTCGTGCAAATTCATTCCGAAGCCGAGCGCCACCACGCATACCTGGAGAAGAATTCTTGCGGATGTCCGTGCGGCTGCGGCGTACGGGTGCATGAAACATAGACCGAACAGGATTCCGATGGTAAGAGCTATCGGAGGAGAAAGAAGCCCCGTGAAAGAAAGGATAAGCGCTAGAAAGAAAAGAATTTTTGCGAGAGCGGGCATCACCGGCAGAAAGAGTATGAGGGCCGAAGCGAACGCGGGCAACGGCGAGTTTGCAGAGTGCCGCGAGATTCACCCGCATTTTTGTAGGGTATTGCGATATTGCGCGACCGAGATCACTTTTCTTTCCCTGGCTGCGGAGGCACGGGAGTCGCAGGCGTTTTCGCTGGCGAGGGCGAAGCCGGCTGCGCCGGGGATGACGGCTTCGCAACAGGCTGAGGCGCAGACGGCAACGCGTTCGGAGTCGATGGCGTCAGCGACGGCGCCGGCGGAACTGCTGGAGCATTCGGAGCGGCGGGAGTTAGGGGAGTCTTTGGTTGAGCGGAAACTTCGGCGATGATTTTTTCTGTGGCGGCTTTGCTTACGGCGCAGGCGGAATCCCAAATGCGGCATTGCGCGAGAGTGAATTTGCAGCCGCACGTGCAAGCGTCGGCGTTGAAGCGGTGGAGAACCAACTTTTTTTGTTCAGGGGTGAGTTTCGAAAGGTCGACACCGGGAAGTTCGGTGGCACGGTCGGCGTGGGCGAGAAAAACTTCGCCCTTGTCCTCAAAGGTTTCGACTTTGGCCATGATGGGCATGCCGAGGAGAGCGCGAATTTCCGTTTCGTAAACCTCGGGATTCCAGAGGCCGACGTGTTTTTGAACGACGCGGCCTTCCGTGTCCAAAACGAACGAAGTGGGCAGGGCGGGGATACCGCCGAATTGTATGCGGACGTCATTGGAAGTCATGGCGACGGGATAGTTGATGCCCATTTCCTCGACGTACTTCTGAATATCGGCCTCTTCGTCGTCGACGTTGAGGCCGATGATTTGGAGGCGGCCTTTGTAGCGGTCTTGCAGGGCGATGAGGTCGGGAATTTCCGCGCGGCAAGGTCCGCACCACGTGGCCCAGAAATTAAGAAAGACGACTTTGCCTTGGAGCGCGGCGACGGTGAGTGGCTTGCCGTCGAGCGCGGTGAGTTTGAAGTCGGGGGCGCGATCGGGGTTGCGGACGAAGCGGATGACGGGTTCGCTGTCTTGCTGTGGGGCAACTTGTGCGCCAGCCAAAGCAGGTGCGACGAAAAGAAGCAACGAGGTAAGGAGCCGGAGGAGTGCGGGCCGTTGACGGTTAGGCGTTGGTCGCGTTAGTCGCATGGCGTCTCTAATAGAAGAGCACATTGAACGGCGCGCGCCAAGTGGCTGTGGAAACCGCGAGTGGTGACGGGCCGCCCGTCATTCGTGGTGGAGAGACTGACGACGAAACGGCGGCGATTACTTTTCGGCGACCGTGAGAGTGGTTTCGATCAGGTCGACGGAATTTCCGCCGGCCATGATTTTGAAGGTGCCCGGCTCGACGACGCGGTGCATGTCGCGATTCAGGAAGGAGAGTTCGTCGAAGCCGAGAGAAAACTCAACGGTTTTTGTCTGGCCGGGATCGAGAGTGATTCGGCGGAAGCCGCGGAGTTCTTTGATGGGGCGCGTTACGGAACTGATTTCATCGCGGATGTAGAGTTGAACGACTTCGTCGCCGCGGACTTTGCTGGTGTTGGTTACGTTTACGCTGACGCGCGTGGAGCCTTCAGGGCCGATGGAATCGGGCGTGGTGTGGAGATTGTCGTACTTGAAAGTGGAATAGCTGAGGCCCCAGCCGAAGGGGTAGAGAGGTTGCGTGGTGCTGAAGAGATACTCGCGCTTGGCGGAGGGTTTTTGGTAGTAGTAATCGGGCAGCTGGCCGACGGAGCGCGGGACGGTGATCGGCAGTTTGCCGCCGGGATTGAAATCGCCGAAGAGGACTTCGGCGGCGGCGGTGCCGCCTTCCTGGCCTAGATACCAGCCATCGAGAATCGCGGGGACGTTTTCGGCCAGATAGGTGATGGCGTTGGGGCGGCCGTGGAGGAGAACTGCGACTACGGGTTTGCGAGTGGCTAGCATGGCTTTGGCTAGGTCGTCTTGATTGCCGAGGAGGGTGAGATCGTCGCGGTCGCCTTTGTGCTCCGGCGCCCAGGCTTCGCGGGAGGTTTGTTCGTTGCCGCCCAGGACGAGGATGATGACGTCGGATTTCTGGGCAGTCTTTACGGCTTCGGCGATGCGCTTGGCGTTGAGCTCAGGATCGCCGAGGATCACTTTGTCGGCGTCCCATTCGGGAAGCGTTTCAGTGATTTTCGTGCCTTCGGCGTAAAGGACTTCCGCTGCTGAGCCGACGCGATTTTTGATGCCTTGCAAGATGCTGACGCCGCGGCCGGGTTTGTCGCTATAGCCGCCGAGATGAACGTCGGCGGCGTTGGGGCCGATGACGGCGATGTGTTTGTACTTGGAGGCNTCCAAGGGGAGAAGGTTATTCTGATTTTTGAGAAGGATGAGGGTTTCGCGGGCGGCTTGGAGGGAAATTTTTTGGTGCCCTTCGTTGTTAGCGATTTTTTCGGCGTAGGCGGGATCGACGTAGGGATCATCGAAGAGTCCGGCTAGGAATTTTTCGCGGAGATGGTTTGCTACGGCGCGATCGATCGTGGCTTGCGCGACTTTGCCTTGCTTCACTTGGTCGATCAGGGTGGGAAAAGCGTCGGGGAAGGGGAGCTCGACCTCGACGCCGGAGTCCAGCGCGAGTTTGGCGGCGGCTTCCTTGGTGCCGACGATGTGGTGAATCCAGATGAGCTCGGTGATGCCGAAATAATCGGAGACGAGAACGCCGTTGAAGCCCCATTCGTGGCGAAGAACGTCGATCAATAAGTGTTTGTTGCTGTGCGAGGGTATGCCGTCGATTTCGTTGTAAGAGGCCATGACGCTTTGGACGTGGGCTTCTTTTACGGCGGCTTCGAAGGGTTTCAGCCAGTATTCACGGATGACGCGCTCGGAATAGTTGCCGGGTGCGACATTGGTGCCGCCTTCGGGCTGGCCGTGGACGGCGAAATGTTTGGCGGTGGCGAGAACGTGAGACTTGTCGATGGACGGGCCGGCGCCTTGGAAGCCCTTAATGGCAGCGACGCCAATGCGGGAAACTAGATAGGGATCTTCGCCATAGGTTTCTTCGGTGCGGCCCCAGCGCGGGTCGCGCGCTAGATCGAGTACGGGCGCTAAACATTCTTGCGCGCCGCGAGCGCGGGCTTCCGCGGCGGTCGCGGTGAAGACTTCGTGGACCAGGTCCGGATTCCAGGTGGAAGCGAGGCCGATCGCCGCAGGATAGGAAGTGCCTTTTTGCGCGACATGACCGTGGAGGCATTCGTCGTGAAATAGTACGGGGATGCCTAGACGGGTATTTTCTTTCAGCCACTTCTGCATGGTGTTGGTGAACTCTGCCATTTCGCGCGGGCCGCGGCCTTCGCTGGGGCGAGACATTTGGCCGATGCCGTCTTTTAGCAAAACCGCGGCACGCTCCGGCAGAAACTCACCTTTTTCATCCACAAAACGCGATTCGGGAGTTTTCATGAATTGCCGGTTCTCCCAAACGCCTTCGAGTTGAGCGACTTTTTCTTCCAGCGTCATGCGCGAGAGGAGATCGGCGAGGCGTTGCTCGATGGGGAGTTTCGGATTGCGGTAGGCAGGAGCATCTTGCGCCTGGCTGCGCAGAAACATGGAGCCGCAAACGAGGAGGACTGCGGATGCGGCGAGAACGAGCCTAGCGGGAGAAAAAAGCTTCATCAAAACCTCCGAGAAAAAATACCGATGCTTGTAAACTGAAAAACGGCTGGTACTATAGCACGGCCGTTAACGTACACGGCGAATCTTTCGCTGGATTATCTTTCGCTGGATTAATGAAGGCAGGCAATCCCATACATCGATTGCGCCGTACATCGCTCTGCGGCGCGCTTCTGTTACTGGCGTTCGCGGCGAATTATGCGCGCGCTGAAACCGGGGCTGACGCGTGGTTGCGCTATGCGCTGCTGGAAAAACATGCTGCGCAAGTGTATGCCGCTTTGCCGTCGAACGTGGTGGTGCTCGGCGATTCTCCGGTGCTCCAGTCCGCGAGAGCTGAATTGGTTCGCGGCGTCCGAGGAATGCTGGGACGGACGCTGCGGGAGGAGAAGAGTCGTCCGCACGAAAGCACGATTATTCTGGGGACGATTTTCGAATTGAAAACGGTTTCGCCTGCGATTTTTGAGCATGTCACTCTTCACGGCGACGGATTCATGCTCGCGACCCAACAAGCGCACGGATTCGAATGCCTCATTATCACGTCAACTTCCGATCGCGGCGTTCTCTATGGCGTGTTTGCTTTGCTCAGCAAGATCGCGCGTGGCGAAAGCGTTTCCGCGATGCACGAAACGCAGCAGCCCGATGCGCCCGTTCGCTGGGTGGATCAGTGGGACAACCTGGACGGCCGCATCGAGCGCGGCTACGCGGGACCATCCATCTTTTTCGAAAATGGTAATGTGCGAACCGACTTGACGCGCGCCGGTGAGTACGCGCGCTTGCTCGCTTCCATTGGGATCAACGGATGCGCGATTAACAATGTGAACGCCAATCCCCGCGTTCTTGAGGACAGTTTTCTCCCGCAGCTCGCTCGCGTCGCCGATGTTTTTCGGCCGTGGGGAGTGCAGCTTTCTATTTCGGTCGACCTTAGCAGCCCGAAGGTGATCGGCGGTCTTGATACGTTTGATCCGGCAGATCCGCGCGTTGCCGAATGGTGGAGAAAAAAAGTTAACGAGATTTACCGGCTGATCCCGGATTTTGCGGGCGTTGTGGTCAAGGCGGATTCCGAGGGCCGCCTCGGTCCTGCGACTTACGGCCGAACGCCTGCCGATGCCGCCAACGTGATTGCAGGTGCACTTGCACCGCATGGCGGAATCGTTTTTTATCGCGCGTTTGTCTATAACCATCATCTCGATTGGACCGATCCCAAGAATGATCGCGCGCGCGCGGCGTATGACAACTTTCATCCGCTCGACGGCAAGTTCGACGACAACGTAATCATTCAGATCAAACATGGACCGATTGATTTTCAAGTGCGCGAGCCGGTTTCTCCGCTCTTCAGCGGACTTGAAAAAACAAACGAGGCAATCGAGCTGCAAGTCACGCAGGAATACACGGGCCAGCAGCGGCACTTGTGTTTTCTTGCGCCCCTGTGGAAGGAAGTTCTCGATTTTGATATGCACGCGGGCGCGCAGCCCACGCCAGTGAAGGAAATTGTAGCGGGCAGAACTTTTCATCGCCCCACAGGCGGATTCGTTGCCGTTGTGAATGTCGGGATGGACGCGAACTGGCTGGGACACCCGCTGGCCATGGCGAACCTTTATGGATATGGCCGGCTCGCTTGGAATCCGAATCTCGATTCCAAAACGATTGCCGAGGAATGGACGCGTCTTAGTTTTGGAAATGATCCGGGTGTGGTGCGAACCATCGCAGAGATGTTGCTCGCATCCTGGCCGATCTATGAAAGTTACACCGGTCCATTGGGTGCTGGCACACTCACAGATATCCTCGGCAGCCATTTCGGACCGGGCGTCGAATCGTCGGAACGAAACGGCTGGGGACAGTGGCACCGTGCCGACCACTATGGGATCGGAATGGATCGAACGGCGGCCACGGGCACGGGATATGTCGATCAATACCGCGCGCCTGTAGCGAAAATGTATGAATCGCCGAATACGACACCGGACGAATTGCTGCTGTTCTTTCATCACGTGCCGTACACGCACGTGTTGCATTCCGGGAAGACGGTCATCCAGCATATCTACGATTCGCATTACGCAGGCGCCGAGCAAGCGGCAGGTCTCGTGCAGCAATGGGCAACGTTGAAAGGGCGCGTGGATGAGGAGCGTTATATGGAAGTTTTGAAGCGCCTCGAATATCAAGCGGGGCACGCCATTGTTTGGCGCGATGCCGTTTGCAATTGGTTTTTTCAAATTTCAGGCATAGCCGATCAGAGCGGACGAGTGGGACATTATCCCGGCCGCATGGAGGCCGAAGCGATGCAGCTCCAAGGCTACGTACCGTTCGAGGTTGTTCCACGTGAAACTGCCTCGGGAGGAAAGGCGGTCGAGTGTCTGCCTCCGGCGCAGAAGTGTTCTGTGGCGTTTCACTTCGAGGGTGCCGCGGGCGGGTACGAGATGGACGTCCAGTACTTTGACCAGAATAAAGGCAAGTCGAAGTTCCGCGTGCTGGCCGGCGATCGCGTTGTCGATGAATGGGTCGCAGACGATCATTTGCCAGCGACGAAACCGGGCGGCGATTCTTCTACCCGGCGGCGGATCCCAGGGCTGGCGCTTCGCCCGGGCGACAGTATACGCATCGAGGGCGTTCCGGATGGTGAAGAGCACGCGGCCCTGGATTATGTCGAAATTCACGCTTCGCCCGAATGAACCAGCATGGACGAAACAATGACCCTCGGTCGTATCTAAATATGGTAGTTGCGGGGGACTGACGGTTCCTAATCCAGGTCTAGCGTTTGCGGACTTTGATGTCGTCGTAAACAATGATGGAGAGGACTACCAGAATCCACACGGGGAAGACGCCCATTCCAGGAATAGCTTCCGCAATCAAGCCCGGCAAAATCGCCCATCGACGGCCGAGGATTAGAAACAGGAGTAACGCCGTTCCCAGGTCAATCAGCCATTGCATGGGTGGGGCAAGCACCGTCCAGAAAGATAGAAAGTCCGAGACAGCAGCGACGGCGAAAGCAACGGCCTGCCGTTTGCGTGAGGGACGCTGAACGGGAGCCAGCACCTCTGCGGGTACCAAAATAGCGGGAGGATCGGTCGGCGTGGTCATGACCTCAGTTGCGGTCCTCAAGCCCTTCTCAAATTATCCTGTCATGGGTGTGGGCGAACCGCAAGCGACGAACGCAAGCCATGGGCGCAAGAGTTTAGTCCTGTATACATCTTTGGGAGTGGCGCCTGAGTGCGCGATAGGAACGTATGCCGACAATGAGTTTCGGCTTGCTCTACACTGAATTGTTGGGCAGACAGATGACGATTGACAATACACCACTCACTAACGAACCAGCACCTCGCGGAATGCGACGAAACTCGCGGAGCGTGTACTCGTGGGTTCTGGGAGCCTTCCTGGGCGCAGTTCTTACGATTATTTTGGTAGGAGCGCTGGTGTGGTCGGCGACCGGGCTCGGACTATTCCACCTGATAAGCAATTTGCGCGGAGGGCGCACGCAGATTAATGTGGATCAGCCGACCGTCGTTCACCAAATTCAACAACTTCAACGGCTGGAAACCGTGAGCTACACGATGGATAAGATTATTTCGGGTGAGCACGCCAATGCTTACCTGCCGAAATTTCTGGCGGGCGACCGCCTGCTGCTGGTGGTGCACGGAGAAGTGGTTGCGGGGATAAATCTCGGGCGTCTGCAACCCGGGGACGTCCTGATACAAGGGCAGAAAGTGTCGATTCACCTACCCGCCGCGGAAGTCTTCAACACGCGCATCGATAATGCGAGGACGAGAGTCTATTCACGTGACACCGGACTTTTCTCTTCTCCTGACCCCAACCTCGAAAGCGAAGTGCGCGAAGAGGCTGAGCGCCAGTTGCAGCAGGCCGCGCTGCAAGATGGCATCCTCAAGATCGCTGCCGACAACGCGCGAAGCACGATCTCGGGTATGTTAAAGGGCTTCGGGTTCCTCGAAGTGGATACTCGGTAGGTTCGTTGCAAGAGCTTTCATGCCAACTCTACTTCTCCGATGACTGCGTTAATCAGGCTGCTGAAAGAGAATTACAATAACTCTCTGAAGAGACACCTCAGAATCGGTGGCCGGAATGCATCTTTACCGCGCCATTCACCGCTGCAATGTGCAGGGCGGCCGCTCGGTCGAGCATTCCGTCACATTGGGAGGCCGGATCTGGTCTTTTCAGGCTGGGGCTCCTCATTGCCTCTTCGTTTCCTTTGCAGCAGGACCAAATACCCTCCGAGTCCCAGCGCCAGAAAGCCGAGGACCCCGGGGACAAATTTAACTATTTGTTCTCCCTGAGTTGGAGTTGCCGGAGCCTGGGTGGGGCTGCCAGACTGCCGTGTCGAAGAGAAAAGAATGTATACCTGCAGTGCAAGAAGCAGGAGTCCCAGCACAGCGAGTGCACCGCCCTGGACTTTGCCAAATTGCATACAAACTCCTTCGTCCGATCATCTATGCGCTTCGAGGCTGAGTCTAGGCCTCGCAAATTATGAAAGCAATACGGCGTTATTTTAAGCCTCTGGGAGCCGCTTTTCGTGGCATAAACAGACATCTCGAAAAACCGCTTCACCGGTTAGCGCGTTTATCAAGACTTATCCCTCATTGCAGATTCTGAAGACTGAAGCTATACCCTCAATTCAGTGCGTTGCCAACAATTCGCGACAGGCGTCGCCAAGCCTGGACAGGGCGTTCCGTCCGCGCGTCTCGGCCAAAGCGAAACGTCAGGCTGAGGCCAGAGAAATGAACCGAAAGCGGACCGCCTGGATAGGCTTGTCTCGGGGAACGAAAGCCTTGCATATTGCCATAGGCTAAAGGACCAAGCAGAACGTTCTGAATGTGGAGCGAGCTCTGAAAGGCGTCCAACTGCAGCCGTCCGCTCCAGAGTTGGACGAGNGGCAGGCTCGACTGCGTGTAGAACAAAGTCCTAACCGTTTTCACCGGAGGAAGGAGCTCTGTGCCGGGGTCGAGTTCAGTGGCTCCCGCGAATAGGTAACTGAAATGGACGGGCGGTTTCCCGGGATCCTGGTACAACAGAGAGGAAGTGGCCGGCAAAGGGGTCGATACCGTTCGGAGCGTTGTTATGATCGGCGCAAGATGTTCTTGCGCCAGGACGATCCGTGGCGCGGGTGTTTGTCCTGCCGCCGGCACGAGGCTACCCAGAAAGAGTCCGAGCAGCGTAATGAACCGTTTGTACATCACCAGACTTCTCTTCTCTCTAATTCTTGCTTCATCACGGAAGCGAAGAAACAGAGTCCGCCCGCCTCCAGATCCCTCTAGCCCTTGCCGGAGAATAAAAGGCCCGGTTTCGCTTTGAGAGAAACTAGATTGCTAGGTATGAGATACGATTACTACAGTCGGGGCTCGGCAGTCTGTATCAATACGCACACGAATAGACCTGTACCTATTCGCACAGACGCTCAACTCACGATGCGTTAGTCTATTTGTGGATCCTAATTCACCGGGTCTTCAGCCCCAGCTGGCCTCGAGTCAAAAAATGGAAATCCTCACTAAATTCCGAGTCGGAGCACTCTCGATTGTGTTCGCGGCTTCCTCCGCGCTCTTTGCTCAAAATAAGGGATCGGAGGAGCCTCAGAATCAGGCGATCGCCCTGGACGCTCGTCAGATCGTGGGTCAATCGCTTGTGGTGGCCGAGCACAGTTGGCAAGCGCGTGACGAATACGTCTTTATGGAACGTGATGAAGATCGACGCCTGGATTCGCTGGGGCAGGTGCAATCGGATAATGTCGACGTCACCCAAATGACTCTCGTCAATGGCGTTCGCTTTGAGCAGCTCATGGAACACAACGGTCAGATTCCATCGGCCGAGGAACAGAAAAAACACGACCAGGACTTCGAGAAACTGAAGCACGAAACACCGTCCGAGCGGGCTGCCCGGCTCCGCAAGGACCAGGAAAACAGATCTTTTCTCCGCGACCTGCTCGAGGCTTTCGACTTCCGACTTGTCGGCGATGAGATCATTGCCGGCAGGCCAACCTACGTACTTGAAGCCACGCCGCATCCGGGCTATCACGCAACCGGGAAGTACGGCAGGCTGTTCTCCAGGGTGCAAGGCAAGCTGTGGGTCGACAAGCAGGACTTCGGCTGGGTCAAAGTCGACGGCGAGGTAACGCAGTCGTTCTCGATGGGATTGTTCGTGGCCCGCGTGCAGCGTGGCTCGCACATCATTCTGGAGCAGACTCGTCTCTCTGACGCGGTCTGGGTGCCCGAGCGCCTCGAAATGAGAGCAAACGCCAGAATCCTTTTCGTAAAGAGTCTCGACCTCGACAGAATCCTCACTTATTCGGACTATCACCGGGCGACTGACGGCCCGTACTCCGTGAGCAGATAGTGGTGTTCTGTGAAGTTACCAGGCACAGGGTCGGAGTTGGTAGCTACTGACAACCTCAAACCAGTCCGGCGATAACTAAAGACACGACGACGTCGGTCGCACAAGGAGCCGAGAAGTTCCGCACTTCAACTTCACTTCGTTTTGTCGTTGACGGGAGGCACTTTTGGGGGATGAAGCTTGTTATAGTCTTTTATATACACGCGCAAGCCGGAGTCCGGCGTAAGTTTTGAATAGCCTGCCGAAAGCTGTTCTTTGTAGTGATCCAGGAAGAAATCGAGTGGATCATTTGGATCCATGTCGATGAGGATCAAATCCGTATCATTCATGACCAGCTTGCCGAGGCGAATACGATTGTTTTTGAAGGCCATGTAATTTCCGGCGCGGATATTTTTCGCCGGCTTGGCATCTGAACCCCCAAAAATCTGAATAATTTTCTCGCCGTCCATTCGTACGGAGACCACCTTACCTTCAATATGGGGAGGCGGCAGGATCTGTTCGAGATCAAGGATCAGATCGTCTTCTTGAGCCTCTACGCCGGCAACTTTGCCCTGCTTGATCAAACTGCCAAAATCGATACCGAAGAGATCCATCAAACCCTTTACCGGCAAATGCATAGCCTTAACCTTTTCGCTGTGCAGCCGAATTTTTCCGTCGGCGGTGGGAATGAGAACTCCCTCCGTTTCGAATGGGATGTCTCCTTTGTCATGGAGCTTTCCCTTCACTTTCAAGCGCCCCTTCTCCACGCTGATGGATAGCTCTGTTAGGGGCGAGTGCGGGCGCGCAAAAACATAAGAATTGAGAACGTTCGCCAGGTCTGACGACTCCATGGCGATCTCCGCCGCGCTTACGCGCAGGTTAAACGAGTCTTTGTCGTCGAAGTTGGGAAATTCATTTTTGCCGAGGGGCACGAGCACGCCGTTTAATGATTTTATTTCCACCGCCACGTTGTCCGAAAAGCGAAACGCGACGTTGCGCATCTGCGTCTGGACCGCGTCCTCATGGTCGTCTTTGGTTGGAGGGTTTTGGCTAATGACGATTCCCGGAGTCGCGGCGCAAAGAAGAACGAACAGAGCCAGGGATATCAAAAGCAGTTGAGATATGTAGAACGGCGAGACCAGGTTCCTTAGGAATCGCAATATTGCACCTCTACCAGATCTTAACCCGAATTTCCGATTTGGACCTCCAGCTTGCGCATCGTACGCGTCTCCTGC
>JGI12635J15846_10004400_pt1 | contig 12162 bp, 11 predicted proteins | sample BlaSpr_A8_OM2_M2_FD_15846 | JGI IMG/M metagenome (IMG submission 15846) | reverse complement strand
CAATGTCTTCGGAATAAATTTCCCACAACGGCGGATGCTCCTTAATCGCCTTGTAAAGCAGCGGCTGCGTGATCGTGGGATCATCCACTTCGCTGTGCCCATGCCGCCGATAGCCAATCAGGTCCACGACCACATCCGTGCCGAACGCGTAACGATATTCAAGTGCGATGCGTCCCACGCGAATCACTGCATCCACATCTTCTCCATTCACGTGAAAGATGGGCACCGACTGGCGCCGCGCCAGCTGCGCCGAAAATCGCGACGAATGCGACTCTCGGGGCAAAGTGGTAAAGCCGATCAGATTGTTAGCGATGACGTGTATCGTTCCACCCACGGTGTAGCCCGGCAGATCGGCAAAGTTCAAAGTCTCGGCGACAATGCCTTGTCCCGCGAACGCAGCATCGCCGTGAACCAGCAGGGGCAGATATTTTTTTCGTCCCACTTCCCCAACGCGATCATGCTTGGCGCGCGTACGTCCGATGGTCACCGGATCAACCGCCTCCAGATGGCTGGGATTCGAAACCAGGTGAATATGAACCTTGGCACCGCTGCGAGTCACGTACTCTCCGGTGGCGCCCATGTGATATTTCACGTCACCACTGCCCAGCACGCTGCGCGGATCGACATCTTCAAATCCAGCATAAACTTCTTCGGCGCCACGCTTGGCGACATGCACAATTACGTTCAGCCGCCCGCGATGACTCATCCCCATCACCAGTTCGACTGCGCCCTGCTGCGCCGCCGCTTCAATAATTTCGTCAACCAACGGAATCAGCGCGGTGACGCCTTCCAGCGAAAAACGCTTGTTGCCCAAATACCGTTGCTGCAGCACCTGCTCAAACACCTCGGCCCGGATAAGCAGGTCCAACGCGTTTTGCTGATCCACGGCTGCTTGCGGGCCTTCCAGCCGCTCCTGAATCCAGCGCCGCCGCGCCGGATCGGTAATGTGCATGAACTCCGCTCCGACCGTACCGCAGTAAACACGCCGCGCTTCTTGCGCGAACTCTCCCTCGGTCGGCAGATCAGAGTGCGGTACCGGGCGGATAAAGCCAAGAGGATCAAGGTCGGCCTCCAGATATCCCCAACGGCGGTATGCGTCGAAGACGCGTTCGCGTTCTCCGTTAGGTGCGTCCAACACTGCGGCAGAAGAAGTTTGAGTGCCAGTTTTCAATCGAGCCATATGGATGCTACTAGAATAATGGATGAGCGGCAGATCGCGTCAGATTCGTCGACTATAGAGCGGACACTCCTGTCGTTGACCTTGAGGGTGTTTTTATTTGGGAACATGAATATACATTCAGCGAAAAGCCCCCAGCCGGAGCCTGCCAGTGAAATCTTTTAAGCCAACCCTGCTCGGAATTCCTTTCGATGCGAACTCCTCCTACCTGCGCGGAGCCGCGGATGCCCCACCCCTCATTAGCGAGGCCTTCCACTGCGATTCCTCGAATTCATCCACTGAGAACGGGATCGAACTGAGCGCAGAATCCGTATTGGACGCCGGTGACCTGAAACTCTTGACTGACAGCGCATTCACCACGATTGAGAACGCAGTCGGCGAGTTGCTCGATAAAGGGCAAAACCCATTGTGCCTCGGCGGCGATCACTCCATCACTTATCCAATCGTGCGGGCCTTCGCAAAGCACTTCACCGATCTCACCATTGTTCACTTCGACGCGCATCCTGACCTGTACGACGAATTCAGGGCAGTCGCCACTCCCATGCTTGCCCGTTTGCCAGGATCATGGAAGAAGGTCTAGCGAAGAGGCTGATCCAGCTCGGCATCCGAACCATGGTTGCACATCAACGAAAACAAGCAGCTCGCTTTGGGGTCGAAGTCGTAGAGATGCGAGACCTGCCTGCTCTCGAGAAACTGAAGCTGACCGGGCCAGTTTATATTTCGTTCGATGTTGATGTACTTGACCCAGCGTTCGCGCCGGGTGTCTCGCATCGTGAACCGGGCGGGATGTCAGTCCGAGAGGCCATCTCGCATCTGCACGCGATCACCGGCAACGTCGTCGGAGCCGATCTCGTAGAGTACAACCCGAAGCAGGACGTATCGCGACTGACCGCGATGGTTTGCGCCAAGATCCTGAAAGAAATTCTTGGAAAGATGATTGGCTGATTTCCGGCAACAGCCGCGAAGCAGCGTATGAATGCAGCCCACGGCGCAAGCCGTGGGCAAAAGCTGGCTTACGAAACAGTCTCTCTATCTCCCCGCGTGCTGGTGAGTGCTATGATGAGCCAATCCTCGGCAACCCGGCGTCATACGTCTTCGCCGGAGCGGCCGCGCTTACATGCGAATNCGACGACGCCTCCCCATCGTTCTGGCCGTCCTGCTGATCGCAGCAGCCGTCGCTCTGGCCGTCGTGCTGCGCAAGCATGCCCCACCCGAGCCAGCGCGGTTGCTCCCAGGCGCCGATGGCTTCGTCTACGTAAACCTGGGATGGCTGCGGCGCGCCAATATCACAGGCGAACTGCCTGTCGTGCCTCACGATCCAGACTACGAAAAGTTCATCCAGGCGACCGGATTTCAATTCGAGCGCGATCTGGACGAAGCCGCTCTTGCAATTCACTATCCCGCAAATTCGTCCGGCACGAAGCCGGAAAGCGCGCAGCAGCCGCGCTACTCGGAAGTCTTTGTAGGCAAAATCGACGACGAACGGCTGCGGGCGTACCTTAGCCAGATCTCGAATTCGGTCGAAAACTACGAGACTCGCGACATCTACAACATCCCGCTCGAAGGCCGCACGCTGCGAGTCGCCATCCTCGGCGTGGACACGGTCGCGGCATCGAATCTCGACGACCCGCTCGTCATCCGTGGAATCATTTCCCGTTCCCGCAGATTGGCATCGCCCTTCGGTGGGCCGGCACTGCTGCGCCAGTATTACAAAGAAGTCCCTTTCGCCAGCCTCGGCTGGGCCGTCTTCAAAATTCAACCATCAGGCGACGTCTCCGCTTCCGGCCCGACCGGTTGGTCGTTTCTATTTCAAAAACCTGCCACTGTCGTGGCCTCGGTGCGCTATCTGGGAGCGGTCCACTTCAAAGCTCAGGCATTTGCTGGCAGTGACCAGGATGCCAGCCAACTGGCCGAGCGGATCGAAAGCTTCCTCAATCTTTTTCGCACCGCCGAAAGCACAGTCTCTACACCAGGACCCGATCCCGATATCAAAGCATTTTTCGACAGCCTGAAAATTCAACCACAGAAGAATCGTGCCGTCCTGACCGCGACCGTACCGTTGGGATTGATCCGCAAAGCCCTCGCCGAGGCTCCGACTACAGTGACCCCAGAACCCCAACCACCTCAAAGTTCCCCGCCCGCTCAGGGAAGCAAGCCCAGGAAGGGTTCGATGTAGGCGCGGGCGTCCTCGTCCGTGCGGGAGCGGCAACAATTTCATCTACAGCCAACCCCCAACTTGAACCCACTCAAATCTTTCGAATACCATGCCCAAGTCGCGCGCGAGCTAACATGCGAAGTACGAGATGCTGAGTCGACGAGCATTTTTAAAGCTTTCAGCCGCCACCACGGCACTGGCTTCTGCGCCAGCTTTACTACGTGCACAAGAGGAGGAAAACTATCATCCCCGCACACCCCTTCCGGTAATCTTCAGCCCTCAACTCGATCGCTACATCGACCCATTGCCCATTCTTCCAACTCTTAATCCCGTGAAGAGGAAACGGGGCAGCTCTCATTATCGAGTTCGTCTGATCGAATTTAGGTTCAAGCTCCACTCTCAACTTCCACCCACCCGATTGTGGGGATACGAGGGCCAATACCCCGGCCCTACCATCGAAGCCCAGACGGATGAAGCTGTTTCGGTCCGTTGGGAAAACAGGCTTCCAAAGGACCACCTGTTTCCGATCGACGCTCATGTGCACGGTGCTATGCCGCCTTCGCCAGCGGTTCGAACCGTTACGCACCTCCACGGTGCACGCACTCCCTCCGCCTCTGACGGTTTGCCCGAGCGTTGGATGAAATCAGGAAAGTGTGCAACCTATTTCTATTCCAATCACCAACCAGCGGCCACGTTGTGGTATCACGACCATGCTCTGGGGATCACCCGGCTCAACAATTATGCTGGGTTGTCGGGCTTTTATCTTCTCCGAGATCAAGAGGAGCAGAAATTAAATCTACCTGCGGGACCTTATGAAGTCTGCCTGTTGATTCAAGATCGTATTCTGAATGAGAAAAGCGAACTAGTGTATCGACCGACCAACGACGACGGAACTCCTCTGCCGCCGGGAACGTGGGGGCCGGCATTTTTCGGAAATTTGCCGGTCGTCAACGGAGCGATCTACCCTCATCTGGATGTCGAACCCCGTTTATACCGGTTCCGCATTCTCAACGCATCCAACTCGCGTTTCTTTAACTTGTATTTCAACTTGGCGAAAACGCCCTACGATATTCCTTCTCTGATTCATTTCTACCAGGTAGGCAGTGACGGAGGCTTACTGCCCCAATCCGTGAAACTGCAGAAACTTCAGCTGGCTCCTGCCGAACGAGCCGACCTGGTCATCGATTTCTCCGCCGCAAACGGAAAAACCGTAACCTTAGCCAACGACGCCATGAGTCCCTATCCCGGATGGCAAGTGCCAGGCCCGATATACGCACCGCTAAACGAACTGATGCAATTTCGAGTTCGCTCTCCGATTTCTGGAACGAAAGAATTCAGCATTCCCCAATCCATGCCATTTTCGCAATTACGCGACTCTCCCGATTTTCCGACCAGAGATTTTGTCCTTCAGGAAACCTTCGATAAGACGGGGCGAACCCTCGGAGTTCGCATCAATCGCAAAGGCTACGATGACCTGCTCAGCGAGAGCGTAAAGTTGGGATCCACCGAAAAGTGGAGATTCATTAACAACACGGATGATTCTCACCCCATGCATTTGCATCTGGTGCAGTTTCAAATCCTCGAGAGGCAAGGTTACGATCCAGTAGCTCTGCGCAAAGACGAAATCAAGCTCATCGGAAGGCCGCGGAAACCGCCGCCGAATGAAGCGGGATGGAAGGACACGGCGGTGGTGAATCCAGGGGAAGTGCTCACCATTATCGTGCGTTTCGACGGCTATGCCGGACGGTATCTGTATCACTGCCACATGCTCGAACATGAAGACAACGACATGATGCGGCCCTACGAAGTGCTCGGCTGAGCGTTGGCCTCGGCACTTGCCCCCGCTCGGTAGGCCTGAACCCTAACGCAGATCCGAAACTTTTTCGCCTCGCCAGAGTCCAATGGGCATAAGGAAATTGACCTTTAGATGACCGCGACGCCACTTATTCAAGAGCGTAAATCCATCCGGCAGGTAGAATAGCCCTGTAATGACTAGCCTTCCTCTTCCCATTGCGGCCTTTCTCGCCGGCTTGGTGTCGTTTCTCTCGCCCTGCGTGCTGCCGCTGGTGCCCGGATACGTGTCGCTGATTTCCGGCGTCGGCGTCGAACAGCTCAAGACGCAGGAATCCCAGCTGCTGCGGAAAGTCATGCTGAACTCCGTCGCCTTCATTCTCGGATTCAGCGTCGTCTTCATTACTCTGGGAGCGGTCGCGACCGAAGTCAGCCAAATGCTGTCGCGCTACCGCTCGACCCTGGCGCAGATCGCTGGCGTAGTGATTATTCTCTTCGGCCTGCATCTCACAGGAGTATTCAAGATCAAAGCTCTCTACACCGACGCGCGCCTGCACAGCGTGAAAGGCGGCAGCACCGCGTGGGGCGCGTTTGTGATTGGCTTTGCTTTCGCTTTCGGCTGGACCCCGTGCGTGGGCCCGGTCCTGACCGTCATTCTAACTTTCGCCGCCGCTCAGGACTCGATCACCAAAGGAATCGCCCTGCTCGCGATCTATTCGATGGGCCTGGCCGTGCCGTTCCTGCTCACCGCGCTTGGCGTCGAGCGCTTTCTCAAGTTCTACAGCCGTTTCCGTGTCCACATGCATGCCATCGAAGTAGCCAGCGGAGGATTGCTGATTGCCCTCGGCGTATTGTTAGTAATAGGACGCTTTACCATCATCTCGAATTATTTGTCGTTCCTGAATCGATTTGCCTTGTGATTGGAGTTCTTCGTGAAACGTGATCCGGTCGTCATCATTGTAGTCGCGATGGTGGTTGCTTTAATGCTCGTGTTCGGCTTCAAGCTGGCCCGCCGCTCCAAGCAGGAAGCCGCCATCGGCAACATTCAAATGAAAAGCGGCGTCGCTCCCGACTTCGCTCTGCAATCCCTCGACGGCAAAACCGTCCGCCTCTCCGACTTCCGTGGCAAACCCGTAGTCCTCAACTTCTGGGCAACTTGGTGCGGGCCGTGCAAGATTGAGATGCCCTGGTTTGTTGATTTGCAGAAACAGTACGGGCCCGCGGGGTTGCAGTTTATAGGCGTGGCGATGGATGACGCCGGCACCAAGGACATCGCGGAGTTCGCCCAGAGCATGAACGTGAACTATCCAATTCTGATCGGCAAAGACAGTGTGGGCGACGCTTACGGCGGAGTGCAGTTCCTCCCGGAGACGTTTTATATTGACCGTGAGGGGAAAGTCGTCGACAAGGCGTTCGGTCTGAAGGGGCGGGACGAGATCGAGGATGCCATCAAGAAAATTCTCGGATCGGGCGCTGTGGCCCAGACGCAGAAATAAACATTGAAGCCGATCACAAAATTCGCCTTCGTGCTTTTCCTATCCGCAGTGGCTCTGATGGCGCAGGATGATCTGGGCAGGAAAGCGCCGTCGGTTACCCTGTCTGCCCCGCCGGTCACCACTGCGATTCGCGGCAAGGCTAACGACGTGGAGCTGCGATTCCAGATCGGATCGGGCTTCCACATCAACTCCAACACGCCGGCTGCGGAATATCTGATTCCCACCACCCTCAAACTGGATGTGCCCACCGACATCGTGGTAGGAAAAATCACGTATCCGGAGGGAGAGCAGATGAGCTTTGCTTTTGCTCCCGATGAAAAAATCAGCGTCTACAGCGGAGAATTCAATCTGACGGTGCAAGTGCGCCCGCTGTCCAGTATGCTGCCAGGCAAGTACGAAATTCGCGGACGATTGCGATATCAAGCCTGCGACAAGGCTGCCTGCTTTCCCCCAAAACAGTTGCCGGTTGCGTTCCAAGTCAAAGTGATCAAGGCTCCGCTCCCGCCCAAGCCGAATCCCGCCCAAAGTCCGCACGCGCACAATTAGCAGTCCAACCAACTGTGATCCCAAGCGGACTAGAGGGACCAACGACTGGATTCAATGGCCGCCCGCAAGCGGAAGAACCTGCGCGATAAGTTCCCGGAGAAACTCATCGGAGTTCATAAACACTGCAAAGTGGCCTCCAGGAATCGCTACAAATTTCTTTTGTGGGGACTGAATGGCTTCGAGATTTTCGGCTGCCCCTTCCCGCAACACGGATTATTTACGGAGCAACCTTCGAACTGTTGCCGGTGTCGTGCAAGAGGATGACATCGGAAACAGAACTAAAACGCAGCACGGCCATGGCCTTGCCGTTTGGGGACCAGCGAAAATCCTGGATCTTTTCAGAACCTTTGAAGCTAGTCAGTCTCCGTCCTTTTGATCCGTCCAGAGGCTGCATCCAGATGTTGTCGACTCCCGCTTCTTCGATCACAAAGGCAATGCATTTGCCGTCGGGAGAAAAGTGGAATCCGGCGCTTTCCGGCGGTCCCTGAGTGAAGAAGACCACGTTTCGACTGGGATCAAGGTCGAGGTTTCGAACGCCCGAGTCCAGCAGACTGACCAGTACGATCCGGTTGGAGTAGGTCTTGGATTCAGGATTCAACAGAGAGGTAAATAAAGCCAGCATCTTGCCATCAGGGGAAAGTGTCGCCTGTTGCGCAAGTGAGTTGGGAGGACTCGCGCCCGGTACGAGCTCGGGTTTGCCGCCGGTCGCAGCGACTCGAAACACCCCAGCACCTGTTTGTTCGGAGTAGTACAGCCATTTCCCGTCCGGCGAGCAGCCCCAGAGACTTCCGAATTCCCCCGATGTGAGCGGCACGTTATCAGAGCCGTCGGCATTCGCGCGCCAGATTCGGTTTCCGTTTCCCTCGCCGTGAACCATCCAGTTCAAGGCAATCCACCGGTCGTTGTCGCACGATACTGGATCGCTGATCCAACCCGCAGGGTCGCTCAGAATTGTAGTCGCGTTAGTGCCATCGATGTGCTGCCGGACCAAACGATCGCCGTGCGAGATCAGCAACTGGCCATCGTGAGTCCATGCGAAGCTCGGAACGCTTTCGTGGGCGGCAATCCCGGGCACGGATGTAAAAGATCCAGCCCTGGTCTCAGGCACCAGAACGATCTCTGTCGAAGTCTCAGTCTGCACCGTGGCCAGCGTGTGGCCATCGGCCGACAGTGATATGAAGTTGTAGCTCGTTAAGTCGTTCGTAATAGAATGGAACCTGCCATCGGGATAGGAAAACAGCCCGATCTGGGTTTTAATCGACAAGCGCTCGCCTCGCGGCACATAACTGACAAAAATTCCCCTTCCATCCGGCGCCCAGGCGTTGCCTAGAATGATCTTGTCGTTCGACGCCACAAAAGGTTCTATGCTCCCGCGGGCGAAATCAAAGAACTGAATCTGGCTGAGGGTCTTATTGTTCAAGGTCAACGCGGAAATCGATAAGCGTTTGCCATCGGGGGACCAAGAGAGTTGAGCGGCTGGCCCGCCTGCTAGATCTCCCACATGCAGCACTTTTTCGTTCCTGCCGTCGGCATCGGCTTGCAGCAACCGCCACTTGTTCACCTCGGGATCGTTGTAGCGGGAATACACAATATTCTTGCCGTCCGGTGAAAATACCGGCCCCGCGTCCACATCCTTGGCAAGCAAGGTGGGTGAACCGCCGAGAAGCGGAGTCCGGTAAAGATTAAACGATGCGCTGTCCGGGCTCGTGCGGAAATAGATGGAGTTCCCGTCAGGAGAGAAAACCAGCGAAGCGTACGACTGCCCTGAATCCGGCACGACTTGTGTGTCGCTGCCCGTCGGGATGTTTCGCAGCCAAAGGCTGTTCTTGCCATTGTCGGACTGGACGCTGAGCAGAAACCTGCCGTCCGGAGAAATCGCCGTCTCCGTCACCTTGCCGGTATTCGTCACTTGAGTGATGGCGAAAGTCTGAAACGGTGCATTGGCCTGATGGTGGAGGAGAGCGTAGATCCCATAAGCGGCTGCGGCTGCGACAATAAGCCCAATAAGCAAAACAGAACCCGTCGCTGCCTTGTGTCGCCGCGCTACTGCGACAACTCTCGAAGAGCTGGATGTTGTCGACAACGATGCCGGGGATCCCGAGCCTCCGCCACTCGGCGATTGCTGAGAGGATGCATTTGCTGCAGAGATTACACCCGAGGGTCCAGACGGAGTCTGATCATCGCGGTCCGTTGCAATCGAACGCCCGCTGGAGTCGATGTCACGCTTGAGGCGTTGCAGGTCCGTGCGCATCTCCGCCGCTGCCTGATAGCGTAGATTGCGGTCCTTCTCCAGAGCCTTGTCAATAATTTCCTCCAGCTTGGGCGGCACGGCGGCATTCAACCGCAGTGCAGGAACAGGTGCGCGGTTCAGAATCGCCTCGAACATGGTTGCCGTACTCTCCCCACGGAAGGGCAGTTGNCCTGTGGCCATTTCATAGAGGACGACTCCAAAAGAGAACAGATCCGTGCGCGAGTCCAACTCTTTCGCCCGCGCCTGCTCCGGCGACATATAGGCCACTGTACCCAGTGCACTGCCCGGACTGGTGAGATGCTCCTCTGATTCCACGGTCGCAGCACTCATGCCAACGCTCTCCGGCTTCAGAGTGACCTTCGCTAATCCGAAATCCAGNATCTTGGCATGCCCCTGCTCGGTTACAAAAATGTTCGCGGGCTTGATGTCGCGGTGAACTACGCCCTTGGTGTGCGCCGCATTCAGAGCATCGGCGATTTCGATAGCCAGCGATAGAATCAGGTCGCTTTCCAACGCACGCCCGGCGATGCGGTGCTTCAGGGTCGCGCCATCCAGAAACTCCATGGCAATAAAAGAGCGACCATCGTGCTTGCCGATCTCGTAGATCGTGCAGATGTTGGGATGATTCAGAGCGGACGCAGCCCGTGCTTCCCGCCGAAAGCGTTCCAATGCCTGCAGATCTTGCGCGACATCTTCAGGAAGAAATTTCAATGCGACGAAGCGCCCGAGCTCGGTGTCCTCGGCCTTGTACACCACACCCATGCCGCCGCCGCCGAGTTTCTCAATGACGCGGTAGTGCGAGATCGTCAGGCCGATCATGTGTGCAAAACATGCTATGGCGGAAGCATCGGCAAGTCAATGAAAGGCGGGGCATTTGGCGGACACGCAAAGGAATTGTTGTCGTAAGATCGCGATAGCGCTCATTGACCCCTGGGTGAGGGCAATCGTCATTTCGACAAGTTAGCACCAATCAGGCGGGTGGACCGGACGAACCGTGTCCATTTTGCTCCCTCTAGCAAAACGGACGCGAAGGCTGCGCCACTCGCCCTAACTCGATCAGGCCTCGCAGCCCTGGGAAACGCTCTTTTGCCAAAATCTTGTCAAGCCCCCCTAGGGGTCGAATTCCTGCTAAGGCGTTCATTTCAAACATAAAATAAAGTTGGAAATCATGGCATTTTTGCTATAGCGGTGTGCCATACTATATCTAGAGGATTAAACGGAAGGCGCGGGCTTGACGGCTCGCGCCTTTTTTGTTTTCGTCGTACCAACCCCCCCAACAGCAGCTTTTACGCGACGTCATCCTGAGCAAAGCGAAGGATCTCGCGCGCAAGCATCACAACCGCCGTTCCTTTAAAAAGAGCTGAGAGCTGACGAAACCGACTCAATAATTTAACAACGACAACATCAAGGAGAATCAGGCGCAGGCTAACCCCTGCGCTTTTTTTATTGCCGATGAAACAAAAACCTGGAATCAGAGTCCCGACCCCAACCGCGACCCCCAAAAAGCTGTTCGTGCGCAACACCAAGCGCTGCGGAGAACTCATCGAAATCGCCTTTCTCCACAAAGCTGCAGACATGGGTTTCGCGGTAACCAAGCCTTATGGCGACAGCGAGGCCTACGATTTCATTGTGGATGCGGGCAATCGGCTTTGGCGGGTGCAGGTGAAATCGGGTTCGTCGATGGTCGGGCAAGCCTATAACGTGGTCGCTCATCACCACCGTATCGGGAAAAAAACAAAAATCTCCTACACACCGGAGCAGATCGACATTCTCGCAGCCTATGTCGTGCCCCTGAAGGTTTGGTACATCATCCCGGTGCGCGCCTTCACCCCCCACATCGCTCTCTTTTTGTTCCCGCACCTACCGGGACACAATGGAAAGTACGAACAGTTTCGCGAGGCTTGGCATCTTCTGGCTTGCCTGCGGGGTGGAGAGCTTAAAGAAGGGATTGTTACGGTGCCGGGTTGTGCGTATTGTCCGGCGTCGGGGAAGGTGTGTCCAGGGTGTGTGTGGAAATAGTGGGCCACCCTTGGCCTGCCACAATGCCCCGAGGCAGTTGGATCGCAATTGGCAAACGCAGGGTCCTTCGACTTCGTAACTGGTTCGCTTTTGCGAACCAGTTGCTACGCTCAGGGTGACAGGGTTAGGGCGCTACACTTATTTATTTCTTTTCGGTTTTCTTTTCTACTTTGGCCCAGGTGTCTTTTAACGCTACTGTGCGGTTGAAGACGGGCTTGCCGGGAGCCGAGTCGGGATCGACGCAGAAATATCCCAGGCGCTCGAATTGATAGCGGCTGCCCGGTTCGGCGCTGGCGAGCGATGGTTCGAGCTTGCAGTCGGTCAGCACTTCGAGCGAATTCGGATTGAGATTCGCGGTGAACTCTTGACCCTCGTCAGTTTGGTTAGGATCTTCTTTGATGAACAGGTTTTCGTAAATGCGTACTTCGGCATCGACGGCGTGCGCGGCTGAGACCCAATGAATGGTAGATTTTACCTTGCGTCCGTCAGGAGGATTGTTTCCGCCGCGAGTTGCGGGATCATAGGTGCAGTGCACTTCAATCACTTCGCCTTGGTCGTTTTTTACAACCCCGGTGCAGGTGACGAAATAGCCGTAGCGCAAGCGGACTTCGCGTCCCGGAGACAGACGGAAATATTTCGGCGGCGGGGTCTCGCGGAAGTCATCCTGCTCGATGTAAAGCACGCGGGAGAATGGAACTTTGCGTGTGCCCGCGGACGGATCTTCGGG
>JGI12635J15846_10004398_pt1 | contig 12166 bp, 7 predicted proteins | sample BlaSpr_A8_OM2_M2_FD_15846 | JGI IMG/M metagenome (IMG submission 15846) | reverse complement strand
ATGATTCCCGCCGCAAGCACACCGAGATAAACATAAAAAGCGTTGCGGAGGTTGGCCTTAGAGAACACACGGCGCAGACGGGTGAACGAGCATCAAGTCGAAATTAAGGGAGGGTAGAAGTCCAACGAACCATCTTACATCCTCAATTGAGACCGAAACGTCGACTTCAATCTGTTGGCGTTTCGGTGTGATTACCTCGAGACCTGAGCGGCCCTCACAGCCTCACATTTTAAAACGGAAGTGGACAACCAAATTCTGCTAGGCTTTTCGTAAAAAGAAACGCAACACGATGGAACAGCTGGACCAAAACTGACCGTNCAGCCAGTAGATTCCAGTCAAGCCCACGAGCACACTTTAGATCGACCTCTCCGGGTGGAGGGCAGGTCTAACGGGGGCTGTAAAACATGGTGCTCGCTAACAAAATTTCTAGGCTTTATCTATTTTGCCTTATCGGCCTTCTTCTAGCTTCGAGCGCGTCAGCAGCGGGCAAAAAACTTATATCCATAACAGTGACTCCCTCCGTTCTTAATGCGGCGATTGGGAAAACACAACAATTCAAAGCCACCGGATACTTTAGTGACGGCTCGGCGCAGGACCTCACCAGTTCGGTCGTCTGGAACTCTTCATCTCCCGCTGTTGCCGTGATTACCAGCAGTGGCTTAGCTACCGTTCAAGCAGCGGGCAACACAACCATTACCGCAAGTATTGGCGCTCGGACCACCATCACGAGCCAGGCAGGTACTTCTCAGCCGCCGCCTTCAGGATTGCCTAGTGGTCTGGCGTTACACTGGACCTTAGACACTACTGCTATCACCGATATCTCCGGTAACGGCTCCAATGGCGTTGTCAACGGAAGCTTGACGGTTGTTGCGGGTAAGTTTGGGCAGGCTCTCAGGTTCAACGGAGCCTCCTACATCGCAGCGCCAAGTGTGAGTGCGGCTTCATTCTCCCATTCACTCAGTCTTTCGGCGTGGATCAACACCACCAACACCTCACGCACCGAGGCTATCTTTTCGAAGTACGAAGCTGCGGGTAGTGAGGCAGGATACATCTTCGCAACCAACCCGAACGGCAATTTAGTTCTTCGGATCGGCGGCACCAACATGGCTGGTGGACCGCACAGCGCTACCGACACGACCAAGATAAATGATGGACAATGGCACCACGTCATTGCCGTAATCAGTTACGAAAGTCAGACCATTACCTTTTACGTGGACGGCAAACCGACATCGACCACAGCAATGCAGATGGTACCGAACGATGGTGGAGCTACTCTACAAGTGGGTCAAAATCCCTATACTCCCTACGGAGACTACTTCACTGGCAGCATCGATGAAGTCCAACTGTACAGCCGAGCTTTGACCGCTTCCGAAGCTAGCACCGTCTATCTGCTGAGTGGTGGCTTGTAAGGCAAAGAGCCCTAAGGGTATGTGAGGGCTGCTGAGCAGCGCTAAAAGCTCTCCTTACCTGGCCCTCGAGGTGTTGCGCACGGTTCAACGTGATAACGAGAGGGTTGCTAAATAGAGCGTCAGCCCGGCCTCAATCATTTCACAACATCATTTTCGATTCTAGATACGAGGAACCTTGTCTTCGCCCGGATCCATATCAGTAGTTATTCGTGTGAGAAACGAAGCGTCAGCGCTGCGAAAGGTTTTGCGGGCGCTGGAGGCCCAGCAGCCCAAACCAACGGAGATATTGGTCATCGACAATGCATCATCGGACGATACTCGACAGGTCGCCGAGCAGGGGGGAGCCAGAGTTTTTGATCTTCCTCGCGGGGAATTTACCTATGGACGGGCGCTGAACTTGGGCATCCGCGAGGCCACCGGCGAGTTCATTTGTCTATTAAGTGCTCATGCACTTCCCATCGGTCCTGACTTTCTGCGCAATGCTGCGGCTCCGCTCGCCAACCCCAGGATTGCGGCGGTGCGTTGCCTCTCGGTCACTAACCGCGGCGAACTTGAGTGCTGGATGACTGACACGGTACTTGAATGGCCAGTTGAAATTGAGAAGGTCATTTCTTGCGCGCCAATGAACGCGGCGGCGGTGATTCGCCGTTCGGTTTGGGAAGAGATTCCTTATGACGAAACGCTTGCGGGCGTGGAGGATAAGTTCTGGGCGTGGGAGGTTTTGCAGAGAGGTTATTGCATTTCTAGCAGCTCGGCTCCGTTTGTCTACATCATCGAACGAGGATACCGCGACCAACTGCGGAAGCTGACTCGTGATCGAGAGGAATTTTTCAGAATAACCGGACGCCAATGGCAGCAGCCGGTGGTGAGTTTCAGCCGCCTGTTGCGGACCCTCTTCTATCATATTCCCGAGCATGCCATTCGAAACGCCATATTTGAGACTGCGCTNTATGCTAATTTGAAGACCATTCCTTATCGGGCTGCGCGCAAATTAAAAACCAGCTAGNCTCCTGACGCGCNGTGGCGTACGCCTTNCGATCGAAGATCCATTGAGCATGAAACCTGACGTCAACTGGCGGCACCACTTGGAACAACTTTATCGACACGTTCCTGTGTGGGGTCAAAACCTCGGCATTTCGCTGTTTGGAATATCATATCGCCGCGAACGCCTCGGCGGCGTATTCGATAGGTACGTACGAGAGTTTCGTGCTAGAGATCGTTGGTCCGAACATCAGATGCAGGACTTTGTGGAGGAGCGGCTTCGAGCCGTACTTGTTCACACCTTTCGCGAAGTTCCCTACTACTCGCAAAAGTGGGGAGCCGCAGGAGTGTCAATCAAGGATCTAGAGAAATTAAAACTATCTGATCTCCCGAGAATACCTGTGACGTCTAAACGTGATCTCATCGGCAATTCCGATCTTTTCGTTGCCCAAGATGTCGCCGCAAAGAAGAAATTGCATCGTTACTACACCAGCGGCAGCACTGGAACGCCCGTTGCGTTTTCTTGTAGTTCGCACGACCATCAGAGATTCCTCGCTGCACGGGAAGCCAGATCGTTCGGTTGGGCGGGGACAAGTTTACTTTGTCCCCGCGCCATGATCGGCGGGAGAATGGTAGTTCCCGATTCTAAACCGCCTTATTACCGCTACAACTTGATTGAACGTCAGGTTTACTTCTCGGCTTTTCACATCAGTCCTGCTCGAGTTAAGGATTACCTTGAAGGGTTCCACCGGTATCGCCCGATGGTCATGACCGGCTACGCGCATTCCTATTACACCCTTGCGCGCATGATGCTGGAGCAAGGCTTGCGACTAAATTACAACCCGACGGCTCTCATACTTTCGTCAGAAAAATTAACTGTGGAGATGAAGACTGTAATCAACGGTGCCTTTCGCGCGCGTGCGTACGAAGAATATGGGGCTGTGGAAAATTGCGTGTTGGCCACCGAGTGCGAGGCCGGCAGCCTCCACATCAGTCCCGACTTTGGAATCGTTGAGATCTTGGATGACCACGACATTCCGGTCCCAGACGGCAAGCCGGGTCGTATTGTTTGTACTGGTCAACTTAGTGAAACACAGCCTCTCATCCGTTATGATCTGGGAGACGTCGGTACGATCTCGAAAAGCAGATGCTCTTGCAGGCGCGATCACCTACCAGTATTAAAGGAAATCGTGGGCCGGCTAGAGGACGCGGTCTTGGGCCGTGATGGCCGGGAAACGGTCCGGATGCACAGCCTGTTTATCGACCTACCCCATGTGCTGGAGGGACAGGTAATTCAAGAACAGCTTGATTTCATCCGTGTCCGCGTCGTCGCCAAATCTGATTTTGGCAACGAAGAGACACAACTAATCTGTCGGCGACTACGAGAGCGGTTGGGCCCCATTCGTGTCGAGGTAGAATGCGTAGATAAGATTGAGCGCACGCATCGAGGCAAGTTTCGCTCCGTAATTTCACGGCTTCCACCAAATCCTAGCGGCCGAGTCGCATAGTCCTGAACGTACCAGTCGGGGAGTGAGCAAAAAGGTGACGCCTCCGCTCACGGGTGAATCCTTTTGGTGCCTCGACCCGGCATTCGCTTGAATTTAAACGACATGCGGTGGCATCGAAAATGCTCAAATAATCATCTCGCGCCAGTCCACCATATTTTTGAGTGTGGCTCAAAGGGCGTAAGCGCGCCTACGCAAGCCAACAGAGCACATGCCTGAATCATTAGAGCGCTTGGACCGAGGACCGCGTTTGCCAGTTTCCGTAAACCATACCGGTGTTCTGCAGAAAGAGTTACACCTCGCTCTTGAAGAGCATCTGGCGGCTGTAGATAGCGGGCACAAGAAGGTTCGACAATTGGTCTTGGCGCTCACCCGCTCCATCGAAGCTCAGCTATATGACAATGCCATCGGAACCCTGCAACGGGCGGTTGTGTCCTCCCTTGACTATACCTCGGCACAATCCCTTTATCGTATTTACCGCCAATTGGAGCCGCACTGGGCCAAGCCTGCGGCGAAAACGCGCATCGCCGTCCTGAGTAACCAAACTGTCGTTCAGTTTAGTCAATTCGTAGAGCTGTTTCTATTTAGTGCAGGAATTAGCGGTCTTTGTTACACACCGGACTTTGGGGTGCTGCAACAGGAGATATTCGATCCCGGTTCTGGTCTGCATGATTTCTCGCCAAATGTCCTGTTCCTTGCTTCTACCTGGCGTGACTTGGTGCACTTGCCCCAGGCAGCCGACGATAAGCAGAAAGTTGGTGAACTCGTAGAAGCTGAGCTATCGTATTGGCGGCTACTCTGGCAAACAGCGCATCAGCGGTTTGGTTGTCAGATCATACAAAACAATTTCGACAGTCCCCCTTGGCGTCACTTTGGCAACTTCGAAACGCGCCACGTTGGCAGTATGGGACGATTCATCGGTTGTGTGAATGAGGCCTTTGCCAACGGCGCACCGCCGCATGTCATAGTTCATGATACTAATTATCTTTGTAATGCAGCGGGCCTCTGGAATTGGGGAGATCAGCGCTTTTTCCACCACGCCAAATTACCTTGCGCGCCGGAATTCTTAGTGGACTACGCCCACAGTGCCGCGTCGCTGGCGGCCGCTCAACTTGGTATGGCGAAGAAGTGTCTGGTATTGGATCTCGATAACACCCTGTGGGGTGGCGTGATCGGCGACGAGGGGATCGGCCAAATACGTCTTGGTGCTGGAAATGCTGAAGGCGAGGCTTATGTCGCCTTCCAGCGCTACCTAAAAGGACTAAAAACCCGCGGCGTGATACTTGCGGTATGCAGCAAGAATGAGGACCACGTAGCACGTGAGGTGTTCGAAAAGCACCCTGAAATGGTCTTGCGCACGGACGATATTTCCTGTTTTGTTGCCAATTGGACTGATAAAGCAAGCAATCTGCGGAACATTGCTAAACAGTTGAACCTCGGGCTCGACTCTATGGTTTTTCTTGACGATAACCCAGCGGAGCGCTCCATCGTCCGACAATTGCTGCCGCAAGTTTGCGTGCCCGAACTCCCGGAAGACGTGACTGGGTACATCCGCGCCCTGGAACGGCACCGTTTTTTTCAGGTCGTGGCGGTAAATACCGAAGACCTTCGGCGCACCGAAATGTATCGTGCGAACATCGAACGGGAAAACGCAGGCTCCTCCGCCGATAGCCTAGATGCGTTCTTACAATCGCTAGATATGAGGGCAGTAATTGGGCCAGTAAATTCCACCACTGTCGAGCGTACCGCGCAACTAATCGCCCGATCGAATCAATTCAACCTTACCACGCGTCGGTATTCGAATGGCGATGTACAAGCGATGGCCAAAGACCCGAACTGGATCACATGTACAGTGACGCTATTCGACCGCTTCGGCAGCAACGGTTTAATCTCTGTGCTGCTCGCCAAGGTTCAAGAAGATGTTCTGCTGATCGACACTTGGCTAATGAGTTGCCGAGTGTTGAAGCGGGGCGTCGAAGACTTCCTTCTTGCAAACTTGGTCAAGACTGCTCGTTCTCGCGGCCTGCGCGTTATTCATGGAGAGTTTATTCCCACTACCAAGAACGATTTGGTTCGGCAACACTATGACCGCCTGGGATTCAGTTTAATAAGCGAGGATTTCGATGGCCATACAGGTTGGGAACTGGCCGTTGAGTCTTGGACCGGTCGGAAGTGCTTCATTCAGGAGATCGAGGCCAATGGACAATCTGTGTGAGTTGCAGGAAGTGTTTCACGAGGTTTTTGACGATGACACCATAGTTTTGAAAGGCGCCACGACGGCCGCCGAAGTGGGCGGATGGGACTCATTGACCCACATCAATCTGATTGTTGCCATCGAAAAACGGTTCAAGATTAAATTCGCCACCGCCGAAATCGCCCGTTTGAAAAACGACGATCAGAATGTCGGAACGTTGCTAGGTCTTATCTCGCTTAAATTAGCGCGCTAGCGCCGCATGACAGTCGGAAGTCTCGAGTTCCTCGGTCTGCTGCTTTTGGCCTCCGCGCTGTTCTCACTGGTACCGACTCTCCCTCTGCGGCGAGCCTTCCTTGCGGCCTGCAGCGCGGGTTTTCTGTGGACGCTGATCCCTAACTTGGCCTCCTGGGTCGCGCTTGCTATTTTCATTCTGTCGGGCTATGCAGTCGCCCAGCTGCTGCGCAAGTGGCCAAGCGCCGTATTGCTGTGGGCTTATTTAGTGATCCTGCTTGCTGCGTTCCTGGCTATCAAGAAGTACAGCTTCCTCGCGTACATCTTTCCCGTCGTACTATCGATTCCCGTCAGTATAGTTGGACTGAGCTATATGTTATTCCGACAGATCCATGTCCTCGTCGACTCGATGCAGGGGGAGACGGAGCACTTAACATTTTGGGGTTACTGCAATTACCAACTGAATTTGTTCACTCTCACTGCTGGCCCCATTCAGCGGTTTCAGGATTTCCAACAGTCATGGACACAGCTCACGCCAATTCCAGCTGGTTCATACGAGCTTTCGAAAACTTGGTTACGCATCCTCATTGGGGTGATCAAAATCGCTGCAATCGGCGCCGGCTTCCTGTTTGCTTACACTAAGTCCTATTCGCGTTTGATCGAGATTGGATCGGGTCATCCGACACTCGCTGTCGTCCTTCCGTGGTTTATCGCCCTGTTCTACCTATATCCGCTTTACATTTACGCAAATTTTTCCGGATATTGCGACATCGTCATCGGCGGTGCAGCGCTGCTAGGAATTTCCTTGCCGGAGAATTTCGTGAAGCCCTATCTCTCTCGCAACGTCATTGATTTCTGGACTCGTTTCCACCGCACGCTTGGTTTTTGGATTCGCGATTACCTGTTCACGCCCCTATATAAGGCCGTGGCGGAGCGGAATCCAGCAACCGCGAAGTCCTTCGCCTTCGGGTGTTATTTCATAGCTTTTGTACTGGCTGGAGTATGGCATGGAAGCACCTCGAACTTCGCGGTGTACGGGTTGATTCACGGCTTCGGAGCTTCAGCAACCAAACTTTGGGAAACTTATCTCGTTCGCACTCGCGGACGTCCCTATCTCAAAGAGTATCTGCAAATCCGTTGGATCAAGGCGGTGGCCATCGCTGCCACTCTGCATTTTTATGCTTTCTCCATACTTTTTTTCCCTGGGCCGCTTGACAAGTGCTTGGCGCCGATTCGGATTCTCGTAAGGACGCTCAAGCCATGAACAAGATCGACGACTTTGGAAGACGACATCCCCATCTGACGCTGGCTTTTACGATGGCCGTAGCCGCAATCGTAACACTAATCCTTCTTGGCCAAACTCAAGCGCCCGTGGTTCTCTATCGGGCTTTCTGAAGTTATGTACCAACAAACAGTCATTTCGTTACTACTCCTCACCACCATGGCCGGTACTTTCGGGCTAACAGACTTTTGTTCTCGTAGCCACTGGCTAGCGAGCGTGGTGGACTCCTGGGATATTCGCCGATTCATCGAGAATCGCGAGCACATGGCGAACCGCGGCATGTTCCTCGAATTTGAAGACCGCTTGATTCTTGACGAAATCCCCCATGCTGACTACTCACGAGGTGGCGTCTACTTCTTTGGAAGTTCGCCAATGAAGTGGGGCTTGGCCACATGGGCCCTCCCGCCAGATCTCCGGCGGGTGATTGGAAACTATGGGATCGGCGCATCTAGTCACGAACTTCAGTTTGCTTTCATTCGCCACCTCATTGAGCATGAAAATTTCCTGAAAGCCGGTGGAGACAAAACTCACGTAGTGCTGGGTCTTTACTGGTCGATGGGCCAGAGTTGGAAGGCTGATAGTTATTTTAAGCCGTTGTGGGAGCGCCACGGATTGTACACCTACAGCGATGCGAATGGTATTCAGCGAGTAGTTGCAAGTCCGCTCCTGATCGCTCTGCGCTATGAACGCGCCCGTTGCATAGGGTTCATCGGCAGTAATATTAACCGCCTCGCTCACGCGGCCGTTAGTGCCTTGGGTATCCCCCTCACGGACACGGAGAAAATTCAAGATACGCAGCGTGTTAGTCGATGGGCTTCGCGCTTGAGTGACGACAGCGAATGGCGCGTGGGATTAGATCGCCAGATGGTAGCACTCCAGCGACTCATTGATTACCTTCACCAACGAAAAGTTGGGGTCACCGTCGTCCTTCTGCCGGAGCGGGCGCCCTTCAAAGTGTTGCCCGAGCCCATGGCTTATCAGCGAGCAGTTCATGATCTCTGCGAGCAACGCGCAATCCCTGTCGTGGATCTCTCTCACTTGTTGGCTGAAGCTGAATTCTGGGACATCAACCACTCGAACTATGAAGGCCTCATGAAGACACACGCCGCACTGATGTCTCTAGCCACTGAGCGTTTGGCAAGCATTGGTATTTACAAGGGTAACTGATCGTTCCCCTCTTCTGTTCTCAGCATTGAGAGAGGGTTGAGACGCTGGAGTGATGGCGGGAGTGTCACGTAGCCGTCGATGACGTCGTCTCTAACGCACATTTTTACGATCAAAAATTCGCGACAAGTCACGATGGATTCGCGCGGCTCATTGCTTGTTTAGGTAGATGTGGCACTAGCCGTTCCGACATTGGCTTGCGGCGCCTGGTTAGCTTGGAGAATCTCGAGCGTCGAAATGTTGGTGTTTAAGGTTACAAAATCATGCTATCGCGATCCCAGTCGGGAAGTTAGGAGTCGTCAATAAATTGCCGGAGAACTTCCATGAATCCAAAGTGTAGCCGCTCACGAAGAACCGCGCTTTTCGTCGTCGCATTGCTAGTGGTTTTTTCATCGGTGCTATATGCTCCGGCGTCTCACGGACAGGCCAACGTGCAAGGCACTTGGCAGACTATTCCAACGACGATGACGATTAACCCCGTGCACGTTGCCCTGATGGCAAACGGGAAAATTTTGGTAATTTCCGGCTCTGGCAACACTAGTTCTAACGTTCCACTCAACGCTGGTATCTTTGATCCAGCCTCCGGAACACTGACCACGCAGCCAATCGGCTGGGACATGTTTTGCAATGGAATGGTAGTGTTGCCCGATGGCCGGCCGTTCGTTATGGGCGGCAATCTTCAGTACGATCCCTTTTACGGATTGAACAGGACTTCCATTTACGACCCGGCGACAGGGCATTTCGTAGACATGGAAAACATGGCGCACGGCCGCTGGTACCCAACGAGCACCGTTCTCGGCGACGGTCGAGTTCTAACATTTTCGGGCTTGGATGAAAATGGAAACACAAATGCGCAAACAGAGATTTACAAGGTAGGCGTCGGTTGGTCAGCGCCCGTCGCGGCTCCGTGGACGCCCCCTCTTTATCCGCGCATGCATCTCTTGCCTAATGGCAAAGTTTTTTATTCCGGCTGGACAACACAATCCCGCACTTTTGATCCCTCCACGAACACCTGGTCAGGCGTAATTGCCACTACGAATTACGGCAGCATCCGGACGTACGGCACGTCCGTGCTACTCCCTCTAACACCTGCGAACGGTTATGCGCCCAAAGTGATGACCTTTGGAGGAGGGAATCCATCGACCGCCACGACAGAAATCATCGATTTATCCGCTTCCACGCCTGCGTGGGTCTACGGCCCACCTATGTCCAAGCCACGCATTGAAATGAACGCGACGTTGCTGCCGACCGGCAAAGTTTTGAGCCTGGGAGGCTCGCTGAATGACGAGGATGCGAGCACCGCCAGTTTGAACACCGATCTGTACGATTCCGCAACGAATACGATGGGTTCGGCGGGCAGTAACGCGGTACCGCGCCTTTATCACTCAGTGGCTTTGCTGCTGCCGGACGCGACCGTTTGGGTAGCTGGCGGAAATCCAACTCAAGGCTCATTTCAGCCGAGCATCGAGATTTATTCGCCACCCTATCTTTTCAACCCCGACGGGACGCCGGCGACGCGCCCGGTGATTACGTCGGTGACGCCCGCGGTCATCGGTTATGGGACTTCGTTCCAGGTGCAGACTCCCGATGCGGCCAATATAAGTTCGGTAGTGTTAATGAAAAACGGCGCTGTCACCCACGCTTTCGACATGGATCAGCGACTGGTAGGACTGACCTTCACTCAAGGAAGTGGCGTGTTGAATGTCACCGGACCACCAACAGGTAACATTGCGCCACCCGGCTTTTATATGATCTTCCTGATCAACTCTTCGGGAGTTCCTTCGGTAGCTAAATTTGTCCAAGTTTCAGCCGCGCCGACAGATATTCCCCCATCAGGAGCGATCACCAGTCCGACAACGGATATTACGATCGCGCTTGGACAATCGGTGAACTTTGCTGGCTCAGGCGCAGCGCAGAGCGGAACCATCAGCGGGTATTCCTGGTCCATCCGCGGCGCCTCCCCTCCAACCAGTTCGCTACAAAATCCCGGTTTGGTCACATTTCCGGCGCTCGGTACCTATACCGCTGCGCTCACGGTAACCGACAGCGCCGGGGTTACGGACCCCAGCCCGAAAACGCGTACCATCACCGTCAGTTCCAACTCACCCCCGACAGTTACAAGCGCGATTCCCAATTCGTCGCCGCAAGGAACGACCAATTTAAACGTCGTCATCAGCGGAAGCAATTTTCTTTCTTCGCCGACGTGTAACTTTGGCGCTGGGATAGTCGTCAATTCCTGCACTTTCAATTCGTCAACCCAAATCACTGGAAACGTGAACATCCTTGCCAATGCCACGATAGGAGCGCGTGACGTAGTGGTTACCGATACGGATGGACAACACGCCACGTTGGTCGGCGGGTTTACTGTCACCAGCGCGGGTGGTGGTGGTGCCTCGGGCTCGTTGATTGACACGCTAGTCAGTGATTTTTCCGCGGGCACCGGCGCGAACACCTACGTTTCGCAAATCGTGGATGGCGAGGTAATCCAACTGCCCACGGTGGGTACGGAGTTTTCCGGCACGGCTATACCCAACGGTTGGACCGTGAACAACTGGAACAGCGGCGGCAGCGCTGTAGTGAACGGAGGCACGATCGCCGTGGATGGAGCGCTGGTAGGCACTTCCAGCACTTACTCGCAGGGACGATCACTGGATTTTGTGGCTACCTTCACGACCGATGGCTCTCAGCACATCGGGTTTGGCGTGGATTTCAATAGCGCGCCCTGGGCCATCTTTAGTACCAGCGGCGGCTCACTGCTGGCGCGTTCCAATGGCGACTCTGGCAGTCAGGACATCCTCATCAGCGGGAATTGGCTGGGTATTCCACATCACTACCGCATCGATTGGAATGCCACCAATATCGTGTATTGGATCGATGGGGTGCAGGTCGCCACACAATCGGTGGCCATCTCCACGGCCATGCGACCCTTGATCAGCGACTTTATGGTAGGCGGGCAAAAGCTGGTCGTGGACTGGATGCACATGAGTCCCTACAGCACTCCCGCCACGTTTACTTCACGTGTGTTGGACGCTGGAGCCGTAGTCCCATGGGCTTCAATGTGGTGGACTGCGGACCAGCCCACCGGTACCGCTCTCGCCATGAGCGTGCGAACCGGAAATACCTCAGTACCCGACGGCAGCTGGACCACCTTTGCTCCGGTATCCGAGTCAGGAGTACCCACTACCAGCAATAGCCGCTACATNCAGTATCAAGCGACACTTTCCACCACGGATGCCACCCAAACGTTAACTCTGCGCGACGTTACGATTACGTTTGGACCCAGTGGNCCAGACACCACGCCCCCNAGCGTATCGATCAGCTCTCCNACAGCGAATCAAACGGTAACGGGAACGATTCCGGTCACGGCGACAGCTTCAGACAACGTGGCGGTAGCGAGTGT
>JGI12635J15846_10004396_pt1 | contig 12168 bp, 10 predicted proteins | sample BlaSpr_A8_OM2_M2_FD_15846 | JGI IMG/M metagenome (IMG submission 15846) | reverse complement strand
GGTGGGACACTGGCTGCAGACGGACGCCGACACTGGCATGGTGGATGTGCTGCTCGATTTCAAGTGAGGGAGTACAGTGCTCACCGGAGTTGTTTCGATTGTCGGTGGGATATACTCGATTCGTATGGGAAATGCACTAGTTCGAATTCGTGAGAAGGAACAAGGTTCGCTCACGGCGGAGCAAAAAGAAGAGCAGCTAATCGCTCGTCTGGCGAATTGCGGCTCGATCATCGTGGCACTTTCCGGCGGGGCGGATTCGGCATATCTCGCGTGGGCTGCGCAGCGGGCGCTCGGCGAAAGGGCGCTCTCTGTCACGGCGCTCTCACCGAGTTTTTCCGCGTACGACCGCACCATGGTGGAAGATTTTGTTTCTAAATTAGGTGTGCATCATGAATTCGTCGAAACGCGCGAGATGGATAATGCGGCATATCGCGCGAATGAACCGGACCGCTGCTATTACTGCAAAGACGAACTGTTCGAGGTGCTGGATAAGTTAGCCATTGAGCGGAAGTTCGAAGCGGTTTGTTACGGAGTGAACGCCGACGATACGCTGGATTTTCGACCTGGTCATCGAGCAGCGAGCGAACACCAGGTGCAAGCTCCGCTGCTGGATGCGCGTATGACAAAAGCTGAAATTCGAATGCTCTCTGAGCGTGCCGGATTGCCCACCTGGGACCGCCCGGCGTCGGCGTGCCTGTCTTCGCGTCTACCCTACGGAACGGAAGTGACGCCTGAGCGACTTGCGCTGGTGGAGCGTGGCGAATCAGCATTGCGGGAGTTGGGGTTTCGGCAGTTCCGCGTTCGTTTGCATGACAAATTGGCGCGCATCGAAATCAGTCCGGAGGAGATGCCCCTGGCACTTTCTGAAAGTATGGCGGCAAGAATAGCTCAAAAGTTAAAAAAAGCCGGCTTTACTTATGTGGCGCTTGATCTCGAGGGCTACCGCCAAGGGTCTCTGAATGAATCTATTACGAAAGCTAACCAATCCCCGGTCAAAGTGCGGCGCGGAACATAATTCCGTTTTCCTACGTATCCATAATAGGTACGAGTATTAAGCATTAGCGCAGGGCAGGTTTACCGCTTTCCTTCGCAAGGAGACCCGTGACGAGTCCACAAAAGAATGCATATCAGGCTTTCATAGCGGCAACGGCTTTCGCGCTCGCTGGTTGCTATGCAGGAGCGGGAGTTAGCGGCTCGTTTGATAAAACTTTTAGTGTTACGGGACACACGCGGTTGGAGCTGAGCAATCCTTCGGGCGATGTGGAGGTCACCGGGAGCGCCGACGGTCAAGTTCACGTGCACGGAGATGTGCGCGCCAGCGGCATGGGTTTTGATAAGCCTCAAGAGCGGTTGAATGAGACCTTGGCGGATCCCGGAATTGAGCAGCGGGGCGACACCATTCGAGTTGGAAAACATTTCTCGAACATGCGGAATTTGACTGTCGCGTACCAGATCGAAGTGCCGCATGACACGGAAATGAATTTAACCGTGGTGTCCGGCGCACTGCAAATACGAAATGTGCGTGGGCCCATAACCACCCAGGGAGCCTCGGGCTCCATACACGTGGAACAGATTGAACGCGACGCGCAGCTTACATCCATGAGCGGCTCGGTAGATGCGAGGGATGTTGGCGGTGATGTGCGAGCTTCGAGCGCTTCAGGAGAGTTGACGATCAGCAACGCGAAGGGCGATGTGCGGGCACATTCTCTCAGCGGCCCCGTGAAGGTAGTGAATCCAGGCGGGCGCGTGGAGACTGATGACGCCAGCGGATCAATTGATATAGAAGACGCCAAGTTCGATGCCAAGGCCCATGACGTGTCGGGAGAAGTAATCATTCGCGGTGACCCTGGCGAGCACGGGTATTGGGATCTCAAAACGGTATCCGGAAACGTCAATGTATATGTGCCGTCCAGTTCAAATTTTCGTTTCGCCGCTGACGCGATTTCGGGGAAGATTAAAGCCGACATTCCCATCGTAATTGAGGAACAGGGGAAGCATTCGTTGCGCGCTCACGTGGGGAATGGTGGTGGACGCGTGGAAGTGCACACAGTTTCTGGAGAAATTCACGTTAGTGGAGCACATTAAGAGTCCGGCCCGTAAATAACGATCAAACCGGTCTGCTGAACTGGCGATCAGTGAAGCCTGCATCTTACGCACACATACCTTAGAATTGAGTCATGGCTCCGAGGTCCTGCTTGCTACCCGCCATAGCATTGGCGGCAATTGTGGTGAACTTAAGCAACCCGGCGTTGGTGCGCGCACAAAATGAGAATAAGGCGAGCCCCCCTGCTCACACGCAAGAACAGAAGCCCGCTCCTGAGCAAACCGCCCCGCCCGTAAAGACCCCGAGTGCCGCGGATGAACTGCAGCGAGCGATTGCGGGTGCTGGAAACGACCGGGCCGCGCTGGTCCGCAATCTCGAAGCTTATCTAGTGAGATATCCGGATTCACCGCAACGGCCGCAAATTTATCGCGCGCTTGTGGAAGCCAACTTACAACTTCGGGACACCGCACGGGCGGCAGATTATGCGGAGCGCGTCGTGGCGCTCGCTCCCGAAGACATGTCGATCACGCTGGTAGCGATTCAACTACTGCAGCGCAGCGGGGACGAAGCGGGGCTGCGCCGTGCAATTAATTATGCCGGACGGGTGCTGGCCTTTGTGGAACGAACCGGCCTGGATGATAAATCGCCGAAAATGTCACCTGAAGAATGGCGGATGGCGAAGGCTCGTGACCGCGCTTCAGTATTGCAATTGCGCGGAGAGTTGTATCTGAAACTAAGAGCGAGCGCTGCGGCACAAAAGGATTTTGAGTCTAGTTACGCGGTGTTGCCCACGCCCGGAGCGGCTGAAAAACTGGGAGAGGTAGCGGAGATGAATAAGGACTTCAGTGCCGCTATTGAGCAATATTCGCGAGCCTTTGCTCTGGCGGATAGCACGAATCCTAGCGTAACCCGCCGAGAAATTCGTCAGAAGATTGGAAATGTGTGGCGGCTGGCGCATGGTTCCGATGACGGACTGGGCGATTACCTGTTGCGAGCTTATGACCAGGTCTCGCAAGCGGCAAATGCCGGTAAAATCAAGAAAAACTCGGGGGCGCGAGAAGTTTCCGAATTTACCTTGCGGAAAGCGACGGATGGCTCGCCTTATCCCCTAGCCGACAAAAAGGGCGAGGTGCTGGTTGTGAGTTTTTGGGCTACGTGGTGCGGCCCATGCAGAGCTCTCGAACCACAATTCGAGCGGGTCGCGGCACAGTTCAAAGGAAATCAGCAAATCTCTTTTGTCGAAGCCGATTGCGACGATGATGAAAGCCAAGTCGCGCCGTACCTGGAAGAAGTGAAACCGCACGTACCGGTGGTTTTTGCGGATGGTCTGGATCACCTGTTGGCGGTCAACGATCTCCCCACCGTCGTTATCATCGACCGCCGAGGCAAAGTTGTTTACCGCGCGGAAGGATTCGGGGAGGAAACATTCGAAAGTGACCTAACCGCAGCGGCGAGGCGCGCACTGGAAACGTCCGCTACGAGCCTGCCCCCTGTGACTTCCGCTCCGTAGGTTGCGGATATTTCTCAGCCACTTCCCGGCCCGCAATGATCGTGTTCACGTGAATCGCGACGGTATCTTCTACGCGATGCGCGTAACCGCCGGCTAGAGCCGTTGTAACGGGGATGGATCGAGATCGGGCAGCTTCAAATACTTCACGATCCCTGCGCTTCAAACCTGCCTTGGTGAGCAAAAGGCCTCCCAGCTGATCCTCGGAGTAGGGATCCGCACCGCCAACGTAGAAAATCATGTCGGGTTTAAATTTATCGAGACACCGTTCCACTGTGGGGATAAGCGCGGCAAGGTATTCATCGTCACCTGCACCATCTCGCATATTGAGATCCACCGTGGAAGGAGGCTTGTGGGCGGGATAATTATTTACCTGGTGGATAGAGATGGTGAAAACGGAAGAATCATCGGCAAAAATGGCCGCGGTTCCGTTGCCGTGGTGGACGTCAGTGTCGACAATCATGGCTTTCTTGATGTCGCCATCACTTTGCAGACGGCGAACCGCGACAGCGACGTCATGAATTGCGCAGAAACCTTCGCCATGGTTGGCGTAGGCATGGTGAAAGCCGCCGCTCAAATTCGAACCGAACCCGTCTTGCAAAGCTCTCTGGGCCGCCAGGATTGTGCCACCTGCGGCCAGCCATACCGCTCCCGCTAGTTCCGGCGAATACGGGACTTCCAGTTTCATAATCTCACTGGCGGTAAGTGTGCCGGTTTTTAATTTGTTTACCCACGACGCGGTGTGCACCCGCAGAAGATCCTCATCGGAGGCGGGCTGAGGCGTAAGAAAATCGCCAGGAACTGCAATCCCCGAACTAAGGAGTTCTTCGGCGATCAGGCGAAATTTCTGCGAGGGAAAAACATGTGCGCCAAGATTCAGATCGTAGCGCGGGTGATAAACGACTTTGAAAGGAAGCATAGCGATCCGCGGCTATCGTGTTAATTCTCGCGGGACAAAATGAAATCCGGAAGGGTCATGAGGGCGCGACCATACTCACTGTTGGCGTGTCCGTTGAGACAAGCTTTCGCACGACGGGCATAGTCATGAGCAAGCTCGCGAGCACGCCCGAGTGCTCCGGAGTCTTGAACCAGGGCGACGAGCGTTTCTGGACGGACGGAATTAAATTCCTTTTCCTTGAGAACCTGGATCACGAGCTCGCGAGCGTCGCGGTGCCCGTTTTCCATAGCGTAAATGAGCGGCAGCGTGACTTTGCCTTCTTTCAGATCGCTAAGCACGGGCTTTCCGAGTTGCTTCGCCGACGCGGTAAAATCGAGCAGATCATCGACCAGTTGGAAAGCAAGACCGGCGTAACGGCCGTAATCCGCGAGGGCCTCTTCTTCTTCTCCCTCGAGTCCGGCGAGGACCGCGCCGAGCCGAGCGCACCCGCTAAAAAGGCACGCGGTTTTGTATGTCGCAAGGCGTACGGCGTCATCTTCGGTGACGTCAATGCGGCCGATCTTTTCTAGTTGAATGAGCTCGCCTTCCACCATTTTTTGTGTGAGGTCGATCAATACATCGAGGATGCGAAAATTTCGCTCTTCCAGGGCCATCTGGAAGGACTGCATGTATAGCCAGTCGCCGGCCAGAACACTGCGGTGATTGCCCCATCTGGAATTCGCGGAAGGGCGGCCGCGGCGCGTGTTTGCACTGTCGATTACATCGTCGTGAATCAACGTAGCGCTATGGAGAAGCTCCACGACCGCTGCCAAGCGAATCGCACCAGGGCTGCGTGCGCCGGCATAACGATTGCAAAGTATGAGCAGCGCCGGGCGCAGGCGTTTGCCGCCGCCACCCAGAAGATAGCTGGTTATTTCCGAAACCGGTTCAAATGCGGTAGCACTTTGCCGTGAAAGTTCTTCTTCCACGAGGACGAGATCGTCGCGGACTAGATCGAAGATCTCCTTAGCGGTTAGCAGCGCGATGGGATTCCTCCTGGCACCGCTCGAGTCATGCGACCGAACTGTGGCCGCATCAAAATGTAGCGACCGAAGATTCTGGCGGCCGGACAAGATGGAAGAAACGCCGAAAATTTGCCGTCGTGGAGGCGGCGAGTTCTTCCGGCGACAAGTTTCTCACACTCGCGAGCGTGCGCGCTACTTCCGCGACATAGGCGGGCTCGTTGCGTTTGCCGCGGTAGCGTTGAGGCGCGAGGAAAGGCGAGTCGGTTTCAATCAGGATGCGGTCAAGGGGAACTTCTTTCGCGACGTCGCGGATGTTCTGGGTCTTCGGATACGTGGAGTTACCGGCGAAGGAAATCATGAAGCCGGCGTCGAGTCCGCGGCGGGCTTCCTGAATTGTGCCGGTGAAACAATGCAGGATGCCGCCGATTCCTGTGGGGCGCCAGACCTCATCGATGAGCGCGAGGCAATCGGGCCAGGCGTCGCGACAGTGAATGATGATGGGGAGTCTAGCGTCGCGGGCGAGAGCCATTTGCTCACGGAATACCTGGTGCTGGATGTCGCGTGGGGAGTGATCGTAAAAATAATCCAATCCAATTTCGCCCCAGGCGATTACTTTTGGATGTTTTGCGAGCTTCGCGAGTTCTTCGAGGTGTTGCGGCGTGACTTGCTTCGCTTCATGGGGATGAATTCCGATGCTGGCGTATATCCAGTCATATTGATCCGCATATGGGAGCGCAGAATCTAATTTTTCCGGTCCCGGCCCGGTGCCGATCGCGAGTAGCGCCGATACACCGGCGGCGCGAGCTCGCTCCAACATGGCTTCGCGATCATCCGCGAATTGGGGAAAATCGATGTGGGCGTGGGAGTCGACTAGTTCCATTCGCAAGGGATGCTACTTGAGGCGCGCTCCAACTTCCACATCTTCCAGGAAGCCCGCTAGAACCGGTCTTCCTTCAGGACCGACGGAGGCCGCGACGATCATGCCATTTGATTCGACACCGCGCAGTTTGCGCGGAGCGAGATTCGTAACCACTGCGACTTTGCGGCCAATCAGTTTTTCCGGTTCGTAAAACTGGGCGATGCCGGCGCAGATTTGGCGCACTTCCGTGCCGATATCCACGGTAAGTTTCAACAATTTGTCCGCGCCCGCGATGCGTTCGGCCGTTTGAATTTGCCCGACGCGCATTTCGACTTTGGCAAAGTCTTCAATGCCGATTTTGTCGGTGGCTAGGGGTGCCGCGGCCGGAGCAGCTGCGGCCGCGGGTGCATTTACGGACGCGGCCGGTGCCGGTGCAGAGGCCGGTTTTTGTGACTGATTTTCCATGGCTTCGATCCTCTCCATTGCTTCTGTTTTTTCGACCCGAGGAAATAAGGGTTGAAGTTCACCAAGGCTTCTGCCTGGGATTAGTTGTGAAAGATTCAGTTCATCAAACTGCTGCATACCTAAGTTGCCAGTTTCGCCGAGAAGCTTCCAAACTTTTGCTGTGCTTTCCGGCAGCACCGGATGAGCCAGCACGGTGACAAGGCGCAGAACTTGGGCAGTTACGAAAAGAATCGAACCACGTCGTTCCTGATCTGCTTCAGAATCGCCGAGACTCCAGGGTTTCTCAATAGTCAAATATTTATCGGCGGCGGCGATAACCGCCCAAATTGTTTCGAGTGCCCGAGAAAATTCAAACTTGTCGTAGTGATCGATCACCGCGTCGATAGCCGACGAAGCTTCTTTGATCAGGGCTCGGTCGCCGTCGCGAAGTTCGGCGACTTGTGGGATTTTCCCGCCAAAACTGCGGTCGATCATGGCGGCGGTGCGGCTGGCAAGATTGCCTAACCCATTGGCAAGATCGCTGTTATAGCGAGCGATCAGAGCCTCGCGGCTGAAGCTACCGTCTCCTCCGAAAACAATTTCGCGCAGCAGGAAGTAGCGCAAAGCGTCGACACCCAAGACGCTGACGATGGGTTGCGCGGATTGGATGTTGCCGCGCGATTTGGACATTTTCTCGTCCTGGAACAAGAGATGGCCGTGGGCGAAAATCTTTTTTGGCAGATCCAAGCCGGCAGCCATCAGGAATGCAGGCCAGTAGACCGCATGGAAACGGATAATTTCCTTACCGACCAGATGAACATCGGCCGGCCAATAGCGGGCAAATTCGTCTTTCCTGATGGGGTAGCCCACCGCAGTGATGTAATTCGTCAGTGCGTCGGACCATACGTAGAAAACGTGTTTTTCGTCGCCCTGCCAGGGGATTCCCCACTTTAATGTGGTGCGGCTGATGGACAGATCACGCAAACCGCCGCGCACGAAAGAAATGACTTCGTTGCGTCTCGCTTCGGGCTGAATGAATTCCGGATGCTGTTCGTAATAATTCAGGAGCGGTTTTTCAAATTTCGAAAGCTGGAAAAAATAATTCTCTTCTTTCACTCGTTCGGTGACTCGTCCGCATTCGGGGCAAGTGGCACCGGGAGTGGAGTCTTCGATATACATTTCGTCGGAGACGCAATAATTCCCTTCGTAGTGCCCTTTGTAAATGTAGCCGTTGTTTTGAATCTCGCGGAAGAGGTGCTGGACGGCGTGGGCGTGGCGGGTTTCGGTGGTGCGGATGAAGCGGTCGACACGCAGGCCCAATTCTTTCCAGAGGTCGCGATACTCGGCGGACACGCGATCCACAAAGTCAATCGGCGATTCATTGTTGTTCTTCGCGGAACGTTCAACTTTTTGGCCGTGCTCGTCGGTGCCGGTCAGAAAGAGCACGTCGAAGCCGCGCATCTGTTTGTAGCGCGCGATCGCGTCCGCGGCGATGGTGGTGTAAGTGTGCCCAAGATGGGGCCGCGCATTTACGTAGAAAATCGGAGTAGTGATGTAATATTTCGGTTTTGCAGACGCCATTTCTTCTATTGTGACCTAAGGTGTTCTGGATACAAAATGCCCTGATTATTTTACGTGGCCGCTTGTTCGCCGCGCGGCGCTTCCGAATAAATTGACGCTTAAATTGAGCTAGCTCTTCCCGCTGGCTTGATACATGCGTAAGGCTTCGCTGATTACTTGTTGCAACGGAACTTGTTTTTCGACGGCTAGTTTGCGGCAATCATCGTACTCTGGCGTGACGTGCAGTATGTGCCCGTTCGAACGTGACAGTTTGATGCGCACCGAGCCGTAAGCGGTAGAAACGTTCACCCATTCCCGTGGCAACGCCCGGCGTTGCGCACGGTGCGTGCGTATGCCAAAAGTAGTTGTCTCCGCGAAGATAATTGACATCAAAGCGTCTGTATCTTCCGGCCGGCACAAAATGGTCAGCAACGTACCGGGTCGATTCTTTTTCATTTGCAGTGCGGTAGTGTAAACATCCAGCGCGCCCGCCAATAGTGCCTTTTCCAGAACGTACCCATAGATTTGGGGATTCATATCATCCAGGTTGGCTTCGATGATGGAAATTTCTTCATCACCCACGGACGACACCTTGTCTGCGGAGTCACCAATCATGATGCGCACAACGTTCGGCTGGCCTTCGAGGTTGGCTGTTCCAGCGCCGTAGCCGATGGCGGAAACAGTCATCGGCGGCTGTGGCCCGAAAGAATCACTTAATGTGGCGACAATGGCCGCGCCGGTGGGGGTGACCAGCTCACGCTGCACGCCATTTGAGAAGGTCGGCGCGCCTTGCAGCAACCTGGCTGTCGCCGGCGCGGGCACAGGCAACACGCCGTGGGCCATTTTTGCGGTGCCGCCGCCGATATTTAGCGGAGAACAGGCAAAGCGCTCAATGCCCAGCGCGTGAAACCCTATGCACGATCCGACAATGTCGACAATCGCGTCGACGGCGCCGACTTCATGGAAATGAACTTTTTCGAGTGGCGCGTCGTGAACATGCGCTTCAGCCTCGCCAAGTTTTTGAAATATGCGCGAAGCACGTTCTCGAACAGGTAGAGCGAGTTGCGAATTCTTCAAAATTTCAAGAATGGTGGTGAGTGAACGATGCTTTTGCTGGTCTTCGGTCTGGACGCGCACATACGTGGCGGCCATGCCGTTTTTCCAAACTTTCTCGGTGGTCAGCGTCCAACCTGGAACCTGCAGGGATTTTAATTCCGCACGCAGCAAGTCCGCGGAACAGCCGGCGTCCACCAACGCTCCGAGCGTCATATCGCCGCTGATGCCCGAAAAACAGTCAAAATATGCGAGTTTCATGGGGCCTTTCGTCGCACGAGAAGATCCTGCACGATAAATGAGGTGCGAGAGCGGCTCCTTGATAGTAGCGACGGCGCCAAAAGGTGTCAAACATTGGCGATTTATGGCTAGGTGCGGAATTCGAAGACCATGTGCTCTTCGTCGTGGGTCTGATCGCCTATCTTTATTCCCTTCGGCTCGACGCCTATGGAACGGAATCCGAGGGATTCGTACAGCTTTCGTGGAGCCGGTTGGTCAACCGCTACCGTTAGCATAACCATGTCTATGCCAACGATCATTTTGGTGCGTTCTATGGCGGCCTGCATTAGTGATCTCGCGATTCCGCGTCCGCGCGCGGCAGGCGTGACGAAAACGCCCCATATCCATGCTTTGTGGCGGCGTTTCATCGGCACCTCCTGGTAGCAGCCAACCATCCCGACGGCAGTTTGTTGTTCGAAAGCGCCGACAATGAAGTTTTCGGCATCGTCGGCACGTAAACGCGCGGCAAATTCTTCCACGGAAATGGAGCGCAGCTCCTCCGGCGAATCCACGAAGGACCACGGATCGATCTCAAGCGCCTGCATGCGCAAATCCCAAAGTGTCTGGGCGTCCTGCTCCGTAAATAATCGGATCTCCGCTGCATTCTTCTGTGCTGTCATGCAAATAGAATACCAGCGTGCCTCAAAAACTTGACATCCTCCCGTAACAAACAGGAGACTCTTGCGCACGCGTTTATGGAATTCTGGGATCGCTCTATTGCCAATTTGAAGGAGGAGATAAATGAGGCCGAATTATGTGGCGGTGTTGGTGGCTGCGTTAGTCTACTGGTTGCTCGGCGCGGTATGGTTCGCAGTGCTGTTCAGCAAACCATGGATGGCGCTTGAACATATTACTCCAGAGCAGGCCAGCGGATCGAATCCCATCGCGCCATACATCATCTCGTTTATTCTGAATCTGGTTATCGCGTTTGTATTAGCACAACTTTGCGCCTGGCGAAATGCCAACACGGCTGCCCGGGGCGCGGCGCTGGGTATACTTATATGGATCGGCTTTCTGGGTCCGGTGACATACACCACATACATGTATGAAATGCGGCCTAAACAGTTATTTGCCATCAACGAGTTCTATTCGTTGGTGGGGTTGTGCTTGATGGGCGCCATTCTCGGCGCGTGGACGAGGAAACCGGCCGCATAAATTTCGTCGACATTTGCAAAACATATAATTCATATTTGCTCCTCCGTGTTAATTCTAGAAGGCGAAGTTCATTCACGGGATTGAGGAAACGTGTATCTGAAGCTGACAAAACGATTCCGCGACGCGTTAGGCGCGCATATCCATGAGGAGTACGGCTTGGATATCGCGATCGTTACCGAGCGTCCGCCGAAAATCGACATGGGCGAGGCGGCGTCACCGGTTAGTTTTGAATTGGCAAAACGGCTGAAGCGCGCGCCTCGGCAGATCGCTCAAGAAATTGCGGCCAGCCTCGCACCCATCGAAGGGCTCGCAAAGGTTGAGGTTGCGGGCGCTGGATATCTGAATGCCTATTTTGACCGCGCAAACTTTTTGCGGGAAGTTCAACGCGAGGTAGGCGCAGCCATAGCGGCTGATCGCGGCGGGAAAATTATTGTGGAGCACACCAGCATTAACCCGAATAAGGCGGCACACATCGGGCATGTTCGAAACGCGGTGCTGGGCGACACCATGGCGCGAGTGCTGCGGCACAGTGGCGGCGCGGTGCAAGTGCAAAACTACATCGACAACACGGGTGTGCAGGTCGCCGACGTGGTCATCGGGTTTGTGCATATGGAGAAGAAGAACCTCGCGCAAGTGCGCGAACTGGCGGCGCAGCCGAAATTCGATTACCTCTGTTGGGAGGTTTACGCCCGCGCGGCGCATTTTTTGGAAGAAGACAAAACTCGTGCGGCGACGCTGCGCGGCGAGACTCTGAAGGCCATTGAAGAAGGTGGCGGCGAAGTTGCCGAAATGGGCATGGTGATCGCCAATGCGATCGTGAGTCTGCACCTGCACACCATGGCGCGGTTGGGCATCTGGTACGAGCTGCTGGCGCGTGAGAGTGAAATTTTACATTTGCATTTCTGGGATGCGGCGTTTGAGCAGTTAAAGGCTGCGGGGGCGATTCGACTGGCGACGAGCGGGAAAATGGCCGGTTGCTGGATCATGCCAGCAAAAGAAAAAGCCGGCGCGGAAAAAGAGGGTGTGGCTGCGGCGGAAAGTTCCGATGCCAACGAAAACGCAGGCTCAGATGCGGATGAGAATTCCAATAATCAAGACAAGATTATTGTGCGTTCCAACGGGACAGTGACCTACGTAGGCAAAGATATTGCCTACCAGTTATGGAAATTTGGGTTGTTGGGCAAGGATTTTTTCTATGTGAAATGGCCCGATGCGCCCGGCTCGCATACTTTATGGAGTACCGCGAGCGAAGCCGGTGATCCGTCAGCGCCTAATTTCGGGGCTCCCGCGACGATTGTCTACAACGTGATTGATTCGCGTCAGGCCTACTTGCAAGACGTCGTGTCGGAGGGCTTGCGCGCCCTC
>JGI12635J15846_10004390_pt1 | contig 12176 bp, 17 predicted proteins | sample BlaSpr_A8_OM2_M2_FD_15846 | JGI IMG/M metagenome (IMG submission 15846) | reverse complement strand
TATCAACGGCTGGATAAGCCAGTTGCATCAAGAGAGAAGGCTGGCTCCCCGGGCTAGATTCGAACTAGCAACCCTTCGGTTAACAGCCACTTGAGTAACTTAATCAAGATTTGCCGGAGCGGGAGTTTTTCGAAGGGAATCAGCAAGTTGCGATGAAACGGAACGAGTCAACTTCTCTTCTTTATTCACCTTCTGTTCGCAATTAATCGCGAATTGCCGCCACTACCGTGACATTTTCGTGACAGGCGAGCATTCGGGTAACGACCGAATCGCTTCAACCACATCGCCGTTCACTTTCTTCCCGTTCGGGAGCGAAAAATCGTAGTTGGCGAGGACATATGCGCGATCTCCGTCCACCACCTGGTCTTTAACGCGCATGGCCGTGAACAGGGGTAGAACTTTTCCATTACCACCTGTAGGTAGGCAGCCTTACCCACCACGGGCGGCTCCGTCATGTTGCGACCGCCCAGGAAAACGAAGTCGTTGGCAATCAGTGGCTCCCAGCCAGACTTCTTCATCAGCCCCTGAAAATACGTGTCCAGAAGTTCATTTGTTGTCATAAGTCTCGTTCCCTTTTCAAAGTTTTCGTTTCTTGAGGTCTCCCGCTAACGACTGTGCCGAAACTACACCGCCGAGATGCCGCCGTCGACACGCAGCTCTGTTCCGGTCGTAAATTTCGACTCGTCCGAGGCGTAATACAGGGCAGCCGCCGCGATTTCTTCCGGTTCTCCCCGCCGGCCGAGAGGCCCATTGGCCACCATCTGCCCGAAGCCCTCGATCTGTTCCGGACTTAAGCCCATTTTGCCGGCAATAGGTGTGTTGATTGGGCCAGGAGTGATCGTATTGACACGGATGCGCCGTGAAGCCAGTTCCGCGGCTAAGGTGAGTCCGATAGAGCGGAGAGCCGCTTTCGTCGCGCTGTAGACGCTCAGTCCCGGCATACCCTTAACCGCCCCCATGGATGAGGTGAGAATGATCGACCCTCCTTCGGACATCACGGGGACCGCACTTTTGAGCAGGAAGTACGGGCCACGAACGTTGACCCGGAAAAGTTCATCGAAATGCGCTTCATCAGCCGCGGCGAGCGGCGCGACGCGCGCGATCCCGGCGTTGACGAACAGCACGTCGATGCGGCCGTGCTTTTCCTTTATGTGATCGACGAGGGTCTTGGCGGCCTTGGGGTCACCAGCATCCGAAACGATAGCCTCCACGTAGGGCATCGCCTTGCGCGCGGCTTCAACCGTAGCCGGACTGGAGCCGGTCACGATTACAGTTGCTCCCTCTTCGTGGAAGCGCTTCGCGGTTGCAGCGCCCATCCCGCTTGTTCCGCCAGTTATGAGGACTATTTTGTTCTTCAGCTTGTCCATGCGAACGGTCTCCAGTAGACATATTGTAGCGTACGCTACAAAATAACAACAAGCGAGTCTGCGGTCAACGAATTCTTTCACGACTGCTACAAATACGCTAAGGTGATGTCATGGCACGCACACTGGAGTTCGACTTCGAGAATTCCCTCGGTAAGGCAATGCGGCTTTTCTGGAAAAGCGGGTACGCCGGCACATCGCTACGCGACTTGCTCAAATCAATGGGAATTGGAGAGGGCTCGTTCTACAACACCCTCAAAAGCAAGAAACACGCCTACCTGGAAAGTTTGAAGCTCTACAATGCGACCGTCGGACGCGAACGCGGAGAGGCGCTCTTCGCGGCACCGACAGCCAAGTTGGGAGTGCGGGCGCTCTTTCAATCCGTGCTCGATTGTTTAGACGATTCCAAAGCGCCATCCCGTCTGTGCCTGATGGCAGCCAGCCTTACGCGCGAGGTGCTGGCCGAACCCGAGCTGCGAAAGTACGTGCACCAGCAAATGTCGATGCTGGCCGAGGGAATGACCGCGCGTCTCAACGCCGACAAGGAAGCCGGGCTTTTGCCGGCGGACTTCGATCCGCAAACTGTCGTGCCAATTATCATCACCTACCTGCAAGGAATTTTTCGGATGGCTCTCGTGTCCTACGATCGAACCAAATTCGACCGCCAGATCGAAGTTTTCCTTACGGGGTTGGGGCTCTGAGGCGCTACCCCGGCTACTCGAGGATTCCGCGGCCATCTATCATGGCGTTCTGAAGATCATCGCTGGAGACACATCTATTCTTCGCGGTTCAGGAGAGCGCGGGATAGCTTGTGTAGCCGGCAGCGTCTCCTCCGTAGAAAGTGGTTGGGTCCGGTTCATTCAGAGCGGCTCCGAGTTGCAGCCGTCTTGGTAGATCTGGGTTGGCCAGAAAGGCGCGGGCGTATGCGACAGCGTCGGCATGCCCCGTCCGTACTGCTTCCTCTCCCCTGAGCCCGTCATATTCGCCATTCACGACGTATAGACCTTTCCAAAGTGTTCTCAGGTGAGCCGACAAGGCGAGATCCGCCTCGTTGCTTCCTTTGCTGTCCTGCGCCCTTTCAACGACGTGGAGGTACCCGAGCCCAAAGCCGTTGAGTCTTGCAACCGTGACGGAGAAGGTTTCGAGCGGGTTATCGTCCGACATATCGTTAAAACCACCGGTCGGAGAGATTCGCACACCGACCTGCTTGCTGTCCCAAGATTTCAGGACCTGTTCGGTTGCTTCAGTGAGAAAGCGGACTCGATTCGACGCGACACCTCCATATTCATCGGTTCGCCGATTCGATCCTGTTCGAAGAAATTGATCGATCAAGTATCCGTTCGCCGCATGAATCTCGACCCCGTCAAATCCGGCTTCTTTCGCATTGCCGGCTGCCCGCCGATAATCGTCCAAGGTCTCTTTGATCCCGCTGGCCGTCAAAGCAACTGGCTCCGAAACCTCTACCGAACCCGTGGCAATGAATGTCCGGCTATCGGCGCGGATTGCGGAAGGAGCAACGGGTGGAACGTTGTTTGGCAACAAGGACGAATGAGAGATTCGGCCGACATGCCACAACTGAAGGAAGATTCGACCTCCACTCTTATGAACGGAGTCGACGATTCGGCTCCACGCTTGCACCTGTTCGGGGGAATGAATCCCTGGAGTATTGATGTACCCTCTGCCCATAGGCGAGATTTGCGTCGCCTCGGTCACGATGAGTCCAGCAGAAGCGCGCTGCGAATAGTAAGTCGCCGCGAGTTCGCCCGGCACGCCATCTGCGTGTGCGCGGGTGCGCGTCATGGGCGCCATCAAGACACGATTTGCCAGGACCAAAGTTCCCAGCTGAACCGATTCGAAGAGATTTGCCATTTTTGTACTCCTGCGGTCACCGACGTGGTGGGCTGCTGGTGATAAGTCCAGCCCTGTTTTCGCGTGCTGCTACCTGTGCTCCCTAATTCACTCGGTTCCTACGCCGCAGGCACCGCGGCGTAGGAACCTCCACTTAACAGACCGCCCCTACTTCGTGGTTGCGCGGGCGGCCTGTTCGATCACATCGACCACGACGTCCGGAAAAGTGATGGGGATGGCGTGCGAAGACTTCAGTTCGATGACGTGAGAGTGGGCACGATCGGCTTCGAACTTAAATTCTTCCTGGGGAATGACGGGATCCAGTAGGGGCCTGATTTGCCAACTCGGCTTGCTCGTCCATGCAGCCGATGTCAGTTTCTCGTTGAGGGCTGCCAAGGCGATGGGGCGTTGGGTGGCGATCATCAGGGCGAGCACGCTCTCAGCCACGTCGGCGGCGAGGAGGTAGCCGTACTTGTCGGCTTTGACGAGGACATTCGTGCCGCTGGTTCCGTCGGGCAAGGTGTATGGGGTCAGATCGACAGACGCGGCGAAGTCGCCGCCGGGAAACCGTTCGAGACAATCGTTTGTAGATTCCCCTAGCCCGGGCATAGGGGAGCCCGCGTAGATAAGGCCCTTGACCTTGGGGTCATCCCCGGCCTGGGTGATGACGGCCCCGCCGTAGGCATGGGAAACGAGAATTACGGGGCCCTCGATCGTGTCCAGCACGCTACGCAGGTAGGCAGCGTCGACCGCCAAGCCCCGCAAGGGATTGGAGAAGACCTTAACCGGGTAGCCGTCGCGCTGGAGCCGCTGGATCACTCCATGAGTCCAGAGCGACGAGTCTTCGACGGCCCCGTGCACAAGCACAATAGTGGGCTTAGATGAATCGCCACTCCCCGAGGTAGGAACGTCGTTATCTTCGATTTGTCTTTTAGCGTCCATGATGCGTTGTTCTCCGTTGCATTGATCCGTTGCGGTTTGCCTGCTGCAGGTAGGCCGAAAGCCCTCCTACCTATCGATATGACCTTCCATCATGGCGCTAGCGCCGTCCGGAATAATTTTCGCGAACTTGTCCCGTAGTTCGGCAAGTGTTCGTTCGAGTTGCATAATCAATCTCGCTTGTGACCTCGTGTTGGTGCGCGACGCGCTAATCGGTCTGCGCAAGCATCGTCCGATTACACAGCAGCAAGACCATCACTGGGACGACGTGGATCTTCTCTGTCAACGGTGTTCGTCAAAGAACTTGGACAGCGCTCGTCCGAGACCACCGATGGGAGGCAAGAGCCTATCGGGACTCGGGATCCCGTGGCATTTGTCTCACAACGAAGCGCCGCCCGACCGCCCTACTTCTGGGCGACCACTTGAAGCCGATAAATCTTGGGAACCACGGAAAATAGCTTCTCCGCATTCGCCGCAAGCTCCTGTCCAGCCTCGCCCTTCAAATGGGCCTCGCGGCCAGCTTCATCAGTGAACGTGTCGAAGATTCTATATACTCCAGGCTCACCTTCGACTTTCGCCGCGTGCCACGACAGCGTTCTAGGCTCTCCTCTTACCAGCGTGGCCTCCTTCTCTAGAAACGCCTCGACTTCCGATTCCTTTCCTGGTTTAGCCTTCAACTCAACAAGTAACGCGAACTTAGCCATTTGGACATATCCTCTCTTGAACAGCGGGCGTTAGTTACATTCAGTCGAACACAATTGCGTTTGCACCGCCCAGCGCGAATCACACTCACCGAGTGGCATCGTGGAGCCAGCGCGTCCTTGCTTACGGATATGCAGCGGCCGATGAAGCTATCTCCTACGGAGCCCGAAACCTTATTTCTTCCAAGACCTCGACTTGACCAAAATCCAAAAGATCATCAAATGTGAAACAAGTACCAAGGGAGCGTAAAACGTATAGATATACCAAGCGGTACCTAGGTCGAAGCTTGGCAAATTCACCCGCAAGACGGTGCGTAATACGTTTAGCGCGTCCAAAAATCCCCACGTGTTGGCCACCCATACCAGAGGAACGGCGAAACGCCAGTTGCTCCGCAGAGCATAGATGGAAGCGAGGGCCAGCGCCGCTTCTAACAGGTCACCGTAAGCACCACTGGAAAGGACTTCTCTGGGCAGTTTCGGATCGACCATACCCGTAACCAACAAAATCATTCCCACATAGCGGGGCACATGCACCCAGAGCAGCGGAATAAGAGCAGAATTACGAGGAAGTTTGGTTAGGTACGGCCAAACGTACCATGCCACGATGATGCCGAAGACGAAGACACTCGTCAGAAGCTGCAACCAGAAAATAGTGACGTTATTCATCGCGAGTCGCCTGCCTGTGACTGCCTCCCTTCGAGTCCGCGGCCATGCTGAATACAGAGCGCATCACAGCCCGTGGACCATCTCTCGGAATTGGCGCTGATCTAGTGTTCAACTCTCGGACCGAAACGCCTGATCCAGTTCATTCGGGGAAATGTGATCCGTATAGTTGCTGATCATCTTGAGGGCCACGCCCATCAGAACCTCAAGTATTTGATCCTTACGGTATCCCGCGGCCAGGAAGTTCTCGACCGTCTGCGTTTCCAGATGTCCACGTTGAGCAACGATCTCCCTCGTCAGTGCGACAAGCGCATTCGACTTCGGGTCGGACAGCGGTAGGTTGGACCTGACGGCGGAGACGACCTCGGCCGGCACGTGCAAGAAGGACTTCAGGACCGTGCTGTGAGCCGCCACACAGTATTTGCAGTCATTCTCGATGCTTGCGGTCAACAGGACCAGATGGCGTTCCGCGGCGGTCAGACTGCCTTTCTCAAATACGATTTCCAGGCCGAGAAAGCCCTCAAGCAAGACGGGAGAGTTCGCGAATGTTCCATAAAGATTCGGAATGAACTTGTACGACTTTCGGATCTTCTCAAGAAGCGGCCGAGAGGCTTCTGGGGCGGTTTCCAGGCCGAGCGGAGTCAAAAGAGTGCTTTCGGTGCCCGTCATCCGAGATTTCCTTTCGTCACACTAACTGCGAGACAGACACGTCTGTCTCTGTAACAGAGTATAGGCAGACGAGTCTGTCTTCTGTCAAGATGAATTCAATGAGAAGACGGAAACAATCCGATCCGCGGGAGAGAATTCTGAAGGTAGCCGACCGCCTCTTCTACGCCGAGGGGGTCCGCGCGACCGGCACCGAGAAGATCATGTCCATCGCTGAAGTCGCAAAGGCGACGTTTTATCGGCATTTTAAAAGCAAGGATGCCCTCGTGCTCGCATACCTCGAAAACCGCGACCGAGCTCTTTGGGACTATCTCTCTCATCCCACTCCCCCAAAGGATCTGCGTGAGGCTCTGACCAAATTCGAACAAATGGCGAACTGGCCCGAAATAATCGGCTGCCCATTCCTTCGTATCGCGTCCGAATACCCGGATACTGCCCATCCGTACCATCGCCTGGCGATCGAACACCAAAACAAAATTCTCGACTATCTAACCGATCTGCTAAAGCCCTTCGCAATCGATAAAAGGGCTGCGGCGGCGGCGATGCTTAGCGTCATTGATGGCGCCTTCTCTCTTCGAATGCTCTATGGGAATTCGAAGGTGATTCCGATTCTCTCGCCCGCCGAGGCAGTGCTCAAGAGCTTTCAGAGCGCGCGAGCTCAACGCCGCAGATGATTGGCTGTCATATGGAAGTCTCATCCCCTCCCAGCGATTCAACCCCGGGCCTGGCTCGATCGCGCATCCACGAAGTTCAAAGCACTTCACGGCCAGTCCCTTATCAGCCACGGCTTGCGGGATTTGTTCGCCAAGCGCTTCCGCGCTTCGATTCGATGTGATAATTTCTGTGATTCAAATGGACGACTTACTCGCGATCAATACGGCCAAAAGCAAGTTCCGAGATGCTTTCAACGATGGCGATGTGGACCGTATTTTGGGAATGGCGGACCCGGACCTCGTGAGCTTCTCCGAAGGTCAGCCCAGCGAATTCGGGAGGCCCGGACTAGATGCACTGAAAACCCGTTTGCACAGTTTGTTCACCCGATATGCAGCGAAGCTCGTGGTGATTGAAGTGGAAATCCGAGTCGAAGGTCCAGTGGCTCACGCGTACGGGTGGCATGAATTGACGCTCACGCCGAAGCAAGGAGGCGAACCGGTTCGTCATCGATTCCGCTTCATGGAGGTCTGGCGCAGGACTCCGGAGGGAAGTTGGAAGTTATGGATGTATATCGACAACCAGGATGTCGCTGACAGGACTTAGAGTCGCACAACCTACCCCATGTACGAGATTATCCCAGAGCACGAATCTTCTTGTATAATCGCGCACTAAATCCCTCCGGCATCGGGAAGGTTCTTCCGTCACCGACCAGCTGTACGACATTCCGTGTGCCATCTAGCACGGCCGCGCAGTGTGCGCAGGCTTCGAAATGCGCCCGCATCCGCTCGCGGAGTTCAGCTGAGATCTCACCATCAAGGTAGTTCGAAATCTCCCGCCAGACTTCGACGCAACTGATTTCAATGATACTCATTGCATCCTTCCCCTTTTACCATCCATTCCATTACCGGTTTTCTGTTCTCCATCTGCCGTCAATACCAGGAGAAAGCACATCTCGAAGGATCAACCGGATGCCAGTCTGATGAACAACCCAGGTCAAAGTTACGCGCGAACGAGAAATTCTAAGAATATTCGGTAAGTACAGAAATGCATTCACGACTGCCTGCGACCAGCCTGCAGTCGGATGCTTCCTTGGGAGCAATGCTAGGCAGCGAAATATTATAAATCCTCGTTCCGTACCCGTTTGTTCCGCCTCTGGAACGCGCGCATGTAATTCTCGGAATGAATTAGGATTTGGCAGACGTCGCGCTGCTATTTATTCCCGTCCGAATTCAACCGCCGGTTCCCGGTGAACGCGTCAGGACATATAAAGGGCGAAACTTTATTTCTAATCCTGAATCATACGAAATGATTGGCTGAGTTTTATCTTGGTTTAAGAAGAGAGGGTTGGGATGTTTCGCGTCAGGTTCGTGTTAACTAGCGTGGTTTCGGTAGCTGTTCTTGGAGCATTGTTGTTACCGGGCCTGGAGGCCATGCGTGGCGGCACACGTCCGGCGAATGGCAATGCGCAACGTACTCCCGTGCTTGTGGAGTTGTTTACCTCCGAGGGGTGCTCCGACTGTCCTCCTGCTGATGCCCTGCTGGAAAGATTAGACCACTCCCAGCCCGTAAGTGGCGCCGAGCTCATCGTTCTGAGTGAACACGTGGATTATTGGAACGACATCGGGTGGAAGGATCCCTACTCCTCTCATGAATATAGCGAACGGCAAGGCGCTTATGCGGGGAAATTTGGCCTCGGCAGTGTCTATACGCCGCAGATGGTGGTTGACGGACGCTTTGAATTTGTCGGGAGCGATGAGAGACGGGCGATTGAAGCAATTGAAAACGCAACGAAAGCTGAAAAGATACCGGTCAACATCTCTTCGATTCATTTGGAGTCCGGCAACGCCGTCAGTCTGCACGTTGACGTCGGTCAGTTGCCTCCTTCCGTTGCAGCAGGGTCTCCGGAAGTGTTGATAGCAACGGCCGATGAAAGCGACGAGTCACACGTGAGCCGCGGAGAGAACGCCGGAAGAAATCTGAAGCATATTGCGGTTTTGCGGAGCCTCACCCCAGTCGGAACGGTGAACCGGGCCGGGGAATTTTCTCAAAATGTTAGGATCCATATTAATCGCGTAAATACCGGCAACCTAAGGTTGGTCGCAATCGTGCAAGAAGTGCCGGTCGGCAGGGTGCTAGGGGCGGGATGGGGCCGGCTTTCGAATTAGGTAGCGCTGCGCGTCGTGTTTAGCATCCGGTCGTCTATTGCATTGATGTGACTGAATCCGAGGAGCGTATGAAATACGGAGTCGTGATTGGACTGTCTTTCGCGGTTCTTGCCCTCGCAAATATGCAAGAGACCTCATCAGGAAAGCAATCTTCGTCCACAATCGGACTGCAAGTGGGAAACAACGCACCGGCCTTCATTTCTCGCGACCAGTTTGGTCATGACCAATCACTCGATACGCTGAGGGGGTCGAGCGGCACGGTTCTTCTTTTCTTCCGGTCCGCCGATTGGTGACCGTTCTGCAAAGCGCAGCTCGTGCAGCTGCAAAGTGCCAAACAAAGGTTCGAAAAGCATGGAATCAAGGTCGCTGCCATCAGCTACGATAGTCCGGCGATCCTCAAGGACTTCTCTGGGCGGCACAAAATAGAGTTTCCACTGCTGGGCGACCCTGATTCCAAGATTATTGGCAGCTTTAACGTCCTAAACGCAGAAGCGACTGGGAAGAACAAAGGGATGGCGCACCCCGGATTTTTCTATATCGACTCGGGCGGCGTTATTCGTGAGAAATATTTCGAAGTGAAGGACGTCGACCGATTCACGCCGAACAATGTGATTGGGAAGCTTTTCCCGGAATTGACCGAGGAAGTGAGCCAGAATATAAAAGCACCCCACCTTCGACTAGCCCTTGAGCAATCAGATCGCAACGTCGTACCCGGCAGCCGGGTAAGCTTGATTGCCGAAATAGAACTTCCCCCGGGCACCCACGTTTATTCTCCCGAAGTGCAAGGGTATAAACCGATTCAGCTCGCAGTGAAGGAGACCTCGGGGATCNAACTCGCGCCGGTAATATACCCGAACTCTAAGGATATCTACTTGGAGGCCATTCAGGAACACGTCCCGGTCTTTGAGGGGAAGTTCCGTATCGTTCAGGATGTCACGGTAAACTTCTCCCCAACTTCCGATATCGCTCGCTCGCTGACTTCCACAGGGAAGGCCATCTCGATTAGCGGGGAGTTGAGGTATCAGGCTTGCGACAAGACGGTGTGCTATCCGCCTACATCCGTGCCAGTCATGTGGAGTTTGAAGGTTTTTCCTCTTGATCTTAAGCGGTCTCCAGACGCCATTCGGCATCACTAGCTGCTGGAACTACGGAAGGAAAACAATCATTGAGTCTCGGATGGAGGAAACCATGAGCGACGTTGTCTATGTCTCGAAGTCCCGAATCGAACGAAGGGCGGGGCCGTTTCGCATCGCACGCCTGCCCGGAGAATCACAACCTGTTATCTTCAGCGTGCACGGGGCGATTGCCGAGCACTATAAGGTCGATCCCGCGAAATTAAAGGAGTCACATTCTTCCACGATCGATTATGTGATTTGTGCAACCGCCGGTTGAATGATGGGCACCTTCGGAGGTGCGCTGGAAGCGCGCCAAATCGATGCAAGCAATGGACGGCTGACTGCAGATGTAACAGGCGAAGTAGAAACAGAGGAGGGTGTGCTGGTAATCCGACGAATTCATGTGGCAATGACCCTGGCAGCTCCGGAAGAAACCAGGGGGACGGTAGAGCGCGTGCACGGCATTTACGCGATGAGGTGCCCGCTTTATCGGACATTGCACAAGACCATCCAACTCACGTCTTCTTTCGAGTTGGTGGCTCCGACAGCCAAGGCGTGAAGGCGCTCATGGCAGAAAAGGAAGCAGTAGATTCACACGATAAATCATCTCCGGGTGGCGCGGCGTGAGACATGCCATCCTGGGTGCCGGTGGAGTGGGTGGCTTAATCGGAGCGGCGTTGGCTGACCAGGGCGATCAGGTTACTCTGCTCCTGCGCCCAGAAACCCTCGGCCAGCACCCCAGCTACCTTCGACTCGAAGGACCGTTCGGGAACTTCCAGGCACCGGTCCGAACCGATGCGAAACTCCGTGAACCCGTTGACGTGCTGTGGGTTACCGTCAAAGCTTACCAACTTGTCGCAGCGCTACAGGCAGTTCCACGCAATGGTCCCAGGATTGTAACTGTCGTGCCGCTGCTGAATGGGATTGATCATGTCCCATTGCTGCGAAGGAGCTTCAATCACGAGTGCGTTGTTCCCGGCACGATTGCAGTCGAATCCGAACGCGTCGCACCCGGTCACATTATCCAGCGCTCACCGTTTGTCCGCTTGGCGCTTTCCGCGACTGGAGAGCGGCAGATGGAAGGTATTGCCAGACGACTTCGGCACGCGGGCTTTTCTTGTGAATTTCAAACGGATGAAAAAACAATGCTCTGGAGCAAACTTGCGTTCCTGGCGCCATTCGCGCTCGCAACTACAGCGGGTAACAAGAGCAAGCAGGAGATCTTCGCCGACCCTGTATGGCGGGCACGACTCGAATTGACGGTACGCGAGGCCTGCGCTGTTGCAGCTGCGGAAGGAGCGAGTGTCGATCAATTGAAGATACAGACCATGATCGAAGGATTACCTGCGACTATGCGCAGCTCTATGCAGAAGGACGTGTCGGCTGGCCGCATACCTGAGATAGACGCCATAGGTGGCCCGATCGTTCGGGCCGGAAGGATCCGTGGGATCGATGTGCCTACAACTCGCGAACTGATTGCAAGAATCGAAGACCGCCTAGGGCATTAGCCGCGTATCTACCTACATCGATTGTATATAACGCAAGAATATTCTGTGCGCTCCGCTCCCGCCAAGAATGAGTCGGTAGGGTTGCGGACCCAGCGGCTGCGTGGGATCTGGTATTGGCTGATGCCAAGCAGAATGAGCCATTTTGTTTACATCGCGATGAAACCTTTTGGGGGGTCGGCAATCATACCGCAAGAAGGCCGATAGGAATTCAGCACCGCGGATCGTTTCTAAATGGCACTCGCGGCGAATCCACTTTGGGACGGCGCCTCGATCTACAAGTGACGATTCTCGTTGTTGAACCCTATGGTCAGGAATCCCAAACAAATATCGAATAGGAGCTAACAACGACAATGACGAAGAACAAGAAGGCTTTAGTGGCAGGTGCGGCGCTTGCGGGCTTGCTCGCAGGCACGGGCGCGACGATTCAGGCGTCGAATCTTTTGTCGGGAATGCACGCCGGCGTGCAGTCTGATCAGTCTGACAACAAGGTGAAAGAAAAGCACGCTTGTAAGGGCCAAAACTCTTGCAAGGGTAAGGGCGGTTGCAAATCGAG
>JGI12635J15846_10004389_pt1 | contig 12176 bp, 10 predicted proteins | sample BlaSpr_A8_OM2_M2_FD_15846 | JGI IMG/M metagenome (IMG submission 15846) | reverse complement strand
AAGCGATCACCACCACCAGGAAAGCGGTCGTCTTCAGCGCCGCGGTGAGGAATTGCATGCTGCTGCCCCAGCGGACGCCGCGCCACTGCAAAACGAAAAACGCGAGCACCACGAAGACGGCGATGGATTTGACATGTCCGGCGAATGGCGGGAACAGCGCGCCGCTGTACTCGGCCACGACAATGGCGACGACGGCGGAGGTGCCGCAACTGGAGAGCCAGTCGCTCCAGCCGACGATGAAGCCGGCGTAGTCGCCGATGGCGCGGCGAGAGAAATTGTATTGGCCGCCGCTGCGGGGGATGGCGGCGCCGAGTTCGGCCATCGAGGACGCGCCCACCATGGCGTAGAGACCGCCGACGACCCACACGCCGAAAAAGAGATAGATGTTGGGGAGCCACTGCGCGATGTCGCCGGGGGCGCGCACGATGCCGGCGGCGATGGTGTTGCCTACAGCAGCCGCGATGCCGAACCACATGCCCAGGACTTTGAGAAGGCCGCCGCGCGAGCGCGCGGAGGTCGATGTGGCGCCCGGGAGGGGCGAACCTAATGCCGGAGTATCGGTGGTGGTGTTGGACGCGTCGATTGTGTTAGACAATGGGGTCTCAGGGGAACTTGCGGCGACGCCGCCATAATAGTGGCGGTGCAGGAAAATGCAAGCTGGAAGTCTTGGCAGCAGGGTCGCGGCGCCTGCTGCAGTGCGGTCCGGTGCCGCTATTCTTGTTGCGTTATTTTGTCGCCCCCAGCGGATCCGTCATCCTGAGCGCATCCGACCCGGAGCGAGCTCGGATTCCGGCGCAGCCGGAAAGGACCTGGACCGAAATTCTGAGCGACCCGTTGGATGGCGGAGATGCGGAGAAAGCGCAAATGGTGAACGCAGAGATATCAACGCGCATCATTGCGGAGACGATTGCCGACCCCGCCGATGTGTCGGTGGTGATTCCTTGCTTGAATGAGGCGAAGTCGATTGGTCTTTGCGTGGCGAAGGCGATGGACGCGTTTCGCGCGGCGGGTCTCCACGGGGAAGTGGTCGTGGCGGACAACGGGTCGACCGATGGGTCGGTCGGTATCGCGGAGAAACTGGGCGCGCGCGTCGTGCTGGTGGCGCAACGAGGCTACGGAGCGGCGTTGCGAGCGGGGATTGCGGCGTCGCGAGGTGCATTCATCATTATGGGCGACGCGGACGATAGCTATGATTTCAGCGAGGTGCCGCGGTTTGTGGAGAAGTGGCGGCAGGGCTACGACGTGGTGATGGGCAACCGCTTTCGTGGCGAGATCAAGCGGGGGGCGATGCCCTGGCACCACAAGTACATCGGGAATCCGGCGTTGTCGTCGGTGCTGAATTTGTTTTTTCATACTGGAGTCGGGGACAGTCATTGCGGGATGCGTGCGTTCACGCGGGCGGTGTACGACCGGATGGATTTGCGCAGCAACGGGATGGAGTTTGCGTCGGAGTTTGTGATCAAAGCGGCGCAATTGCAGGCCAACGTGACGGAGATCCCCATCACGCTGTGGCCCGACAAGCGCGGGCGTCCCCCGCATTTGCGAAGCTTTCGCGATGGTTGGCGTCATTTGCGGTTCATGCTGCTGTACGCACCAAACTGGTTGTTTCTTTTGCCGGGAGCGTGGCTGGTCGGAGCGGGGTTGTTTTTGGTGTTCTGGCTCTTGCCAGGCCCGCGGACTCTGACGCCGCGCGTGACTTTGGATGTGCACACGATGATTTTTGGAGTGATGTTCACGTTGCTGGGCGTGCAGATTTTGTCGATTGGGGCTTTTGCGAAGGTTTTCAGCTACGCGGAACGATTCGATCACCGGAATATTTCGCTGAGGCGGGCGCTCACGCACGTGACGCTCGAGTCGGGATTGCTCCTTGGCGGGGGACTGTTTCTCGCTGGTTTCGCGGGTTGCGCTTACGTGGTGTGGGACTGGGTGGCTAGCGGATTTGGTCCCCTGCACGAAGTGCGGGCGGTATTGTTCTGGTCCATGTGGTTGTGTGTCGGGATCCAGGTGACTTTCGCTTCGTTTTTCCTCAGTATGCTGGGCATCAGCCGCGGCACGTACATCGGCGACTACGATCTTAAGTAAATGGCTTACACCGGGCTCGATCATTTTATTGCGAAGCTTCGATTTCGCGCGGCGTATCCGTATATTCGGAGCGGGTCGCGGGTCTGCGACTTGGGTTGCGGACTAGAAGCGGCATTTCTGAACTTTGCGGCAGACAAGATTTCGCACGGTGTGGGCGTGGACGATCAGGTGGAAGATGGCGTGCGAGGCCGATGGTGGCGGGTTCACGGAGACATTACCGCGCCGTTGCCGGTGGAATCCGGGCAATTCGATCACGTGGTGATGCTGGCGGTGTTGGAGCATCTGCGAGAGCCGGAATCGGTGTTGCGGGAAGCGTATCGGATTCTGGCGCCGGGCGGATCGCTGATCCTGACCTGGCCGTCGGAGATGGTGGATCCGATTTTGAAGGTGCTGCACGGTCTGGGGCTGGTCAGCGATGAGATGGAAAGCGACGAGCACCAGACGAGGATTCCGACGCAGACGTTGCGGACGATGCTGCAACGCATCGGATTTCAGAAATTCGTTCACGAGCGATTTGAGTTTGGGCTGAATAATTTGATGGTGGCTTCACGGTGACGATTTGGAATCGGCTTTGGGTTGGCGCCGCTTCTCAACTTGTCGTCCCGCGGGCATCCGATCAGGGATGCCCCTTGGATCTCAACGTGAAATCCCTTGCGCACTTGATGGGAAGGCTATGAACAAGAGAACATTTATCAAGCTTTCTTCGGCGATGATGGCGAGTCCGATCATTTCGCCGCTGCTGGCGGCTATGCCGGATGACAAACTGACAAATTGGGCGGGCAATCTGGAATATGGCACGGAGCGCTTGTATTCCGCGAACTCCGTCGAACAGGTGCGGGAATACGTCGCAAAGCAGAGCAAGCTGAAGGTGCTCGGAACGCGCCACTGCTTCAACACCATTGCCAACAGCGCCGACGATTTTCTGTCCGTGCGGCCGATGGCCAAGATCGCGAAGCTGGACGCGGCGGCGCCAACGGTGACCGTTGAAGGCGGCATGAGTTACGGCCAGCTGTGTCCCGAACTGGATGGCCAAGGCTTTGCGCTGCACAATCTCGCGTCGTTGCCTCACATTTCGATCGCCGGAGCTTGCAGCACCGCGACGCACGGATCGGGCGATAAGAACGGGAACCTCGCTACGGCGGTTTCCGGACTGGAGATGGTGACCGCCGCTGGCGACGTGGTGCACTTGACGCGAAACGCGGACGGCGAAACGTTTCGAGGAGCCGTTGTTGGACTTGGCGCGCTGGGCGTGATCACCAAAGTGACGCTCGATGTTCAGCCGACCTATCAGATGCGGCAGTGGGTTTATGAAAATCTGCCGATGGACGAATGGAAATACAATTTTGAGGCCATCGAATCGAGCGCCTACAGCGTCAGCCTGTTTACCGACTGGAAAGGAAAAAAGTTCAACGAAGTGTGGCTGAAAAACCGCATCGAGAATGGCAAGGCGGTTCACGCGCCTCAGGAATTTCATGGGGCAAAACGCGCGACCAAGAATCTGCACCCGATCGCCGAGCTGTCCGCGGAGAATTGCACGGAGCAGATGGGTGTTCCGGGTCCCTGGTACGAGCGCCTTCCGCATTTCCGTATGGGTTTTACGCCCAGCGCCGGCAAAGAGCTGCAATCGGAGTATTTTGTGCCGCGTCCGAGTGCCGTGGATGCGGTGCTGGCCGTGGAGCGGCTGCACGAGCGCATTAGCCCGCTCCTGATGATTTCGGAAATACGGACGATTGCCGCTGACGATTTATGGATGAGCCCTTGCTACAAACAGGCGTGCGTGACGATTCACTTCACCTGGAAACCGGACTGGCCTGCGGTCCGCAAAGTCTTGCCGGTCATTGAAAGGGAGCTGGCTCCGTACCAAGCGCGGCCGCACTGGGGGAAATTGTTCACCATGGTTCCTTCGCAACTGCAGGTGAGCTACAAAAAGCTGCCGGAGTTTGTTGCCTTGTGCAAGAAATACGATCCGCAGGGAAAGTTCCGCAACGAATTTCTGAATACCAATGTCTTCGGTTAGCCCGTTGAGCCTGAAAGCATTGGAAGTTTGAGCTCTGCAAGACGGCCGATGGTGCGTGGGTCGCTGCCGTGCCGATGGAAGTGACGTTAGGCTTGTAGCAACGAATCATTGCGGAGCAGTTGGTGAACCCGGCGGGGTGTAAGGCTCGAGGTAAGTATTGTCGGTGTCCGGGGTGACCAGCCAGACTTTGCGATCCTTAAAATACGCGAGGAGCTTGGCGTTTTGTTCCGCATCAAGCTCGCGAGCCCAGAGGACTTTGGCGTTGTCGATTTCGGCGCCGTTGTAGACCCAGTCGTCGTGGATGTTGTGGTCTTCGCTGTAGCGCACGACGATCAGGTGTTTGCCTGGCGTATGGTTCAGTTTTTCGGCGATGGCGGTGCGGCTGGGGTCTCCTTCGCAGGGCCAGAGAAGCGGATCGCAGACTCCGCGGGCTACGTTGAGTCCCGCGTCCAGGATCAGGGCGAGAACGATGGCTCGAGAAAGGGCCCGGCCGACAGGTCGCGCGGCCATGCGCATGGTGCGCACGTGACGAATCGCTTGTACCGCTAACAAGTAAATCGTGCACGTGATGGGCGCAGCGTAGTGGGCGGCCGACCAGATGACGACGAATACGCCGACAATGCCGATCGTAACGGTGACCCACGGCAGGCGCATTTTGCGATCGCGCAAGACGAACGGTAAAGCGGGAAGGGCCAGCAGCAAACCGGGCCAGAAATAGGTGATCCCGCCGCGAAACAGTTTTTCCCAGGAGACGCGAATCAAGTCGGCCCTGTTGTTGTGATAGTTCTCGCGTTCCCACCCGTTGTAGAAATCCTCAAACTGCTGATTGCGGTAATGCATTTCGGGTTTCGGATATTCCCAGAGAAAAAGCGGAGCGGTGTGATAGGTGCGCGTGTTCAAAACGTGCGGCATCAGGAGCGCGTCGCCGGTCAGGCGGTAGTTGTAATAGCCCATCCATGCTGCGGTCAGGACCACGACGATGGTCAGGGGCGCAACCACCCGACCAAGACGGACCGGCAGCGTGTCTTTCGATTTCGTTCTGCCGCTGAGCCACCAGAAGAACCACACGGCAACCGGGACACAGAACAGAAACCCTTCGTACGGCCGGCTATTTGCGAGGATGGCGATGCCCAAGCCGAGCAGCACAGCGTCGCGCACCCGGGCTCGCTTCACGATTCGGGCCAAGCTGCCTAAGACCAGGGCGCCACCGATGGCGGCCATCGCGCCGCCCCAGTAGCTGTTCATCCAGTAGCTGGCAATTCCGAGTTTCAAGGCCACGATCGTTCCGCCGAGCAAAGCCCAGCGGGCAGGCAGCCACGCCTGGAGCATCCACAAGATCACCGCGCACATCGCGGCATCGCTGACCAGGACGCCGAACCAGGGATTTCCGAGCAGCTGACCGATGGCAAGCGCGAACCCTTGGGCGGGCGGATACATCGAGGAATAGGTGGGGAACCAATTTACGTGAAAGGTTTCAAAACTGACCCACATCGGATGCGTTGGATTCGCGAGGCGGCCGTGGGCGAAGGTGTCGGACATGAGCAGGTAACTAAATTCGTCGTGGATGCCGGGAACCGGGATGTGCAGGAGCGGAAGCGCAAGGACACGGACGGCGATCACGGACAGGAATACGGCGATGATGGCGAGACTTTTGCGTTCAGAGAAATCGGCGAAAGCGCGTTCGATGCGGTCGAACATGCTTTGGCCGGCTCGGGGGAAAAGCAAGACAAATAGGCCCAGCGCCATGGCGATGCGGAACGAGGTTGCGAGGATGTGGAGCGTGCGGAGGGTTGTGGCGTCGTCTAGGCCGGTCATGAACGAGGAATTGTAGGCTTTTTTGGAGGGAGGGATGGCGGGAATTTCTCGAAGGGGGAGTCGGAATACTCAACGGGCGAGAAGCCGAAGCGTCCAGCGGATGTGTATGCCCCCGGAGCGATTTGATCCTCTGGGCAAGCGGGAGCGCAGCGGTGCTGCGCCCGGGGCTACAAGGTTGGCGCCCAGTTTGAACGGTGACTCAATCTATGCCCTATGCCTCGACTAGACCTAGGGCTCTACTTCGATTTCGGTTAACCGGGCTTCTTTTGGTTTTGCTGCAGGTGGTTTTGCCGTGGAGCCGGCTTTTGGGTCGTCGATGTAATCGGCTAGCTCCAGGCGCATGTTGCCGGGATTGGTCGAGAAAGCCAGGCCGGTTTCAAAGTCGACGATACCTTGGCGAATGAATTTTTCGATGACGCCGTCGAAGTGCTGCATGCCTTCGGTATCGCCATCGCGCATGGCGTCGAGGAGGGTTTTTCCTTCGCCTTCGCCTTTTTCGACGTAGTCGCGGGTGCGCATGGTGGCTTTGAGGATTTCGATGGCGGCGATGCGGCCCTTACCGTCTTTTTTCGGCAACAAGCGCTGCGAAACGATGTAGCGGAACGCTTTTCCGAAGCGCGTGCGGACGCCTTGCTGATCGCCTTGAGGAAAGACGCCGATCATGCGCTCGACGGTCTTGGAGGCATCGATGGTGTGCAGTGTGGAGAGCACCAGGTGACCGGTTTCGGCGGCTTCGAGGGCAATCTCGATGGTTTCGCGATCGCGCATTTCGCCGACGAGGATGACTTTGGGAGCCTGGCGAAGGGCGGCACGCAGGGCCATTGCGAAGGTCGGGGTGTCGCTGTGAAGTTCGCGCTGGTGAATGGTGGCTTTTTTGTGCCGGTGCAAAAACTCGATGGGATCTTCGATGGTGAGAATGTGAAAGGCCTTGTCGGTGTTCATCTTGTCGATGATGGCGGCGAGAGTGGAGGACTTGCCCGATCCAGTGGGGCCGGTCACGAGAACGATGCCGTTCCTGAGGTGAACGATTTCTTCCAATTGGCCGGGCAGGTTTAATTGCTCAAAACCGGGAATGGTGTTGGGAATCACACGCATGACGATGGCGAAGCTGCCTCGCTGCCGAAAGATATTTACGCGGAAGCGGGCAAGCCCGGCAAGGCCGTAGGAGAGATCCGCGGAGCCGTCCTGTTCCAGTTTGCGGATGGGATGCTCGTTCTTGCCGATGATGTCGTAAGCGATGAAGCGGGTGTCGTCGGGGCTGAGGGATTCCAAACCCTTAAATTTCAGCTCGACGAGTTCGCCGCTGACTTCTATTTGGGGCGCCCTGCCGGGAGAGAAAATAAGGTCGCTGACATGGCCGTTGGATTTGAGCATTGCGGTGATGAGCTGGGATGTATGAATGGTGCGTTGAGAAGGCTGCGCCTGTGGAGTTGTTGCCATGGTTCTTTGTTTCTCCGTCTTGATCGAATCGAATAGTCTGGATCGCCTGAAGAGGGCCGATGATGTGGCCGTCTGACGCAATCAGTGTACGGGAACCAACCGGCGCGTTTGTGTTAACTGTTGGGAGTTGGCGCGAGAAGATTACCGTTACTGAATGGCGACCAGCATTGAAGGCATGGATGAGAGCCAGCTCATAAAGGCGCCGAGGGTAGAAACTCCCCCACCCGGCGCGAAGCGATTCGGCGTGGATTCGTTGGGCGGCGCAGACGCATCGTTCACGCTTCCCTGTGAAGTCGCTGCGACCGACGATTAGCGATCACCGGGATATAGAAGCTGAGAAAGGCAGAGGCCGCGAGGCCAAGCACCAGCCCAGGCCAGACGCTTTGCCAGTCAAGCTGCGTTTCTTGCGGACGGCAGAACAGGACGAAGTAGGACTGCATCCAAAACAGCACGCTGGTTAAAAGCCCGGGAGAATACTCGCGGAAGTGAACCGCCCACCAAACATGCCACAGTCCGTTGACGAAGCGTTCCACAGCCCAGGCGATGGGCAGGAATAGCAATCGATGCGGTCGTAAAGCACGACGCTCGTGCACATGATGAACAAGTACCCCGCGTTGAACCAGAAGAACTTCTGCCAGGAATATTCCGGCCACCAGTGCTGCCTTATTTTTTCAACGAAGCTGGCGCCGAGCAGCGATTCGTCGAGGATGTGGATCACGTAGGTTGCGATCATGAACCAAAAGGAGATAACGAGTGGAATGCGGGTCATCGCGCTCCCTTACGAATCTCTCCATCGCACCAATACCGACCCACGGTGCACAACCGGACATCTGCCTTACCGGGATTTTCTCCGATAAGCGAGTTCTACCCGGAAATGTTCTCTGGTCTTGTTCATAGACGTTGGCTGACCGCCAGAATATTTCCTTCGGTGTCCTTGAACCATGCGGTCTTCGCTCCACCGGAGGTCACAATGCCATTCTTCATCGTTAAACCCGGCATGTCGTATTCCTCGAATTTCACCCCTCGCGCCTTCAGTTCGGCTACCTCGGCTTCCACGTCTTCGACCTGCCAAAACGCTTGGCTGGCCTTCGATGTGCCTGCGTTGGGCGTCGGGTACATAAAAACTCCCGTGCCGCCGCACTCGTAGACTACGCCTCCGGCGTATTCCTCCTTGGCCTGGAGGCCAACGATCTCCTCGTAGAATTTCCGCGCCCGTGTGATGTTCGACGCTGGGATGTAAGCCCGGATCGGGGCATTTCTCAACATGGAGTCACTCCTTCTGGTTGTTTTCGTTTTGGCCCGGTCAAAGCATCTCATATGTCCGATTTCCGACGATGACCGCTGGTTTGCTATGGTCAAGATATGGGAACGGCAGAAATTGTCCAAAGGCTAGTGACCTTCGCTACCGCCACCGCTGCGATCGCTGCGGTGGTAGCGTACATTCGCGGTCACAGAATTGCGGCGTTAGCCTTGAACGGTGTTTGTCCACTCCTGATTATTGGCGTTGGGGCACTCTCCCTCGCGCTGGCAGGACCGCTTCGGTTCACTCTGGTCGGCGTTTTGTTCTTTGTGTTTCAGGCCTTGGCGTTAGTGGCCAGCGCGCTAGGTACAGCGCGGCGTTCGCCGAATGCGGCGCTGTTCTGGACGGTGTGGGCGGTGAACATCCTTACCTTCGCTTTTTTTGCTTATCTCACGTTTTTCTTCCATATCTTTTGATGTGCCTCGGTACGTTCTATCTGGGCGCGCGTGCGGTACCGGCGCTAGCCGATTCGGCCAAGTCCCGATGTCCCAGCACCAGCGTATGGTTAAGCTCCGCTGACCGGCCACTACCTGTCTTGAACCGATTTGTTAGGGCTGAAGTTGGTTGCTATGGCTAATCGTGTTTCGAAGCGGCGTCGATGAACGCGGCGACATTGGTTTTCAGCTTGGCTAGGTCTTCGTCGTGGAGATACATCATGTGGCCGGCTTCGTAGTATTGCAGGTGGATGTTTTTCTGGAGTTTTTCGGGCAAGCCGAGGTGCTCCATCGTGTATTCGGTGGCTACGAATGGCGTGGCTAGGTCGTAGAGGCCATTTTCGACTTCGACTTGCAGATGGGGATTGGTCAGCAAGGCTTGAATCAGATCGCCTTCGACGTTCGGTGACCCGGGGAAGCCGAAATTTTCGCCGGCTTTGTGCTTCCAGTCCCAGGCAGGTTCCGCTTCTTCTGAAACAGTTTTATATTTTCTGTCTTGCAGGCTGAATTTCAGTTCGTCGCGCAGGTAGGTGTTGAAAGCCGCGGTGTACGCTCCGGTGATGGCGTCGGATTGGGGATCGGACTGCGCGTATTCACCGAGCAGGTCATAGGTGTACCCGGAAAAGCGAGCGTCGAGACGCCCGGTCGTGAGGCCGCGGCTGCGCTGGAGTTCCTGCATGAATTGCGGAAGGTTGACACGAAGATCGGCCTTGATCAGATAGTCCTCGTTCAAGCCGGTGTAGCGTGAGATTTTTTTGGCGAGGTCGGCTTTCTCGGCGGCGCCCAGCTTCGAACCTTTCATCAACGCGGCGGCATATTCGGTTACAGCGAACTGGCGGGTTTCCTCGATCAGAGAGTGGACGTCGTCCGGGCGATTGGGGAGAACCTTGTGATACCACGCGGTGGCCGCATAGCTCGGGAGATAGAAGATGTAGGCCTGATCGTCGCCGGGGTTGAAGGAAATGGTGCCCAGGTCGAGGACCGAAGAGATCAGCACGATGCCGTTGAAATACATGCCGTCGTGAGTTTGCAGATAGTTGGACAGAGCGGCGGAGCGGAAGGTGCCGTAGCTTTCGCCAATGAGGAATTTGGGTGAGTTCCAGCGATTGTTGCGTGTGGCGTAGATGGTGATGAATTCGGCCAGGGATTTGACGTCGGAATCGACGCCCCAGAAGTCCTTGTCCTGGGCTTTGCCTACGGCGTGGCTGAAGCCGGTGCCCACCGGATCGATGAAGACCAGGTCGGCTTTGTCGAGCAGCGAACCGGCGTTGTCGTTGAATTTGTAGGGCGCGGGGGGAGTAGGCTCGGCGTTGGCGGTGACCACGCGTTTCGGGCCGAAAGCGCCCATCTGCAGCCAGACCGACGCGGAGCCTGGGCCGCCGTTGTAGACAAAGGCGATGGGACGCTGCGAAGTGTCTTTCGCGTCGGTGCGAGTGTAAGCGGTGTAGTAGATCAGCGCGGTGGGTTCTTCTTTTTCGTTTTTGAGGAGGATGGTGGCGGCGGTGGCTTTGTAAGGAACGGTTTGCGCGCCGATTCTTACGGTGTGATCGGTTACCGAGGAGTCTTCTTTGGGAGTTGGCGGGGCTGGTTCGGCGGGTTTGTCTTTCTCGACCGTGGTGGTTTGCTTCTCGTGTGTTTCCTGGGCTTGGAGGATGGGCGAGGCAGCCATGGAAAAAAGGAACAGATTGGTCAGAAAAATAGCGCCAGCGTACTTGGACATCGAGGCTCCCAGGCGAAAACGTTCTTGTGTTTGCGCGCGCGATTCTATACAGAGTGGTAACGTGAAGTCAAAGTGTGGACGATTCGGTGACCAGGGAAAACGCGAGATGGTGGTCGTCTGCGAGCGGAAGCAGGTGCACGGAAGCGAGGTCGTTGACGATCCAATTGGCCCCTGCAGCGGACAGAAGGGAATCGACTTCCGTGGTGCGCAAGGCCAAGACCGAAGCGCCCGAAGATTTACCGGCGCGGATGCCGGCTGGAGCGTCTTCCACGACAAGACAGTCGCTGGGAGCCAACTTCAACAGCTCGGCTCCTTTTAAATAAGGATCGGGATCTGGCTTGAAGCGCTGAACGTCGCCGGAAGTGACCAGTTGCTTGGGCCACGGAAGACCGGCCACGCGGATACGAACTTCGGCCAGCGGGCGGGTGCAGGACGTGACGATGGCCCAACGATCGGCGGGAAGGGATTGAAGCAAGCGCAGGACGCCGGGCAGAGGCACGACGCCATCCGTGTCTTCAATTTCCCATCGCTCCATCTGGCGATCCTCCGCTTCGTAATCGGCGTTGGGGAGCAATTCGCGCAAGGTCACCATGCTGGGCCGGCCGTGAGCCCGCCGCACGACGTCGTCGGGGTTCAAGCCATGCAGTCGCGACCACCTCGACCAGCAGCGAGCCACAGCTGGCGTCGAGTCCACCAGCACGCCGTCGAGATCGAAGAGGACACCTAGGGACTCGATGTTCATTGCGCCACCTTATTGGGAATTTGGATTCTTCACGTGGCCAGAAACACGCCAACTGGAATGTCGTCGAAGGCGGGAGTTTGGGGTGGGAGACGGGGATTGAACCCGCGACATTCGGTGCCACAGACCGACGCTCTACCAGCTGAGCTACTCCCACCACTCGCTACGAGTTTAGCATGAGTGAACGGGGATGGAGAACGGGAGGCCGGCCGTGGGATGCAGCGAAGACCCATACGCCACGGCGGCGTGAGCGGCACCCGCAGGCAGGAGCGGCCGATGGCTCACAGTTCATGGGCAGGCGAGTCTAACAGGCGGGGTGGAGTCGCGGTGTGCGTGCACGACGGTCGGGAGGAGTTTGTGCGTTGGCAAGAACTACGCTGTCGATAGGGCGCGGAGGCGCATCGTAGGGAGGCAAGGGAGCCCACGGTTCCGATGTCCCCTGGCAACACCGTTTTTAGATCCAAAATACACCGGAGGCCGTATATCGAAGCTGAGGGTTCACGGGTGAAACCTAGCGCGTTGCTTGTTTCGGTTCTGTTGGCTTCCCTGGCGCTTTCCCAGAGCGGCAGTGCACAAACCGCGGGCGCTGCTTCGCCCGCCGGCAAGTTGAACTGGCTTCCGTGGTCGGA
>JGI12635J15846_10004388_pt1 | contig 12177 bp, 7 predicted proteins | sample BlaSpr_A8_OM2_M2_FD_15846 | JGI IMG/M metagenome (IMG submission 15846) | reverse complement strand
GATGGCGCTCCAGTCCATTTGGTGCTTTACGATTCCCTTCCCTCAAGGATTTTTAACGGCTGCCACTTGTTAACAAAAATTACTGACTTTTGACCAGGCGTGAGACGACGTCATCGACGGTGATTACGCCGATGGGATGCTTGTGCTCGTCGACCACCGTCAAAGATCGCAAATTATATTTGTCGAATAGGTCGAAGACTTCTTCGCCTTTGGCGTCGGGCTCGAGGTTCAACAGGGGCTCCATTTTCAGCTCAGAGAGACTCTGTTCCGGTGCGGCCAGCAGCAGACGTGAAACGGTAACGGTTCCGGCGAACGAGGCCGACTTGTCGAGCAGCACGATGGTGTCGAGCTGCTCGAGATTTAGATCTTGGCTGCGCATCCATTGAATTACTTCGTCACGCGTGGTTTCTTCCCCCACGTAAGCGAAATCGGGGTTCATCATGCCGCCTGCGGTGCTGGGGTCGAACTGCAGCAATTCGCGAACTTCCCGGGCCTCCTGCCCGGGCATCTCTTCGAGAACGTCGTCGAAAGTCTGCTTGGGCAGGTCGGCCAGAAGGTCGGCGGCGGCGTCAGGAGCCATTTCTTCGAGGATGTCGGCGGCCTTGCCGGGATCGAGTTTTTCCACGATTTGCGTAGTGAGGCGCTCGTCGAGTTCGGCGAGGACGGCGCCGGCAGTTTGCTCATCGAGTGACGCGATGATGCCCTGGCGCTCGGCGGCGGAAAGATCTTCCATGATGGCGGCGAGGTCGGCGGGGTGCAGGTCTTCCAGTTTTTCGTGGGTGATACGCAGCTTCACGCGCCGAAGTGGATCGGGCTCAACCAGATTGACGAACTCCCAGCGGATGGTGCTTTGCGGGAGGCCGCTTTGCAGCCGGCGAATCATCGCCGGAGAAACCACGCCGTGGAGCAAGCGGCGCACCGCACCCGGGAGGCCGACATCGACTTGGGTCAGTCGCAGCTCGGTGTTGCCGTTGGAGCGCAATTCAAGGAGGTCGACGTCATTAACACGCACGACTTTGCGGCCGCGGATATCGATAATTTGCTGGTCGAGCAGATCTTTTTGTACAGCGAGCCAGGATTCATTGGGCTCGTAAAGCTGGAGGGCGCGTTCGCTGACATTGAGGCGAATCTCGCCCACCGAAACGGAAGCGATCTGGTCGTGACGAGCTACCAGCGGAGGAAAATGGCCGCGCGTCAGCAGAAAATGGGAAATACGATTGGGTTGGTCCGCAGGTTCAATGAAGAACTCGCGTACACGCCCAACGTAATTGCCTTGCACATCGTAGGCTTTTGAGCCCATCAGTTCGGTGGCGTAGAGTTCCATAACGGGTTCCTTGTACTTCTTATGCTGGGGCCGCGAATAACAAAAAACCCGCAAACCTGGTGACAGGCCGCGGGCAAGTTCCTGGACGAAATGGACTTGCCGTTAACCCCGCGCAGCCCTCCCGCGAGGCGAATTTTTCCCGACACCTTTAGTAGCGGCGGCTTGCACCGGGGCAAAAGGTACGCCCGATAAACTCACGAAGATGTAGTTACCGCCGAAACATCTTCGTATTTTCCTGGCAGGGACGCCGCCAGGCTCAGGTTCGAGTTCGCCGCTTAAGTGCATCGAGAGAGAATTTGCTCCGTACTGATGGCCCGGGATTGCAGGGTCGGGCATGCGGCAGGGCTTACAGCGTTTCAAAAAAAATGCGCGCGCAATGCCTGGTGCAGTGATAAGCCGAGGAGCGCTGCAAGTCAAGCAAAGAATGACGTTTTGCGGCAGAAAATTTTCAGAATGTGAACTTTTTTGAAGGAGCGTCACCGCAATTTATCGAAATTTATCGGGGAAGAGCATATTTTGCGGCTGCTGGCCCTTGCGGCGGCAGTCTTCGGCATAAAGCGCGAGGTAATTGGTCAGGATGTAGTCGTTTTTTGAATAGCCAAGCTGGGTGGCGGCACGGTCGATAGCGGCGGGAGGCCCTTCGAGTTCTACAAAAGTGCCGATGGGGGTCTCGTCGATCTCGATAAGCAGGTCGCGCGCCCAGGACTTTGCGGCCGGCAATTGATATGTGGTGCGATATTTCTCGTAGCGGAACCAGCCGCGCATGCCCAGGCCTTCGAAGATTTTTACGAGGTTGCCTGTGTCGGTGACGTTTGCCTCGATTTCGTCGCGGACTTTATGGGAGCCGAACGAGGGATAGCGGCTGGTGTGGGCTGCGGTTTGCTGCGCGGTGGGGCGCTTGAAGGTTAGGATTTGGCGAGTTGGAGTCGCGGACTTCGTAGAGGTGGCTGGATTGGCTTTGCGCGACTTTTTGGCCGTATTGGCTTTTGGCGATTTTTTGGAGGACGGTGCTGCTGTTTCCGTGCGGAGCCTGAGAAGTTGGCCATGTTTGGCGAGACCACCATCGGGCGTGTCGAAAATTAGGTTTTCTTCGTGAACGCGGCCGGTTGCAGAACCAACGGGCTTGGCACCCAGGCGTTTCAAGATGCGCCGGAAGGCTTTGAGGTCACGGATTTTAAGTTTAATTTCGGTTTCGTCCGGCATGGTATTCCGTCGCTCGGAGAAATTGGCTAGATGGTTCAGACGGCGGCTTTCTACGAGTGCGAAGTTCCGTTAGTATAGCGGACGAAGCCAATTTTTATCTGAACGAGACATTATGGGCAGCGTAGATCTAGCCACCGAGTTAGACTACGCGAAATCACGAATTGGGGCGCATGGATAAAGACTTAAAAACAACGACTACAACTCTTGCAATCACAGCGGCGAACGGCGCAGCGACGGCTGAGAAAAGCACAGTGAATGTTTCCAAAGCCGGCGAGAACGCCGGTGCGGCGAGACCTCCAATTGCGCGAAGAGAACCCGTGGAGATGGTGCTGCATGATGACCGGCGCGTGGATCATTACGCGTGGCTGAGGAATAAGGAAAGCGCGGAGGTCATTGATTATTTGAAGGCGGAGAACGCCTTTACCTACGCGGTCTTACTACCGACAGAACCGCTGCAAGAAAAACTGTATCAGGAGATGCTGGGGCGGATTCTGCAGACGGATTTGTCGGTGCCATACCGGTTGCGGGGCTACTCGTATTTCACACGCACGGAAGAGGGCAAGCAATATCCGGTGCGATGCCGGCGCCGTGATGTTGAGGGGGCGCCGGAGGAATTGTTGCTGGATTTGAATGCGCTGGCGGAGGGCCACTCATTTTTGGGGCTTGGTTCTTTTGAGGTGAGCGACGATAACGATCTGCTGGCGTATTCCACGGACACGACAGGATTCCGGCAGCACACGCTAAAGATTAAAAAATTGTCGAGTGGCGAGACGCTGGAAGAACGGTTTGAGCGGGTGACCAGCGTAGCTTGGGCGGCGGACAATCGCACGCTGTTCTTTACTGAAGAGGACGACACCACCAAGCGGTCGCATCGTTTGTACCGGCATGTGCTGGGTTCAGGCGAGGCGCCGATTCTGCTGTATGAAGAAAAAGATGAACGATTCCGCATCGGCGTGGAACGCACGCGGAGCGGGAGCTTTCTGCTGTTGACTAGCGCGAGTCACACGGCGAGTGAAGTGCGGTTTCTATCCGCGAAGCATGCAGGCGGTAATTTTTCTGTGATCGCGCCGAGCGAAGATAACCACGAATATTATATCGATCATCATCCGGGCAATGGGGATTCTCCGGATGGCGGGGTGTTTTATATCCGCACGAATTCGGGCGGACGGACTTTCAGATTGATGGAAGTTTCTACCAAAGAGCCGACGCGCGAATTATGGCGCGAAGTTATTCCTAACCGGCCAAACGTGATGCTGGCTGGCGCGGACGCGTTTGAAAATCACCTGGTGCTTCTTGAGCGCGATGGCGGGTTGCCGTATCTGCGGATTGTGGATCTGGAAAATATCANNAGCGNGAGCGAAGACCGCCGAGGCGATTTNCTGGACNATTCGCANCGNATTGAATTTACGGAGCCGGCTTACAACGCATCGCTGGGTAACAATCCGGAATTTGCAACCAATTTTGTGAGATTTCAATACGAGTCATTTGTTACGCCGCGTTCCGTGTTTGATTACAACGTTCGCACGCGGGAACGCATTTTGCTGAAGCAGCAACCGGTGCTCGGCGGATACGATGCGCGGCGATACGTCACCGAGCGGCTGCATGCTTTGGCTGCGGACGGAACGCAGGTACCGATTTCAGTCGTGTACAGACGAGACACTTTCGCCCGCGAGCCTGGCTGGCCCGAAGATCGCAACACTGGCGCGCCGTTGTTGCTGTATGGATATGGAAGTTATGGCATCTCTGTTCCGATAACGTTTAGCTCAAATCGATTGAGTTTGCTGGACCGCGGCGTGGTTTTTGCAATTGTGCATATTCGGGGCGGCGGCGAATTGGGCAAGCCCTGGCACGATGCCGGGCGGATGCGCCAGAAGATGAATACGTTTACGGATTTTATTGCTGCTGCGGAATTTTTAATCGCGCAACGCTATACGTCACCGGAGAAATTAATTATTGAAGGCGGAAGTGCGGGCGGGCTGCTGATCGGAGCGGTCGTAAATCTGCGTCCTTATTTATTTCATGCGGCGATTTCACATGTGCCGTTCGTGGATGTGTTGAACACTATGCTGGACGCTTCCCTGCCGCTGACCGTGGGCGAATATGAAGAGTGGGGCAATCCGCAGGTGGCGGAAGATTATTGGGTGATGAAATCGTATTGCCCTTATACGAATGTGACGCGGTGTGCTTATCCGGCGATGCTGGTGAAAACGGGATTGAACGACAGCCAGGTGATGTACTGGGAGCCGGCCAAGTATGTGGCGAAGATGCGGGCGATGAAGACGGACACGAATCCGTTGCTGTTTAAGGTGAATATGGGTGCGGGACATGGCGGCGCTTCGGGAAGGTACGATTATTTGCGCGAAGTGGCGCTGGACTATGCGTTTGTGCTGACGCAATCGGGAATCCGCGAGTGATTAATGGCGAGGGATTTGCGCGTGGTTCGTCTGCGGTTGCCCGGGCTGCGCGAGAAACACATGCGCTAGACGGACGCGCAAGATATCGCTTACTTCCATGATCGAAGCTACCACTCCGCTCATGCAGCAATATCAGGGCATCAAGTCGCGGTATCCGCACGCGCTGCTGCTATTTCGCCTGGGCGATTTCTACGAACTGTTTTACGAAGACGCGATCATCGCCGCGCGGGAACTGCAAATCACGCTTACTTCCAGAAACCGCGAAAAGGGGCAGCCCATTCCCATGTGCGGCGTTCCTTACCATGCCGCGGACGGGTATATCGCGCGGCTGATTCGCGCTGGATTCAAAATCGCCATTTGCGACCAGATGGAGTTGCCGAGTCCGGGCAAGAAAATTGTGCGGCGGGAAGTGGTGCGCGTCATCACCCCGGGGACAGCGACAGATGGCGCGGTGCTGGAAGCACGCGAAAATAATTTTTTGACGGCGGTAGCGAAGGACGCTGTGGGCACGTTGGGAATGGCGTATGTGGACTTGTCCACGGGCGAATTTCAGGCCACGGAGTTCACCGGGGCCGGCGCTGCCGAAGCGCTGCGCGATGAACTGCAACTGCTGAGGCCACGCGAAACGCTGCTGCCCCGCCCACAACAATTGTTTGAAACCGCGAAGACTTCCCTGCTGGATGGGGTGGGCGGCGTTGAATCGCGGCTCGATGAATGGATTTTCCAGCACGATTATGCGGAACGAATTCTGCGCGAACAGTTTGGCGTGGCGGAGTTGACCGGATTTGGACTGGACGGGCACCCGCAATCGATGACAGCCGCCGGCGCGATCATTCATTACCTGCGCGAAAACGCGGCGCGTGGAGATGATGCGCATAGCGTGGAGGCGCTGCGCCATCTTGACGGCGTGCGTTATTACGAGCAACAGAATGCGCTGGTGCTCGATCCGGTTTCGGTGCGCAATCTGGAATTGATCAATCCAATTTTTACCGAAGAGAGCGGCCGCGTCGGACCGACTACTTTGATCGCGGCACTGGATGTGACTGTTACGGGAATGGGCGCGCGGCTGTTGCGGTCCTGGATGATGCGGCCGCTGATTGATCCGGTGGCGATCGAAGGTCGATTGACTGCCGTGGCGCAGTTGGTGCAGCAGACCATGGTGCGCGGAGAGATTCGCAAGGAATTAAAAGGGATTCTCGATCTGGAGAGGATTACGAGCCGTATTACCCTGGGTCTTGCAACGCCGCGCGAATTGGTGGCGTTGCGCAAATCGTTGGCACGGCTTCCCTTGCTGAAGAATTTCTTAACGCCGCCACCCGCGGGCGGCAGCGAATTGTTGAGGCGAGTTTTTAGCGAGATCGATGAGCTGAGCGATGTGCGCGAACGGTTGGAGCGCGGGATTGCCGACGAACCGCCGGCGCTGGCAACCACGCCGGGAATGATTCGCAGCGGGTTTGATGGCGAGCTGGACGAACTGCGCAACCTGAGCCAGCACAGCAAAGAAATTATTGCTGCGATGGAAGAGCGAGAGAGAAAGCGCACTGGGATCGCTTCGCTGAAGATCCGCTTTAATTCTATTTTTGGGTACTACATCGAGATTTCCAAAGTGAATCTGCACCTTGCGCCAGCCGATTACGAACGCAAGCAAACGCTGGTGAACGCGGAGCGCTTCACTTCCGCGGAACTGAAAGAGTACGAGCGGAAGATTCTGGCGGCCGACGAACGCATCGCGGAGATTGAGAACCGCCTGTTTGTTGAATTGCGTTCGGGAGTTGCTGCGCATGCTGCGCGACTGCGCGCTACGGCCAGCGCGATTGGGCAACTGGATGTGCTGACTTCTTTTGCCAAGCTGGCTGCGGAGCGCGGGTATTGCCGGCCGGAATTTAACGCCACAGGGGAGCTGCTAATTGTTGATGGGCGTCACCCGGTGATTGAGGAATTGCTGCGGCAACGTGGCGAGCGATTTGTGCCGAACGACTTGTATCTTGAATCGCAGCGGCAGCAATTGTTGCTGATCACCGGGCCCAACATGGGCGGCAAGTCGACTTACTTGCGGCAGGCCGCGCTGATTGTATTGATGGCGCAGATGGGATGCTTCGTGCCGGCGCGGCAGGCGAAGTTGCCAGTGACGGATAGAATTTTCACGAGGATTGGGGCCAGCGACAACCTGGCGCGCGGACGTTCCACTTTTTTGGTGGAGATGAGCGAGGTGGCGGCGATTTTGCATCACGCGACGCCGTCAAGCTTGGTGCTGCTGGATGAAGTGGGGCGCGGGACGTCGACGTTTGATGGATTGTCCATCGCCTGGGCGGTGGTGGAGCATTTGCAGCAGCACACTGGGGCGCGGACACTCTTCGCCACGCACTATCACGAGTTGACGGAATTGGCGGATCTGCTGTCGGCGGTGAAAAACGTACATGTTTCGGTGAAGGAAACGCCGAACGAAATTGTATTTTTGCGACGGGTGGAACCCGGAAGCGCGGATAAAAGTTATGGAATTGAAGTGGCGCGGCTCGCGGGCCTGCCGCGCAGTGTTATCGCACGGGCGCGCGAGGTGCTTTTGAAGCACGAGCAGAATGAACACGAGCTGAGCGAAACGCTTTCGCCGGGGGCGAACGGGAATGGCAATCAAAACGGGGATCAGGCGGTGCTGTTTACGGCGCTGGACCGCGAAGTGATAGACAAGTTGCGGGGCGCCGACCTGGATCAATTGAGGCCTCTGGACGCTTTGAATCTACTGGCGGAATTGAAGAAGCAGATTTCATGACGGCGCGCGCGAAAGAACGCGGGATGCTCGTGTTGGGGATAATGTCGGGAACTTCGGCGGATGGAATTGATGTTGCGCTGGCGAGGATTTCGGGGGCGCCGCCGCGCGTCAAGGCGCGGCTCTTGAATCACACCGCGGTGAAATTTCCGGCGCAAGTGCGCGCGGAGATTTTGCGGGTGGCGGAACAGCGGACGATTACCGCGGGGGAGTTGAGCCAGCTCAATTTTTGCCTGGGACAATTATTTGCGGAGGCGGCGAGAACTGCTTGCAAACGCTTTCGCGTGGCGCTTTCCTCGGTGGATTTAATTGGGAGCCACGGGCAGACGATTTTTCACCAGGGGGTTCGGGTGCCTTATTTAGGCGGGCGGGTGGCTTCGACTTTGCAGATTGGTGAAGCGGCGGTGATTGCGGCGCGGACTGGCGTTACTACAGTAGCTGATTTTCGTCCTGCGGATATGGCGGTGGGTGGGCAAGGTGCACCGCTGGTACCCTATGCGGACTATCTTCTATATAGGGATCGGAAACTGGGGCGCGCGTCGCTGAACCTGGGCGGGATTGCCAATGTTACGGTTATTCCTGCGGGCGCGGCGCGAGAGCGGGTATTCGCGTTTGATACTGGGCCGGCAAATATGTTGATNGATGCGCTGGTGGCGCATTTTACGCGCGGCCGAAAGAAGTTTGATGCGGGCGCGAAGATGGCGCAGGCGGGGCGGGCGATTCCTGCGCTGCTGGATGAATTGATGTGCGATCCGTATTTGAAAAAGGCGCCCCCAAAATCTACGGGGCGGGAATATTATGGCGCCGATTATATGAAGCGTGTGTTGGCGCTGGGAAAGCGATACCGCGCGAAGCCCAATGATTTGATTCGCTGCGCGACGATTTTCACGGCGCTGTCAGTGGTGGATGCGCTGAACCGGTTTGTGACGCCCAAAACAAAGTTGGATCAGCTGATTGTTTCGGGTGGGGGTGCGCGGAATCCGTTGATCATGGCGCAATTGGCCGCGGCATTGCCGGGAGTTGCGGTGGTTCCCTCTTCGCGGTTGGGCGTGCCGGAAGAAGGCAAGGAGGCGTTTGCGTTTGCCCTGCTTGCTTATGAAACGTTTCATCAACGGGCTGGGAATGTTTTTTCTGCTACGGGGGCGAGAGGGCCGGCCGTTTTGGGGAAGATTTGTTACGCGGGCTCGCGGTGATGCGTTGGCTATGAAACTGCTGTGGCTGTTGAAATTGACGAAACGCTTGCGCGATAGATCGAAGAGAGATCCCTCCTCTGCGCGGGCCGACTTCTTCGCAGGAGCGACGAAGAAGAAAAAGCGTCGGCCCGCTTCGGTCGGGATGACTGTTGGTTGCTAAGTGGCTGCGCTACAGGGTGGTTGCTAATGGCTATGCGTTGCAGGTTGGCTGCTTAATGGCTGTGCGCTACGGGTTGGCAGCTTAATGCCTGTGCGTTGCAGGTTGGCAGTTTAATGACTATGTGTTGCCGCCTGTCTTACCTTGCGCTGGTTAGGTACGGTTTCGTGTTGATTGGCGGTTTCGTGTTGGTTACGCTGGCGGGTTGTTCGCATACCGCGAAGGCGGACCGATCGGCGCTTACGCTGCTGATTGAATCGAATCCTACAAATCTGGATCCGCGATTTGCGACTGACGGGCAATCGCAGCATCTGGATGGGCTGATTTTCAGCAGCCTGGTGGAGCGCGATGAGCAGATGAATTTGCGCGGCGATTTGGCGGAGTCGTGGGATGCACCAGATCCGCTGACTTATGTTTTTCATTTGCGGCCGGGTGGGCGCTTTCACGATGGCAGCGCTGTCACGGCCGCCGATGTGAAAGCTACGTTTGATTTTATTTTGAATGCTGCGAACCATTCGGCAAAGCGCGGGGCTTTTCGCATGATCGCAAATATAGAAGCGCCGGATGCGCGGACGGTGATTTTTCGTTTGAAGGAGCCGTACGCCTCGTTTTTGTGGACGGTATCGCGGCCAGCGATTGGAATTGTGCCGGCGAATGCCGTTACAAATTTGTCGCGCGGGCTGATCGGGTCGGGGCCGTTCCGGTTGGTGAGCCAGGCGCAAGATGACGAAGTGGTGTTGGCGGCGAATGCGGATTATTTTGGTGGAGCGCCGAGTATTTCACGACTGCGAGCGCGTGTGGTGCCGGATGCGATTGTGCGCGCTTTGGAATTGCGCAAAGGGTCGGCGGATTTGGAGATCAGTTCCCTGTCGCCGGACATGGTGCCGGTGTTGGCGCGGCGGCCTGAACTCGGCGTGTCCGAGCGCGCGGGGACGAATCTGGCATATCTCGGATTCAACATGGACGATGCCCTTGTCGGGCGACGCGAAGTCCGGCAGGCATTGGCATATGCCACGGATCGCGAAACGCTGATTCGTTATTTGCTGCACGGGCAGGCGCGCATCGCGAACGGCGTTATGCCGCCGAACCACTGGGCGTACGAGCCTAATGTGACGACATACTCGCTGGACACTGCGCGCGCCGAAGCGTTGCTGGACGCGGCGGGATTTCCGCGAAAAGAAAATGGCGTGCGGATGCACGTGATGCTGAAGACTTCCACCGACGAGCAGGCGCGACTGATCGGCGCAGCACTACAGGAACAATGGCGGCATGTGGGAATTGCTTTGGAGGTCCGCTCGCTGGAGGCCGCGACACTGCTTTCCGATTTGGTGAAGGGAAATTTTGAGATCAATCTGTTTCGCTGGGTGGGGGCGAATAATGATCCGGATGTTTTTGAATTTTTGTTTTCTTCGAAGCGGTTTCCGCCGGATGGGGCGAATCGCGGGCACTACCGAAATGCGCGCATGGACATGCTGACGGACCAGATCCGCGTGGAGATGGATCGCGAAAAGCGCAAAGTGTTGTGCAGCGAAGCGCAGAAAATTCTGGCCACCGATTTGCCTTATTTGCCGCTGTGGTTTGGGGATGCGGTTTCGGTGCATCAAAAGGAATTGGGAGATTTGCCGCTGTCGCCCAGCGGAGATTTTGATTTTCTGGCGAAGTTGAAGACCGGGAATTGACGCAGACCCTCTGAAATCCGCGTACCTGAAAACGTTCCGTGCCGGCTCCGCATCCTATTCTTCGGGACTGTTACACTATGACGATTCTTGTAAATTATATTTTAGACAAATGATTGCGGCGATGAGAAATAAGGAGAATTGGCGATGGCGGATGTGGTGACGGGAGCGGAGTTTAAGAAGGAGATGCGCGAGGGCAAGCCAAAGCTGGGATTGTTTTTGAATTCTCACAGCCCTACGGTGGCGGAGCAATTAGCGCACAGTGGATACGACTGGCTGTTGGTGGATACGCAGCATGGGCCGATGGGCTATGAGAAATTGTCGGCGATGTTGGCGGCGATCGCCAGTGGCGGCGCGAAATCGATGGTGCGCGTGGGCGGGTACGACGACCGGCCGGGGATTCAGCAAGCGCTGGATCTGGGCGCCGATGGCGTGCTGGTTCCCTACATCAATACGGCCGAAGAGGCGCGACAGGCGGTGAGCTGCACAAAATATCCGACCGCGGGGACGCGTTCTGTTTATTTTCCGCAGCGCAGCATGAACAAGGCCGGGCTGCTGGGCTATGCGGGCAACGCTAACAATAATTTGATCGTGGCGCTGCAAGTGGAGACCGCTTCGTGCATTGAAAATATGAAAGAGATCGCGGCGGTGCCGGGCGTGGATATTCTTTTTCTGGGACAGAACGATTTGTGCATGTCCATGGGTTTGTACGAAAAGTATGAATTTCCGCTGATGTACACTTCGCCGGAACTGGGTGCGGCGACGGAGAAGCTGATCGCGGAAGCCCGCAAGAACAAAATAATCCTGGGAATATTTTTATTTGGTACCGCGCGCGTGGGGGAATTTCTGGAGAAGGGATTTACATTTATCAGTCTAGGGAACGATCTGCATCATGTTTTGACTCAGGCCGGAGCCTATGTGAAGGATGTTGAAGGCATCGCCAAAGAGAAAAGCAAGAAGTGGGAACGGCGGCCGACGGCTTTGTTTTAGGATTTAGGATCAGCTTGCAAAGTTCGCAAGAAGAAATCCCCCCACACATCGGTAGCAGCGAGCACGCGGCGCCCGACACCCAGATGCAAAATCTCTACTTTGGAGCGGAGTTTCGCTCCGAGATGACGCGGCCGTATTGGGAGGATCGCGCCAGGCGGTCGAAATAACGGTACGCGGCTGCTGAGATTTTGGTGATGGCTTCTTCCCCGTCGCGTTCGCGAACGAGATAGGTGGTCATGACGCAGATGATGTAGGGGCGATTCTGCAGGAAGACAATTCCGGAATCGTTGCGCACCGCTTCTAGTTCGCCCGGCTTGTTGGCGATTTGCAGGCCATCGGGCAGGTCGCGAGGAATGAAACTATCCTTGTGCGTGCTGAGCATCTTGAAGAAGTCCGCAGTCATTTCTTTGTCCAACACTTTGCCCTGATAAATTTTTTTAAGCAGCGTCAGCATGT
>JGI12635J15846_10004386_pt1 | contig 12181 bp, 10 predicted proteins | sample BlaSpr_A8_OM2_M2_FD_15846 | JGI IMG/M metagenome (IMG submission 15846) | reverse complement strand
AAACTCTCACTGTAGAGACGCGGCTTGCCGCGTCTCCCCTTACCACCACAAAAGACGGTGCAAGCCCCGTCCTCTACGCACACTATCTCTTGCTGAACTGGAAGCGCTTGCGTGCGCCCTTTTGTCCGTACTTCTTGCGCTCTTTGGCGCGCGGATCACGCGTAACCATGCCTTCCGCCTTCAACTGCTTGCGCAGTTCGGCGTTGAATAGCATCAACGCGCGCGTGATGCCCAAGCGAACCGCATCAGCCTGTCCAGCGACTCCGCCGCCGCACACATTCGCCAACACATTGAACGTGGCCGAGTTGTCGGTCGACACCAGCGGGCGCTTCGCCGCAATCCGTTGCGAAGGCGTCACGAAATATTCATCGAACGCTTTTCCGTTGACCTTGAATTCGCCGCTGCCCGGACGAAGAAAAACACGCGCGATCGCCGTCTTGCGGCGTCCCGTTCCGTAAAATTGAACTAATTCAGCCATTTTTATTTAGCTTCGAGCCGCGAGCTTCGAGCTTCGAGCACCCTGCTGAAACAAAAAAAGTGCGCGAAGAATGAAGCTTCTGGCCTCTTACCTTTCCAAGAAATCTAAAATTATGTCGTTTGCTCGCAGCTCGCGGCTCGTAGCCCGCAGCTGGCCTAAGCAAACACTTTTGTTTCCGGCTTCTGCGCCTCGTGCGGATGCTTATCGCCTCGATACACCTTCAACTTCGTAAACATCTGCTTCCCCAGTTTGTTCTTGGGGAGCATGCGCGACACCGCGTCTTCAACGATCAGCTCCGGCTTGCGCACCAAACGCTTCTTCATCTCTTCCGAGCGAATTCCGCCCGGATAGCCGGTGTAGTGGTGATACATCTTCTGATCGGCCTTCATGCCGGTGACCTTAACCTTCTCGGCATTGATGATCACAACATGGTCGCCAGTGTCGATAAAAGGCGTGTACTTCGGACTCTCTTTGCCCATCAAAATGCGGGCGACGCGCGAGGCAAGGCGGCCGAGTGCGAGTCCGCTCGCATCCACCACAAACCACTTACGCGTAATATCCCCTTCTTTGGGGAAATAGGTTGACATCGGAAATCTCCCAGAAATAAAAGAACGATGAAGCTTATGAAGACCGCTGAGTGCCCTAATCGATCAATCTATCCACGCAGAACGCGCAAGGTGTTCCCGGCGGGCAGCCGCAGGACTTCCCAAAGAGTTTTAGGATAGCCGAGCAAGCGTGCACTTGTCAACGAAGAGGTTCAGCGATAAGGGCTTACCGCAGGCTGGGGACGATAAGAAGCAAAAAAACAATAACCACAGGGACCACAGAGATACAGAGGACCACAGGGAAATCTACAAAACAACTTATCTTTCCTATCGCCCACTGTGTCTCTTCCCTGTGTACCCCTGTCGCTTTGTGCTCCCTGTGGCAAAGACTTTGACTTATTTCCCAGCCACCGACTTCAAGCAGCGCCCATAAAGTTCCAGCAACTGGGCAGCGTAATCTTCGGGCTTGGCGGCCGCGCCGGTGCCTTGGAAGCCGACTCCGGCGCCGGTGGTCTTGCCATAGCTGGTGGTCATGGCGACAAATTTCATGAGGTCAAGTGCGATGTCTTCGTTGCGGCGAGCGCCGAGAGGAAGAGCGGATGCATCCATGAGAAAAACTCCTCTTTAATCAGGTGTAGTGCAGGTAAAGCGCCGGTATGCGGCGATCATAGCAGAATCGGAAGGAGTCAAGTTGCGACTGTGGCCGGAACGCGGAATCCTTCCGTCGTCAATCTTAGTTCAACCGCGTGTCATCCTCAATTGCGTGTCATCCTGAGCGGAGCGAAGGACCTATGTATTTTGCCGCTGCTATCAGAATGCATAGGTCCTTCGCTTCGCTCAGGATGACAAAAGCTTGGGAGCGATTGGGATGGGAGCGACGATAGCGAAACAATCAATACACTAATTCGCGACCTGTTGCCGCCGGAAAACCTTGCTGGACTTCAGCTCGGCGATTAATTCCTGGAGCCGGTCGCGCGCTCCTGCTGTCATGTTTTCGAACTGGATACCGATGCCCAAATCTCTGGCTTTAGCCTTGCCGTTCGCGTCCAACAATGGGGTGTGCACGACGCTGCCAGCCACGCGGAACGACATTTTATTTACCTGAAGAATCATTTCGATCTGCTCGCCGACTTCGAAGGCGTAGTTTGTCTTAACGTTGCATCCGCCAGCGCTCAGATTTGCAATTCTGGCTTTTTCTGGCCGCCCCCAACCTGCCAACTTTATATCCGCGGAGCCGGCGCAATTATAGCGAGGCCCACCCGGACCGGTCAGATCGCTGGAATGCTCCAGGGGAGTGATTTGGTCGGAAGTGGAATATTTCGTACCAGCCAGCGCGGTGTTCGGAGAAATGTGAGAAGCAAGATCATGCAGGTTTATACCAAGGCACTGGTGCGACCATCCCATTACGTGTTCCAAAGTCTCCTCTTTCGCTCGCGACCAGCGCCGAGGATCGGGAAGATGAAATCGAAGTTGCGATTCGGACCGGACTTTGTACAATTCCGCAACGAAATTTTCTCCATGCATGACGAATGAAGGATGAGTGGTTTTTCTCAAAGCATCGAAGTAATCGGGCAGGGTGATGTCCTTTTTATCGGGCACGCAATTCAGATGGACACAGATTGCGGCCAACGCCAGTTCAGCGGCGCCGCAGCAAATCATCAGGTCACCCAATAGCTGCGCCCGGCCGTGGGTTGCGGATACTTGATCCTCCTTCGAGAGCAGTTGATGGCTGAGAATGAGTTGATCTAAAACCTTGCGATCTATCATTGGGAATACACCGATGCGCAGCGGGAATACACCGTGTGCAGCGCTGCTTCTATAGGAATCGGCGTGGAGGAGGAGAAACTTGAGGGTTGTGGTCTGACTAAGTCTAACTACGGATGAGATGAAATTCCTACCCCACCTCAACCAGGCCGTAACTGAGCGCCCACCGCGACCGCATTTCTCTGAGCGCCCGATCGATCTCTTCTCTTGATATCTCGCTGTTGGGCCCGGAGATCACAAGCGCCGCTTCTCGTTTGGCTGCTTCCAGCAACTCGCGATCCCGAATGATATTGGCAACCCGAAAGCTGGGAATGCCCGCCTGCTTCGTCCCAAAAAATTCGCCGGGGCCGCGTAACTCTAAGTCGAGTTCCGCGATCTGAAAGCCGTCGTTCGAGCGCACCATGGCGTCGAGGCGGCGTTCGCCTTCTTCAGATACTTTCGCCCCGCGAATCAATAAGCAGTAGGATTTCGCCGCGCCGCGGCCAATGCGTCCGCGCAACTGGTGGAGCTGTGCCAGTCCAAAGCGGTCAGCGTGCTCGATGACCATGACGGTAGCGTTGGGGACGTCGACGCCAACTTCAATCACAGTCGTCGCCACCAAAATTTCAAGCTTCCCCTGCTGAAATTCGCGCATGATGTGTTCTTTTTCGTCGGCGTCCAGGCGTCCATGCAGCAACCCGACGTGGAGCTTCGGGAAAATCTTCTCCCGCAACTGGCGGTGCATTTGTTTGGCGGCTTTGATTTCTGTTTCTTCGTTCTCTTCGATTACGGGATAGACGACATACGCCTGATGTCCGGCGGCCATTTGCTTGCCAACGAACTCCCAAACTTCGGGCGAGCGCTCGTCGGGAACGGAGCGAGTGACTACGGGTGTGCGGCCGGGAGGCAGTTCGTCGAGGACGGAAATGTCTAGATCGCCGTAGAGCGTGAGGGCTAGGGTGCGCGGGATTGGCGTTGCAGTCATCACCAGAACGTCAGGCTCGGGATCGCGATTTTCAGTGGAGCGCCGGGCGTCCCCGCTCGGCTGGACGGGCGAGTCGCCAGTCCCCACACGATCATCGGATTTTTTCATCAGCTTCAGGCGCTGCATTACGCCGAAGCGATGCTGCTCGTCGACCACGACTAATCCTAGATTCTTGAATTCGACTCGATCTTGAATTAGCGCGTGCGTGCCGATTATTAATTGCGCGTTGCCTTGTGCGATGTGGCGGCGGACTTCGCGTTTGCGTTCCTGATCGAGCGAGCCGGTCAGAAGAACTATTCGGTAGCCGGCACGTTCCAGAATCTGGCGGGCGGAAAAATAATGTTGCTGCGCCAGGATTTCAGTCGGAGCCATCAACGCGACCTGGTATCCATTTTCAATGGCGATGATGGCAGCCTGAAAGGCGACGATGGTTTTGCCCGACCCCACATCACCCTGCAGCAACCGCCGCATCGGGCTCGCCGCCTGCATGTCCGTAGCAATCTCTTTCAGCACCCGCTTCTGCGCTGCGGTGGGATGAAACGGCAGTATCTTCTTAATAGCCTCGCGGACTTTCGCTTCGAGGCGGAAGGCGATTCCGGTTTGCGCCTTCTGCTCGCGCCGTTTCAGTTCCAATCCCAGTTCGATGAAAAACAGCTCATCGAAGATCATTCTTATATGCGCTGCCGTGCGCGAGGATTGCAAGTCGGTAAAGCTCTCCCCGGCGTCGGGCCAGTGAACTTTCCAAAATGCTTCGAGTGGAGACAACAGACTCAAATGCCCTCGCACCGCTGCGGGAACGGGATCAGCGAGATTGGGGTTTAAATTCTCCAGAGTCCAGCGAATAATGCGCCGGAACCACCGCGGCGAAAGTTTGCCCTGTCCGGTCGATTCGTAAATTGGAACGATGCGCCCAATCTCGAGCGAGGCAGCGGCCTTTTTTTCAGCCTCATCCGCTCCGCCTTCTTCGTTAATGTCGCCAAGAATCTCGAACTGCGGCTGCATGATCTGCAGTTGTCCGTCGCGGTCGGCTTCAACCTTGCCGTAGAGAGCCAGCATTTGCCCGGGCTGAAAGCGATCCTGCAAATATGTCGCGTTAAACCAAAGGCACTTCAACCGGTTGCGGCCTTGGCCCACGGTGAGCTGGAAAATTGGCATGCGGCGGGTGCGGAAGAGGCCGGAGTTGCGGACTTCAGCGATCACCGTGGCCATCTCCCCAGCGCGCAGTTCGGCGACCGAACGCGGATTGAGCCGATCTTCATAGCGGAATGGGAGGTAATGCAGGAGATCGTCGACAGTGGCAATGCCTTTGGCGGCAAGGACTTCGGCCAGTCGAGGGCCAATGCCTTTCACGAACTGCACTGGAGTGGAGGGTTCCAGCATCAAAGCGATGTTATCAGGAGATGTTAGCAAGGAGCGGAGGCTGGGCTGGGCCGATGAAAAACTTCCTCGACGCGCTGGTGGCGGTGCTCGCTGGCAACGCAATCTATTACCTCCTGATGCCGCACCTGCCCACGGTGGCGCGGCATGGTCTGTTTAAAGAAGATTGGGGATTGCTGGTGGATTTCGCAATCTGCACCATGATCTTTGTGGTGGTGAAATATTTGCGCCGGAATGAAGGCGAAGGCCGGTGACGGAGCAAGACGCGGCTAGCCGCGTCTCTACGCAAGGCAATGCACGCAACGCAATGTACGCTAAGCCATCTGCGCTGCGCTTTCGCTAAGTTCTTCCGGTAAACTCATCGCGTCATGTTTCCGACGCTCTCATGCTGAAGCCGCGAAGTCTGATCGCCGGGCTTAGCCCCTACCGCTCGCCCATCATCAGCCGTGACGGCCTCAGTCTCGATCTCAACGAGAGCATGGCGGGATGCTCGCAACGGGTTCTGGCGCGGTTGCGCTCTCTCTCGGCGAGTGAGCTATCCCTTTATCCGCAACGCGAGATTGGGGAACGCATCGTCGCGAACTTTCTTGGCGTCGCTCCAGAGCAGCTGTTGCTTACGAATGGAATGGACGAAGCGCTGTCGCTACTTTTCACAGCTTATCTGGGGGCCATAGGCAACGACGGCAACGAACTCCTGTTCGCTGATCCCACATTTGTAATGTATCCAATGCTGGGCGAGGCTTTGGGCGCTCGCATGTTGCGCGTGCAGTCGGGAGAAGATTTGGCGCTTCCGGTTGCGGATATGCTGGCCGGAATCTCGGCGCGGACAAGGCTGGTTGCGATCGCCAATCCTAATAATCCCACGGGCCTGAAGGCTGCGCGTGCGGACTTACTCATGATTGCACAATCGGCGCCCGACGCTGCGGTGCTCATCGACGAAGCCTACTACGAATTTTGTGGCGAGACGCTCGTTGACGCTTTGGCGCAGCATCCTAATTTGTTCGTGGCGCGCACCTTTTCAAAAGCGTATGGGCTAGCCGGCTTGCGGCTCGGAGTGCTCATCGGCGCGGCGCAGCAAATTGAATACATGCGGCGCATTAGTGTGCCATTCAACGTAAATTCTGTGGCGCTTGCTTGCCTCGAAGCTGCGCTTGAGGATCAGGCGTTCGTGCAAGAGCACGTCGCGCAGGTGAAAGAAGGTCGAGAAGGGTTGCAACAATTGTGCGGCGAACTCGGCTTGCGCTTTTGGCCGAGCCAGACCAACTTCGTCCTGGTGCGAGTCGGTTCGACGGCGAAGACATTCGTGGAGTCGATGCAGCGGCGTGGCATTGTGGTCCGCGACGCGACGGCCAACCCGGGATGCGACGGATGTGTGCGGATTACGGTAGGAACTCCGAGCCAAATGGATGGAGTGCTGCGGGCGATTCGAGATGTGGTCGCGAAGATGCTCTAAGGACCAATTCTTGCAAAGCGCGGGCGAGGACGCCCGTCACTCCACGATCTGGTCGATCTCACGCAACCGTGCCGACCATCTTCGGCGTATCATAAATAGTTTTCCATAACAGCCGACACTGTTTAGAAACGAGAAGGCCGACCGCAAATGTTGATTTTCCGCAAACCCATCCCTAACGTTGAGCACCCTGAAATGCCGGCCGATGTGGTGATTGTCGGAGGCGGCCCGGCGGGAATGGCCTGCGCGCTCCGGCTTTCGCAGTTGATCGACGATCACAATGCGCGGCATCCCGAGGCACAGCTCAGTAAAGAAAATATCTACGTCCTGGAGAAAGCACGCGAGGCGGGTCAGCACTGCCTCTCGGGTGCGCTGCTTGATCCGCGTTCCATGAAAGAGCTGTTGCCAGGGTTTGAGGCGGAGGCTCCGATTGACGCTACGGTCCATAAAGAGGATGTCTATTTCCTGACGAAAGCGGGACATTACAAGCTGCCGCTTACGCCGCCACCGATGCACGATCATGGCAATTACGTCATCTCGATCAATCGGTTCGTGAAGTGGATGGCGAGCAAAGTCGAAGAAGCGGGGATCACAGTTTTTAATGGGTTCGCAGGATCGGAACTTCTCTACGAGGGCAATCGCGTGGTGGGAGTGCGCACCGACGACAAGGGCGTCGACAAGCAGAACCAGCCGAAATCGAATTTCGAGCCAGGTTACGACATCAAAGCAAAAGTTGTGGTGCTAGCCGAAGGCACTCGCGGATCGCTGACCAAGCAACTTATTCAGAAATTTGATCTGATGAAAGATCGCAATCCGCAGACCTACGGCGTCGGAGTGAAAGAGTTATGGGAGGTGCCATCCGGCCGCATTGAGGCCGGCGAAGTGATTTATACGATGGGCTATCCGCTGACCACAAAAGAATACGGCGGCGCGTGGATTTACGGTTCAAAAGACAACGTGGTATCGGTGGGCTTCGTTACCGGGCTTGATTACCGCGACCCGCGGCTTGATCCGCAGCATGTGTTGCAGACTTTCAAGCAGCATCCTTTTATTGCCGGCTTGCTGGCGGGCGGCAAGATGATTCGCTACGGCGCGAAGTCTCTGCCCTATGGCGGGTGGTGGTCGTTGCCTCCGCTTGGCGGCGAGGGATGGATGATCGTCGGTGACTCCGCCGGCTTCCTCAATTCTGCTCGCTTGAAGGGGATCCATCTCGCGATCAAGAGCGGAATGCTGGCGGCGGAGACGGCATTTGAATCGTTAGTGAAATCTGACTCGTCCGCCGCCATGCTCGGCAAGTTCCAGCGGCGCGTCGAAACCAGCTGGATCAGCGATGAATTGTGGCCCGTGCGTAACTTCCACCAGGGATTCAAGAATGGCATGGTGGCCGGGATGTTCAACACGGCCCTCCAGGAATTGTTCGACGGCGGACGACGCGATCGAGCTCCCTCCCATCCGGGGTACAAGAATATGGAGCCGCTTGCCAACTTGCCTGCCGACGGTGGGGCTGAAGCGCAATTAATTGGTCCGGCGAAGGGCGACGGCAAGCTGACTTTCGACAAACTCACCGACCTTTATCATTCCGGAACGCGTCACGAAGAAGACCAGCCCGCGCACTTGATCATTGACGACACCAATATTTGCAATGAGCGTTGCGTCAAAGAGTTCGGCAGTCCTTGCCAGAATTTTTGTCCGGCAAATGTTTACGAGATGATCGACGACGCAGCCGCGCCTCATGGCAAACGCATCAGCCTGAACCCGGCGAATTGCGTGCACTGCAAAACTTGTGACATTCAGGACCCCTACCAGATCATCACGTGGGTTCCGCCCGAGGGCGGCGGCGGTCCAAATTACGATGGCATGTGAAAGCTCCTTCTTAAATCGTAACCACCAATGCCCGAAGCAGGCGTGTCATCTTGAGAATTTCCTTCGTCTTGCGTTAGTGCCCTTGGTGGCGAAAGCCCTTTTCCTGCGTCTCGAAAATAGGCCACAACAGGCAAGGCACGGTGTTACTCGATGAGTGTCTCCTGCTTAAATTTATTGGCAATTGAAATGCTGGTTACACATGGCATGCGGGAGTATACTGCTCCCGATACTTAGCAGTTACCGGAGATGACCGGGCGGAGTAATCTTTCATTTTCTTATCACTCCGCGAAATAGAACGCTGGCGCAGGGATCTTCGTATCATCCCCCCTGAAAGACCAGCGGGGGCGGCAATCGCCTTAGAGCGGTGCCTCCCGAGAGAGGTTAGCTCGTGGACGTCCTACTTATACGGTTTTTGTTTGTGGCTTTTGTCGGAGTTATCTGCTTTCTTATTCGCCCCTTTAACCTGCCCAGAAATTTGGATCCCGCCGTTGGCCTTCTGATTGGCGCCGCTATCATTGTGTTCGAGTGGCGTTTGCGGACGGTAAGTTTGAAACGCCTGATTGGCGCCGCCATCGGCAGCGTGCTCGGCATTTTCGGAGCCTATCTCTTCGCGCTCGTGATCCGCAGCAGCATCGCTCCCAGTCCTTTGCAAAGCTTCCTGCAGATCATGGTCATGATGGTTATGGCCTATGTGGGATTGGCGGTCGGCGCCAATAAGGGCGACCTGCTCAATCTTGCTGCCCTGGGAGGAGTATTCGGCGGCGAGAAGACGGGCAAGAAGAGTTACAAGATCCTCGATACGAGCGTCATTATCGATGGTCGGATAGCCGACATTGCTGAAACTGGCTTTCTTGATGGTCTGATCGTTATACCGCAATTTGTTCTTCGCGAACTGCAACTCGTTGCAGATTCAGCCGACTCGCTCAAGCGCAACCGCGGACGCCGGGGCCTCGACATCCTGCAGCGCCTGCAAAAGACAGCTTCGGTCCAGATTCAGATTGTGGAAGATGACTTTCCCAGCGTTCGGGAAGTGGACCTGAAACTCATCGAACTGGCAAAGTTGTATGAGGGCAAGATACTAACCAACGATTTCAACCTTAATAAGGTGGCGCAGTTGCAGGGCGTCGCGGTGCTGAATATCAATGAACTGGCTAACTCGCTCAAGCCGATCGTCCTGCCGGGCGAGATCATGCGGGTATTCATATTGAAGGAAGGCAAGGAATATAACCAGGGCGTTGCCTACCTCGATGACGGAACCATGGTGGTCGTCGACAACGCGCGCAAGATGATCGGCAAGACGGTCGACATTTCCGTAACATCGGTGCTGCAAACCACTGCCGGAAAGATGATCTTCGGCAAATGGGATGAGCGTGCGCCCACTCGCCACGATGTCAAAATAGTCTCCGGCCCGGCGATGGCAGTGCCGCCAGTTGTGGCTGCGGCTATACCGACGGTGCAAGAGCCTCCCAAGAAATCGCCGTCTGTGGTGGTGGCCGAGCGGGTGGACTAGGCACGGCGCATCTGACATGGCTGCGGGTCGTTGCAAACGCTATTCCTTTTTCTTGAAGTGTTCCCACCCGCCAGCTTTCAGTGGCTTTGAGCTTCCGTTGCTGCGGAGGTGCATCCCGCGCGATTTTATAATGTGTCCGATCCGCGTTACTTTAACTCCCGCCACTTTTGCAGGAACCGACCCTGCCGCTGTGAAGAGCAGCTCATAATCGTCGCCCCCGTGCAGGGCAAATTCCATCGCAACAGGGGCCTTATCTGCCCCGAGCCGGGCACGAGGGATCGCCTCAGCTATGAGCTCGGCGCCCACGCGGCTCTCTTCGCAGAGATGATCGAGATCGGTTGAAAGCCCATCGCTTAAATCGATCATTGCGGATGCTACACGATGCTGTCGCAGCCATTGCCCAATCGCAAGCCGCGGCAGCGGCCGAAGCTGACGAAGGATTTCCGGCGGCAGGGGCAGGGACACGAACTTCGATCGGCTCCGCGTCGACTGCTCCAACTTCCTCAGAATCGCGGATGAAGCGCCCAGGTCCCCGGTCACGTAAATCTGGTCGCCTGGCTTCGCTCCTGAGCGCAAAATTGCCTTTCCCTTGGGCACGGAGCCTACAACAATGATGTCGGCTTGAATTCCGGATACCGACTGCGCCGTGTCCCCTCCCGCCAACGGAACTTTAAATTTCCTGGCCAAGGTCAACAGCCCCTTCAAGAAGTCGCTCACCCACTTTTGAGGGACGTCTTCGGCAACGGCGAGCGATAGAAAAGCGGCTCGCGGCTCGCCTCCCATGGCTGCGATATCACTTAAACCGCGAGTCAGGCACCGCCAGCCCACCAAGGCCGGAGGATGCCAGTCGCGACGGAAATGTACGTTCTCAATGCTGAAATCGGTGGTGACGAGGATTTCGTGGCCGGCAGGTATGCTCAATACCGCACAATCGTCGCCAATGCCGGTTACCACCGACCCTCCTTTTGGCGCGACCCGCCGAATCTGCTCGATCAGTTTGCGTTCGCTAAGTGGCATTTGAATCACTATAACGCGACGGGCAAGCAGGGAATGCACTCTCAAAACAGGTACATATCACCCTTACCGTGGTAATTTGTCCACATGGACAGCTCTCGTTACCCTGCCTTGGTAACCACCCAAGAGGCTCATGTTTGGTTGACACAGGGAAGTGGGTTTGTTAACTTTAACTCGCAAATCATTAAAAAGAATACCGAACCGAAGTACTAGAACAAGAACCAGTTGCGGTTAAATGGGCTTCGGTTTTTTCCCCGGTTCCGCCACTTCACTGGTAGGAGAATTGGCATCTAAAAGTGGCTCGGCGGGGTCAGGAATCTGAGCCTGAGCAGCATGGCTAGCTCAGACAGATTTCAGAACAAAATTTAAGGGTGGAAGTAAAAACCTTGCGTAAACGCTTTTACATATTTTTCGTAGCTCGCGACGAAGCTGGTCAGCTTCGCAAAATCACTATTCCCGTCCGTTACCTATACGTCCTTTTAGCGGGTGCGGGCTTGGCGGCGCTGTGTCTTACCGGAATCGCCAGCTCTTATACCCGTATGCTGCAAAAAGTCGCGCACTACAATCAGCTGCGCATCGAGCAGGAGCAATTAAAAGATCGATATTCGAAGCTGGAACAGGTAGCCAAGGAACGCGACATTCAGGTGGCTTCCCTGGGCTCGCTGGCGAGCGAGGTTTCCGCGCTTTATGGCCTGAAATCCGATCCGGCAATGGTGTCCGCTTCAACCGAACAGATTCAAGCCGCGCAGGTCAATTCTTCGCTTGATCAGCTTTATACCTTGAAGCGCACTGCCTTGAGCGGCGCAGCGAGCGTCGGCATCTCGCTTGGACTGACCAAGAACTCCACAACGGCGGATTGGGCTCGTGCCAATGCAGCGCCGAATCTTTGGCCGGTCGAAGGCCAGATTACCGGCTCCTTCGGCGAGCGCATCGATCCATTCAACGGAGAAGGCGCGTTTCACTCCGGCGTAGACATTTCCTCTAACGTGGGCTCGTCAGTGATTGCACCTGCGGACGGCACCGTGACCTTCGCCGACTTCCTCGGCGGCTACGGCCGCGCCATCATGGTCGACCACGGACACGGGATCACAACCCGCTACGGGCATCTTTCCAGCTTCGCCGTCACCGCCGGGCAATACATTCACCGCGGCGACACCATCGGCTACGTTGGCCTAAGCGGACGCTCCACCGGCCCGCATCTCCACTACGAAGTCCG